>ERZ761609.73-NODE-73-length-148978-cov-91.584510_pt1 | contig 148978 bp, 135 predicted proteins | sample MGYA00511163_ERZ761609 | MGnify/ENA primary metagenome ERZ761609 (study PRJEB28899, sample SAMN02445070) | bioreactor sludge metagenome | biome: EBPR sludge | place: Australia: Brisbane, Thorneside Wastewater Treatment Plant | collected 2011-12-16 ... | reverse complement strand
GGAGGCCACTCCCCAGGTTGGGACCCCCGATGCCTTTTTGGCATCGGCCCAACCTGCCGCCTCCGAGCGGCTGAGGAACGGGCTAGTCTTTTCCGCGCACTCGCTCTCGATTTCGATGCTGGTTGAGGGAAAATGCTGACAGGCGCAATGGGCCGATAGATGATTGCGAAGGCCGAAAGCTTGGTCGTTTCCCGCCCCGCCGCCCGGGGCGGAGGCCGTGTCTTTTCCTGAGATGAGTGCCTGCCACAAAACAGGCCGAGGGCGAGGCTTCGGGCCGGGCGGCGGAGCAAGGGCCCGCCTCCGGTCGAGTGAATCGTCGTGTGCTCTGGTTAGATTCAGATCCCACGAGGCGCTGGGTTTTACTCTTTCAGAGCGGATTGATAGAACTTCCAGTTGTCTTCGCCGAGGGCGCGGAGCAGGGCGAGCGTGTCGTGGCCGACCCCGGGGCGGGTGGTGAACTCGTGGGGGATCTTGAGCGAGGTCAGATGCTCGGAGAAGGTTCGATTGGCGGGCAATGTGAAGTCCCGCTCGCCGATGCAGATGCGGATTTTGGGTCCAGAGCGAAGCTGCGGCGCGTTGGTTTCGGCGAGCTTCCAGGGGCTTTGGGCTTGGTACTTTTCCAGGCTCCCGCCGAAGACCGAGTGGAGGATGTTCTCGCGCAGTTTAGGGTTTTGCTCGGTTTTGGGGCCTTTGAATTCGAGGTCGAGCGGCCCGGCGGCAAGCATCGAAACTCCGGCGAACATCTGCGGGAATTTGAACCCGAACCGACCGGCCCCGTAGCCGCCCATGCTGAATCCTTCGACGAGGCGGGATTCGCGCCGGGCATGGGTGCGAAACTTTCGGTCGACTTCGGGGATCAGCTCACGGATCACAATCGTTTCGATCGGCTGTTGCCCATCGACCGAGTCGCACCACATCCCGTTGGCAAAGCTGTTCGGAAAAACGAGGATCATCGACGGGACCTTTCCGGCGCGCATCGCGGCATCAAAAAAGCCGCTGACAGGCCCGATTCCGGCGAGCCCGCCGCCTGATCCGTGCAGCCAGATCAGCACCGGAAACTTCTCCTTCGGTTTGGATTCGTAGTCGTGCGGCAAAAAGACGTGATAGCTGACTTCGGTGCGCGCGGCTTTGCTGGCGAGGCGGTGCTGCGTCACTCCGGGCGCTCGCACGGCGGGCGTCACCCATGCCCGCCCCGAGACTTGAAGGCACGCGGCGACGACGAGGGCGGTAGTCATCTGGGTGGGGACGCTGGATCACGCGACGGGTTCACTGATGGGACCTTTCTGGGCTCGGCGGGGCTTGATGAAGGGGCGTTCGAACGCGAGATAGAACAGCCAGCAGAGCAGCAGGATCAAGGGGATCAGCGCGATGAGGTAGGCGAATTGGCGGGTCACGGTGCTCGCCCACTCGGGGCGGTGCGCGAAAAGCACCTGCAAGATCGGGTGGTGCATCAGGTAAAGGGAGTAGGAAAAAGCTCCCAGCCCCACCAGAATCCGGATGCCCAACACGCGGGAGAGCATCGAGCCCGGCTTTTGGGCGCAGAAGGTCAGCAGGGCGGCCAAGCTGATCCCGCAAAGACTGTCTCGAATCCAGGCTTCCTTGGTCTCTCGACACGCGATGACGGTGGCGATGAGGGCCACCAACGACAGCCCGGCCCAAATCCAAGAGGGGAGTTTGCGGGCATCCGGGCGAAACGCCACCGAAGCCGCCACCATCCCAAGGCCAAAGAGCGGAATGAAGTGGACATACAGCTTCGCGGCGGGAGCATAGGAGATCAGTAGCCATGCCGCAAGGCCGCCGAGCACGATCATCAAGACGCCTCTGCCTGCTCGGTGTAAAAGCCAAACAAAGAGCGGAAAGAAAAAGTAGAGCTGGAACTCGATCGAAATGCTCCACAACACGCCGTTGATCTTGTACATCCACTCGGGTTGGAGGTTGTGGACCATCAAGAGGTGGGCGGTGAGATTCTCCGCCGTGACCGGCAGATATTGAACCCACGGCAGGCCGCTTTGGTGCTGAGTCACGAGCCAACAAACGACCAGCGAAAGGGCGAGGCAGGCATAGTACGGAGGCAAGATGCGCCAACAACGGCGGGCAAAAAACTTGCGCCAATCCGTACGCGATCCGTCGCCGCGGTTGAAGAGCGAAAGCTGAAGGCAGAAGCCGCTGATGACGATGAATCCGGCGACCGCGAGCCCGCCAAACCACAATCCGCCCATGACTTGAGCTAACCACTCCGGCTGGGCGCCGGGCCGGGCCATTTTGCGATGGGGATCGATCATCGTGCAGATGTGCTGGAGCACGACGTAAAACGCGGCCAGTCCTCGGAGTCCTTCGATGAAGTTCAGCCGACCGGGGGCGGAGCTTTCCTGGGGGGCGGAGCGGGTCTCTTGCAACGAGACGTTAGATTACACCCGGAGCATCTGATCGAGTGCTTTTCGGGCGGGAGCGGCGATCGCCTCGGGGACTTTGATGACATTCATCGGGCGGCCCTCGGCAAGCTCCTCAAGCACCCAGCAGAGGAAGCTCGGGTGGATGCGATACATCGTCGAACACGGGCAGATTTGGGGGTCCAAGCAGTCGATCGACTTGTCGGGGTTTTCGCGCGCGAGTCGCCGCACGAGGTTGATCTCGGTGCCGATGGCCCAGGCCGACCCGGGTTCGCTTGCCTCTACGGTCTTGATGATGAATTCGGTCGATCCATTCAGGTCGCTTGCCTGGACGACTTCAAGCGGACACTCGGGGTGGACAAGAATTCTGACGAGAGGGTTTTGAGCTCGCGCTTGTTCGATCTGTTCCAGGGTGAACCGCTTGTGGACCGAGCAATGGCCTTTCCACAGCAAGAATTTGGACTTTTGGATCTTCTCCACGGAGTTGCCGCCGAGTGGAACGAACGGATCCCACAGGGCCATGTCTTCGGTCGGGTCGAACCCCAGCTTGACTCCGGTGTTGCGCCCAAGGTGCTGGTCGGGAAAAAAGAGCACCTTGTCGCCCTGGCTGAGCGCCCACTGGACCGCCGAAGGGGCATTCGTCGAGGTGCAAACGGTGCCGCCGTGCTCGCCGACAAAAGCCTTCAGGTTGGCGGCTGAATTGATATAGGTCACCGGTACGATCCGGCTCGTGTCGGTGATCTGGCCGAGCTGCTTCCAGCAGGATTTGACTTGGAACTGGTTCGCCATGTCGGCCATGCTGCAGCCAGCGGCGAGGTTGGGCAGGATCACCAGCATCGAATCGGGGGTGAGGATGTCGGCGCTCTCGGCCATGAAGTGGACGCCGCAAAAAACGATGAACTTTGCGTCCGGATGACGGTTGGCGTCTTTACAGAGCTTGTAGCTGTCGCCGCGATAGTCGGCAAACTCGATGATCTCGTCGCGCTGGTAGTGGTGGCCGAGGATGACGAGGTCGTCTCCCAGCTGAGCCCGGGCTCGAAGGATTCTCTCGCGAGTTTCTTGCTCGCTCAGGGCAGTGAATTCCGCAGGAAGGGGGGCTTGGTAGAGCGACATCTTTTCTTCAAGCAACAATCGAAAGTCTACCCGGGGTTCCGGCTGAGCGTTTAGTCTGGGATGCGCCCTTCGATGAACGGATCGGGCCCGGGGCTTGGAGCGCGATCGACCTGAGTGCGATGGGCGGCTCGGGCCAAAACCTGGGCGGCGACAGGGGTCGTGATGTAGACGAAAACGACGGTGAGGATGAGCCGCATCCACACGCTGATCTGACCAAAGGCGAGGCCACAAGCAAGGGCGAGCAGCAAGATTCCAAGCGTGTTGGCTTTGGTTGCTGACTGCATGCGGCAATAAACGTCGGGCATTCGAAGCAGCCCCACGGTCGCAAGAAGCACAAAGGTTGCGCCGCCGAGCAGAAAAACCGACAGGAGGATTTGCTTAGCGAGGGTCATTGGTCCGCTCCTGAAGAAACCGGGCGAGGGCCACCGTCGCGGCAAAGGCGAGAATCGCCACCACCAGCCCGAGGTCTAAGAACACCGACTTTAAGTCTCGAATCGCGAACACCAGCGCGAAGGCCAAGACCAGGATCGCAATCAGGTCAAGGGCGACGACTCGATCTGCAGACGCAGGCCCTTTGATGAGTCGCAAGCAAGCGAACAGCAGCCCCAAGGCGAGGATTCCAAGGGTGACAGGCACCGTCCAATCGAGCAGATTCATCGAGTCACCGCCAGAATACGGTCTTCCAAGGTCTTACGAATCTCCTGCACCGTTTGCTCGGGGTTTTCGGCTTGAGTGGCGTGGATGAAGAGAGTCGTTCGGTCTTCGCTCAGGGCCACGCTCAGCGTCCCGGGGGTGAGACTGATCATGATCGCGAGCGTCGTGATTTCGAGATTCGAGCTTGCTCGCAGCGGGTACGCAATGAAGCCGGGCTGGAGCGTCATGCGCCGTTTCAGGACCTCTTGGGCGAGGCGAAAATTCGCCAGGACGAGTTCATAGAGGAAGACCGCCGCCAGCTGAAAAGCCGCTCCGATTCGGCTGAGCAAAGGCGAACGAGCAGGCAGAACTTCGCGTTTTTGCAGGACGTTTCGGCGTTGGAGCAGGTGCAAGATGCCCAGGCCGAGCAGGGTCCCTCCCGCGAAGTTGACCAGGTTGGGGTTGCCGTGGAGGGCGGTCCAAACAGCGCCGAGAAGCAGGCCCCAAGCGATTCTCATTCGGCGGGCTCCTCCAAAAGAACAACCTGGGGCCGGAGCTCCTGGGCGGCTTGATCGGACCACTCGATCCCGGTTTGCGCGAAGACGCCGAGAAGAATAGTCAAGAGTCCGAGTGCGACCGACGGGGCGGCAAGAATCGCCAAAGTGCGACGACTTGGCGGGGGTTCGGTCCGCTCAGGGAGCGGCTTCCAAAAGACCTCGTTCCAGATCTTGATCATGGAAAGAAGGGTGAGAAGTCCAACGGCGAGCGCCACTCCTACCGCCGAAAAGTTTCCTTGATCGAGCCCGGTTCGAATGACGAGCAGCTTGGCCCAAAATCCACTGAGAGGAGGGAGCCCGGCCAACGAGAGGGCCGGAATCCAAAACAGGAATGCAAGCCAAGGGTATGCGCTCGCCAAACCCCCACACTCTTGCACTTTTTCGCTCCCTTGAATGCGGTGGACAATTCCGCCAACCAGAAAGAGATTGGCCTTCACGAGAATATGGTGAATCAGATAGAACAAACAGGCGGTTAAGCCCAGCCCGTTGAAGAGCCCCAAAGCGAGAACCATATAACCGACTTGACTCACGATGTGAAAGCTCAGAATGCGACGGATCGTGGACTGACCAATCGCGCACAAGACTCCCACGACCATCGTCGCTAAACCGGCAAAGATGATGAACGATTGCAAGGTCGAATCGGCAGGCAAAAGGCAGTAAAATCGGACCATCGCAACGACGCCGACTTTGGTCAAGAGTCCGGCGAATAAGGCTGAAACCCCGAATGAAGGCATGGGATAGCTGACGGGTAGCCAAGCGAAAACCGGAAATAATGCGGCCTTGATCGCAAAGGCAAGAAACAGCAGGGCACCGATTCCGAGGAGGAGGCCCCGTTCTTCAGTTTGTGCGAGCCGAATCGCAATATCGGACATTTGAAGAGTGCCAAGCCATCCGTACAGCAATCCCACCGCGCTCAAGAAGAAAAGACTCGAAACAAGATTCAGCGCAAAATAGCGCAAAGCTCCTGAAACTTGAACCCGCTTTTCTCCGAGGCCAAGGAGAACAAATGAAGCCATGAGCATGACTTCAAACCAAACGAACAGATTGAAAAGATCGTGAGTCAAAAACGCGCCGCAAACACCGGTCATGAGCACATGAACCATCGGGTGGAAACCGAGCTTCTCTTCGCGACTCTCCACATCGATCCACGACGTGATCAGAACCGCCAGGCCGATGATGCTCGCGACCAAAACCATCATCGTCGCGAATCGGTCGGCGAGAAAACTGATGCCAAACGGAGCCGGCCACGATCCCAGCTGGAGCATGCCGCTCGGCTCTCGAAAGAGCTGAATGCTGATCCCTAAATGGACGAGCCCACCGGCCAGACTGAGAAGCCGCATGGCCCAGCGATTCTTGCGAAAGGCCAGCAGCATCCCCGCCGTCAGGAGCGAGACCATCAAAGGGTGAACCGCGGTCATACGTCTTCTTCTCCGCCCGAAAGGGCATCGAGATCGTCATCTTGTTGCAGGTCATAAACTCGTCGCGTGAGGACGGTGGCAAAGGCGAGCAAACCAAAGCCGATGACGATGGCCGTCAGGATGAGAGCTTGCGCCAATGGGTCGGCCACAGGCCCTTTCGGCTCGGTGGCCCCGATCGGCACAAAGGCGGGGCGACCGCGCTGCAAACCTGCAGCCACGAAGATTAAGAGGTTCGTCGCGTTGCCGAGAAGGGCGAGCCCAAAAAGGAGCTTGACGATGCTCCGCCGGAGCATCAGATAGACCCCCGCCGCGTACAGGAATCCGACGAGGATGGCGAGCAACACTTCCATTAAGCGGCCTCCTCCCCCTGGGATTGAGGGTTCGACTCGCCTGCCTCGGTGAGTTCCAAGAGAATCGAATTCACCGCCCCAATCACGACCAGCATGACGCCGAGGTCAAAGAGCAGTGGCGTGCCGAGTTTGAGCTTGCCGAACCCAGTCTCGAATTCGGTCCAGAGGCCGGTCAGAAAGGCCTGGTGGTCGAAGACCCCGATCAGTCCTGCCGCCACGCTCAGGAGCAATCCGAAGGCCATCAGAGTTCGGGGCGAGAGTCGCATCGATTCCCGCACCGCTTGGGGGCCGAAGGCCAAGCCGTAAAGGACGTACGCGCTGGCAAACACAAGGCCCGCAATGAATCCGCCGCCCGGCTCGTTATGCCCGCGCAAGAAGAACCAGATCGCGGTCATCAGCAAGAGCGGAATGACGGCTTTGCAAAGAGTCTGGAGGATCGCACTGTTCATGGCGTGGACCTCGACTTTCGCCGCAACAAGAGGGCGCTCACACCGAGGGCGGCCATCGCGATCACGACGATCTCGCCGAGCGTGTCGAGCGCTCGAAAGTCCACGATAATGGTGTTGACGACGTTGCGGCCATAGGCTTCCGGCACCGCGTTCTGCAAGAAGTAGTCACTGAGCGTTCCCGAAGTCTCGGAGCTCAGGACGCCCAGAAGCAGGAGGCTCATCATCCCGCCGAAAGCCAGCGCAATGAGGGCATCTCGAACCCGAGTCGAACCCCCGGAAAGCGACCGAAATCGAGGGAGCCTCGCAAACCCAAGAACGAACAAGATCACTGTCAGCATCTCGATGAGGAATTGGGTGATCGCTAGGTCGGGGGCGCCATAGGCCAAGTAGATGAGTGCGATCGCGCTCCCGCTGATGCCGAGCAAGGCGATGACGGCGATGCGAGAGCCTTGGACCAGGGCCACGCCCGCCGCGAGGGCCGCCAGCGCAACGATGACGATCTCTTCAAACGTCGGCGGCAAAGTGCGAAAGCCCAGCAGAAATCCGCCGCCGGAAATCAATCCGAAGAGCATGAGGCCCGCCGCGACGGCAAAGAAAAGGCCGAGCTCGTTGCGGAGCTTGCCCCCAGAAACCAGCTTGGAAAGTTGCGAGCCCCAGCTCGGGATTCGAGTCAAGAGGCTCTCGGTCCAGTCGGCCGCCGAAAATGCGGGCGCGCGCGCCTCGGGTCGTTTTTGAGCCCAAAAAGCGAGCCCAATCCCGACGGCAATCGTCCCCAGGCTGACAAAGAAGAGTGCGTTGAACCCGTGCCAATAGGCGATCTGGCTGCTCTGAGTCGCCAGCGAGCTCAAAAACGGGCGCAGCGGCGGACCCATCAAAAGGAGAGGACCCAAGAGACCCAGCCCCGCCAAAACGGCTGGCCCCAGCCAAAGCGTCGGCGGATTTTCGTGGGCCTCGCGGACGCAATCCCTCCCCCAAAATGGGAAGAAAGCCACCCGGACGGCGACCACGACCGCACCCACCGCGATCAGCTCCAGCACCGCAAAGATCGCAGGTCGAGCCAGACCTAAGGCCGTCTCCTTTGCCCAGAAAGCCAATGTCGGCGGCAAGCCCATCATCGCCACTCCTGCCAGGGCGGCCGCCGTCGCCGTCATCGGCATCGCCTTTCGCAAGCCCGACAACTCGCGAACGTTTCGGGTGCCCGTGGCATGGTCAATCCCCCCGGCGATCATAAAGAGCGCGCCCTTGTAAAGCGCGTGCGCGACCAAAACTGCCGCAAAGGCCAAAGGCCCAGCCCCTGGAATCGTGGCGAGCAAAGCCAACATCGCCAGCGCCCCCAGCGTCGAAGCGGCCAAGAGCTTCTTTAAGTCGCATTCAAAAAGCGACATCCGCAATGCGATCAATCCCGTCACCGCCGCTGACGCGATGAGATAAGGATGCAAGAACTCAATTTTCGAGAAGTCTTGGACAAAGAGCAAAAAGACTCCGCCCTTCACCATCGTTGCCGAATGAAGGTAAGCGCTGATCGGAGTCGGAGCCGCCATCGCACCCGGTAACCAAAAATGGAAAGGCCAAAGAGCCGACTTCGTCATCGCCCCGATGAGCACACAGATCGCCGCCGCCGGCGAAGCCGACGCTCCGCCCATCAGCAATCCCACCAAAAGCACGAGCCCTCCGGCGCCGGTGATCACAAAGGCTTGTCGAGCGGCGCGCCTGGCCACTGGGTCCTCATCTTCAAAACCGATCAAAAGATAGGAGAAAAAGCTCGTCAACTCCCAAAACAGAAACAACCCCAGCGGGTCCGTCGAGAGGACCAACCCGACCATGCTCGCCATGAAGGCTAGGAGAAGCGCGATCAGCTTGCGACATCGAACATCGGCCCCCAAATAACCGGTGGCGAAAACGACGATCAGACCACCAATGCCTAAAATGAGGCTGGCGAAAACTTGGCGCAAGCCTTCGACCGCCAGGCTGAGTTCAACCCCCAAGGCCGGGACCCAAGCCACCGCCCAAGTCGATGCCGGTTGGCTGAGCAAAACCCCCGCCGAAACCCCCAAAAAGACGCCCCCAAAACAACTCAAGGCCCCCAGGGCCCGGCGAGGCGTCACCATGACGATCAAGGCCATCAGGAACCCAATCGCCACCCAAAAGAACGGGGGAACCATCGACTGAAACCCCAGGTTACCCCCGCCGGAGGAGCGCCGAATCAAGATGACTCAGCGCCGTCACCAGGTTCCATTTCTGCCCCCGCTCGAACGCCAATCCCCACCGCCCTTCGGCGGCCCGTTCGGCCTCAGCAAGCCAGTCCGGATCATCCTCCGGCGGCCGAGGAAGTTCCAACTCCTGAATCGCCCGTTCGCGGGCGGCGAGAATGCTGGCGGCGGTACTGGGCTCACTGACACGAAAGGCGAGCTCGGCCGCTAACATCAGGTCGGCGGCGAGCTTGTGATACGGACCTTCGTGGATCGCGATTCGCAAGGCGCGAGTCAGGCTGCGAAGGGCGTCTGAATAGGCGCCCGCTTGGGAATGATAAATCGTCGCCTGGCGAAGGCTGGAATATCCTCCTCGCATGTCACTGTAGTTGAGTCGAATCTCGCATCCTTGGTCGCACAGGCGGCGAGCCTCTTCGTACTCGCCCGAAAGACTGAGCACATCGGCCATCAGGTCGAGCGCCATCGGGAGCAAGCTCTCCTCGTGCACGTGCTGGGCCGAGGCTAGGATTTCTTCTGCCAGTGCCCGAGCCTCTTCGATTCGGCCCATGTCGATCAAGATGCCCGCGTAATAGACGCCCGTATGACCCTGGGCCCAATAGTCGCCATGCGCGCGCACGAGCTGAAGGGCCTCCTGGCCGAACTCCATGGCTCGCTCGACATCTCCTCGGCGAGAGTAGAAACGCATGGCGAACTCCAAAGATCGGAGCAGTCGCAACGGAGGGCCGGTCTGCCGCCGGACATTCAGCGCTTTGTGGGCCCATTGCTCGGCCTCTTCATAGTTTTGCCAGTCGCTTTGGGTCACGGCCAGCGTGGCGAGAACGTCTCCGAGCACAAGGCCGTCCCCCGCTTGGTCGGCGGCCTCTCGGGCCAGGTTGAGCTGGTGAAGGCCTTCCTCGAAGTCGTCCGAGAGGGCGTTGAGGCGACCCAGAGCGTGGTGCGTTTGCGCGCGGACCGTCAGCGGTGGATCGGCCAGTGGTAGCAGGGTTTCGAGCAAGGTTCGAAGCTCGCGCCGGGCCCCTAGGCGAAGCCAAAAGGCGGAGGCCGCCGTCAGAGCCTCCAGCAAAGTCAGGGCGCGATCGGGCCGGGACTCGATCACCCATCGGCTGATCGCCCGGAAATTCTCCAGCTCGCGCTGGATACTAAAGTTCGCTTCGCTCTGGCGAGCGGTGTTCACGAGCTCGGCCCCTTCGTGGGCCAGGGCGTGGAGGTACTCCAAAAGCCGCTCCCGCGCGTGCTCAGCGTCTTCGGGATCGATCGCCTCAACGGCATACTCGCGGAGTGTCTCCAGCAACCTCACCCGCTTCTGATCGTGGTGTGTCTCGATCTGGATGAGGCTGTTCAAGCGGAGTTCTTCGAGCCGATCTAAAAAGTCCGGGTCAAGGCTGACTGTCTGGATGGCCCGCAGGGAGATCGGACCGACAAAGACACTGAGAATGCGAAAGAGGCGCTGGGTCTCGGGCTCAAGGTGCTCATAGCTCCAGTCGATGGCCGAGCGCATCGAAGAGTGTCGGTCGGCGATGTCACGGCGGCGAGTCTCGACGAGGCTGAGGCGAGATTGCAGTTGCTTGAGGAGCGAGGCGGGGCTCAAGAGCCCGATGCGGGCGGCGGCGATCTCCAGCGCCAAGGGATACCCTTCGAGGAATCTTGCTAACTGCACCAGCGCCTCGATTTGGTCGTTGTCAAACGTCATGTCGGGCAACCGCTGATGGATTCGCTCCACCAAGAGCTGGACGCATGGCGAGGCCAGCGGGTCGGGATCGAAGTTTGACGCCGGTGGCGGAAGAGGACCGAGCGGTATCTCAACTTCGCCCGGAACCTGGAGCAAGACCCGCGACGACCCGAGCACCATCAGGTCGGGGACGTCTTCAAGCAGCCGCCGAACTCGCGGGGCGAGATCGTCGGCCAAGTGCTCCAGATTGTCCAGCAACAAGAGTGTCGGCACAGCGGAAAGGGCCTGGCGGATCTGCGCCTCAGGCACGGGGTGTCCGTCGGCCAAACCAAGGGCGCGTCGAATTTGCGGCTCAAACTCAGAGGCGTGACGAACCTCGCTCAGCGTGGCAAAGATGACCCGATGTGGCGTCTTTTCGGCGATCTGTTGGGCAATTTCGAGCTGAAGTCGCGACTTCCCGATCCCGCCCGGCCCGGTGATCGTCAACAGTCTGCGGCGAGCGTCGGACAGTTCGTTGAGGATCGTCTCGACTTCGGCTTGCCGCCCAATGAGCGGGGTCAGAGGGACGGGAAAGTGGTGGTGCCGGGTCGGGGATTCGACCGGGGGTGTCAAAGGCGCAGCGTTCGGGGTCGTCGAAACGCCGGGCTCTTGGTCAAGAATCTTCGCGGTCGCGGGACTCGGCTCCAGCCCAAGAAAGTCGCGGAGCGAGTCGCGAAATTCTTGGAACCGCCGCAACGCTTCGGACTTTTGACCCCGCTGGACCAGGAGAGTCAAGAGCCACTGATGGGTGGCCTCATGCAACCGATCATCACGTGCGGCCTGGTACGCAAGTTCAAGAGCTTCATCCGACCGACCCTGTTGGTCATAGATTCGAGCTAAGGCCTGCGCCGCCTGCAAACGGCGCAAAGTCAGCGCATCCCGCTCCTGAAGCACCCACTCGTCCTCCCAACCCGGCAACAACGGCCCGTGATAGAGGGCGAGCGCTTGCTCTAGCGCCGAAGAGGCGGAGCCTGGGTCGCTCAAACCCCGTTTCACGAGCCGCTCGAAAGAGTCCACGTCCGACTCGACCGACTCCGCCCGTGCCCACACCGTCTGCCGATCGGACTCCAGAAGCAGGGGAGCCCCGTCGACCTGCAAAGACCGGCGAAGCTGAGAGAGGGTCTGCCGAAATCGCTCGCGCGCGTCTTCAACCGGATCGTCTGGCCAAAGCAGCGCGGTCAGATCGTCGCGAGCAATCAGCTTGCCCGGACGGATGCCGACCCGCGCCAAAAGGAGAGCGGCCTTTCGAGTGGGAAATCGACGGATCGATTGGTCGTGCCAACGAGCCTGGTGTTCTCCGAAGAGCTGCAGAAACCAAGACGAGCCCATGGCTTAGCGGCGGGACCCGAAGACGGACATCACGCAGAAACCCAAACAAAGCATGGCTTCATTATCCCGGTTGACGCTTCCGCATGGGTCCGTCGGCGAGTATCCTAGCGTTCGCCATGGAATCTCCGAAGGGCACACTTTGGTATCGGTTCATCTTGTTTCTGGCTCGGGAGATCGCGTTTCGAGCGCTGGGTGGATTCGTCACGAAGGGTTGGAAGAACATCCCGCTGACCGGACCCGTGATCATCGCTCCTAACCATATGAGCTTTCTCGATCCGCCGCTGGCCGCCTGCGGCATGAAGCGAGCCCTCACCTTCATGGCGAAAGAAGAGCTCTTCAAGCCGTTCTTTTTGGGTTGGCTCATCCGAAGCGTCGGGGCTTTCCCGATCCGCCGCGGAGAAAATGACACTTCGGCGATCCGGATGGCGCTCGACCTGCTCAATCAGGGCCGGGCGGTGATCGTCTTTCCCGAGGGCACTCGTGGCCAAGGCGAGGTCATGGGGCCGATCTTGCCGGCGGTGCCGATGCTCGCCAAGCGGACGGGAGCTTGGGTGGTGCCCGTCGGCATCACGGGCACCCAAAGAGTCTGGCCCAAAGGGCAATCCCGGCCCGGCCGAGGCCGCATGACGATTCGCTACGGCAAGCCGTTTCGTTGGAACGATCTCGAAGCGCTCTATCCTCAGTCCTCCGAACGAGATCGCAAAGAGCTGTTTTCCCACGAGCTCGCCACCCGGATTCGAAAGCTTTGTGAAGAAGACGGACTTTCGCTTAGAATCGAATCGAATACGAAAGACCCCAGTAAGTCTCGGTCCGGCGAATGAGGACTTGGGCTCGGAAGCCCCGAAGGGGCTGAATCCGGAGGCCGCCGGTGATCTGGCGACGGTCGGCTTCGGCCACGACCTGGAAGGCGTCGCTGAAGGGCAGAGAGACCCCGACATACGCCCCGCTGGCCCGCCCGGTCTGAACACCGAGGGTCAGGTCGACTGGAGTGATCGACCCAAACAAGTTGTCCGTCGACGAAGCGTACGTTACGCAGGCAAAGAAGACTCGCCCTTCGGGCGTGCGGTTGAGGACGTCTCGAAACCCGGCCGCCAGGCCAGGGATCATGTCTTTGAGGGGCTCCAGATAGTTGTAACTGAAGCTCAACGAACCGAGCCAGCCCTGGCCAGTCGGGCGTTGGGCCTCGATTTCGACCTCGAATGAGGGGCCTAAGCCGATCCCGAAGGAGCCACGGCCGGTCCCTTTGTTGCCGCTGGAAAAGAGCCACTCGGCTCTCGCCTCGGTCATCGAGATCTTGCGGGCGCTGGGCAAAAAGGCGATTCGGTCGGCCCAAGCCGAGCTTGCGAACGAGAGCAGAACTCCCGCCAGAGCGACTCCTCGCGCAATTCCTGAGGGGACGGGGACGCAGACCATAGGCGTGACCTTACCTGGCGAACGACTAGGCTTGTCGATCCAGGACGAAGCCGATCACCGCTTCGAGGAGGTGGCGATGCTCTGATTCCGGCAGGCGGAGCAAGGCTTCGCGAGCACTCTCGGCGTGAGCCTGAGCCTTTCCCAGAGCCCGGGCGAAGGCGCCACGCTGGTCCATCCACGACGTGATCATTCGGATTTCGTCGTCGCTGACTCCGTTGCCAAACTCGCGCGAAACAAAGGCTCGCTCGTCGGCGCTGAGCATTTCTCGCAGATAGATCAGCGGCAACGTCGCGCACGCCTCCCGAAAATCGGTGGCTTGAGGTTTCCCGGTGACCTCGGGAGGCTGCTGGTAATCCAGCAGGTCATCAATGATCTGGAACGCCATCCCGACGTGGTGGCCATAGGTCGAAAGCGCATCGACGTCTTGGGGGGTTGCTTGGGCGACTTGGGCCCCCACATGGCAACAGCATTCGACAAACGACGCTGTCTTCATGCGAAGGATCTCCAGATGGTCCGCTTCGCTCAGATCGAAGTTGCCGCGACTCGCGACTTCCCGGGCCTCGCCCTCGGCCATTTCGACCACCGACCGGGCGACGGTCCGGATTATGTCCAGGTCTCCGTCTTCGGCCAGGATCGTCATCGACCGAGCGAGCATGACATCTCCGCTCAGGATGCTGATGGTGTTGCCGAACGAGCGGGCCGCCGTCGGGAGGCCCCGACGAAGATCGGTCTCGTCGATCACGTCGTCGTGGATGAGCGTGGCCATATGGACGAGCTCCAGACATGCGCCCAGCCGGCTCAGCCTTTGGGGGTCGAGATTCGAAGAGAGGCTCTTGGCGGCCAGCGCGACGAAGGCAGGGCGAAGTCTTTTGCCGCCTGCTCGGAGGGTGAGTCGCCCGACTTCTTGGACCACTGGTACTGAGCTCTGAACCATCGTTTCGAGCTCTTGCTCGACCGCAAGGATGTTCGACGTCACGTCAGCAAGAATCTCGCTGGCGTCGGCGCCCCGGTAGTGCTTCAAGAAGAGATCGAGTGTGCTCATGGCTTTTCGCCTCGCCAGAGGCAGATATTGCCGAAAAAGAAGTCGCGGGTGGTGACGTTGCGGAATCCCGCCGCCTCCATCGAGGCCTGAATTTCGACACGGGACTTGAAGAGAAGAGTGCTCTCGGGGAGGTACTTGTAGGCTCGACTGGCCTCGTGGCCAAATCGACGACCGAACCAAGGGATCAAAGTGCCCGAAATCCACCGGCTGACCGCTCGAAGGATCGGATTGCGGGGCTGGGCTGTATCGAGGGAGACGAAGCGACCGCCGGGCTTCAGCACCCGAAAGGCCTCGCGGTGGGCTTGGTCGATGTCGGGGACGTTGCGAATCCCCCAGCCGACGGTGACGGCGTCAAAGCGCGAGGAGGAGTATGGGAGATCGCAGGCGTCCGCCAGGCTCAGATGGGCTCGATGATGGGGCTTCTTCTGCGCGATTTCGAGCATCGGCCGGCAGAAGTCGGAGCCTTCAAGGTGTCCCTCCGCTCCGACGGCGTTTCGCAACGGCTCGAGGAAATCTCCCGTGCCACAACAAACGTCCAACACGTGATCGCCGGGCTGGAGTTGGAGTGACCGGACGGCGATCTGCCGCCATCGGTGGTGAAGAGAAAAGGTGATCAGCCCGTTGATGCGGTCGTAGGACGGCGCGATGGCCGCGAACATCTGTTGGACGACCCGCCGCTTTTCTCCCCCTTGGGCGAGCCAAGGTGCTGCCTCAGGATTCACCTCGGTCGCACAGTTCGACGTCTTCTTCACGCTGACTTACTCTACCAGGGAACGACCGAAAACGTCACGAAGTTTCAGAAACTTTTGAAAATTTGGTCATCGAGAACGCATCGGGGGCCTGGTAGACTGCAGATCAAGATGACCCGGGAAAAGAGTGTGTTGGACATTCCCTCGTATCGGGTTTTGGGCTTTGGCGTCCATGCGTTGGACATGCCGACGGCCCTGCGCGCCTGTGACGCCCTCATTCGAAGCGGCAGGCCGTCGATGGTTTTGACCGCCGATGCGAGTGCGCTCGTGATCGCCTCCGAAGATGCCGAGTTTGCCGAAATCCTGAGTTCGGGCGATCTGGTGACGCCGGATTCAGAAGGGGTGGTTTGGGCCTTGCGCCGAGCGGGGTGTCCTCAGCCGACTCGGGTGACCGGTTGCGATCTGATGGGTGAGCTCTGTTCTTTGAGCGCGGACCAAGGCTATCGGATCTTCCTTTTGGGCGCAGAGCCAGGGACCGCCGAGCTTGCCGCCGAGAAGCTGCGGTTGCGATATCCGGGGGTTCACATTGTCGGAACTCGGCACGGCTACTTCCCGGCCAGCGATGATGCGGTGGTGGCCCAAGAGATCGCCGAAAGCAAGCCGGACATCTTGTTTGTCGCCATGGGCATCCCGAGGCAAGAAAAGTTTTTGCGACAGAACGCCGAGCGGATCGGTTATCGCCTCGGGATGGGCGTCGGCGGATCGTTTGACGTCTATAGCGGTCGGGTCAAGCGAGCCCCCCGGTTGATTCGCGCCCTGAAACTCGAATGGCTGTGGCGGACGCTCAGTAATCCGAAAAAGTTTGCGAAGGCAAAGACATTGCCGGTCTTTGCTTGGCGGGTCTTGCGCTCGAAGCGGGACGCCAGCCGGAGGGGCTCATGAGGATTTACACCAAGACCGGAGACAAGGGTGAAACGGGGCTCGTCGGCGGCTCGCGGGTGCCGAAGCACGATCCGAGAATCGAGTGCTTGGGCGCAGTGGACGAGGTGAATGCCTCGCTCGGCGTGGCACGGCTCCATTCGACCGGGCTCGCCCTCGATGATGCCTTGGCGAAGGTCCAAAACTGGCTGTTCGACGTCGGAGCCGAAATCGCGACTCCGACCGATTCGAAGTATTACCAAACCAGCGTTCACGCTGAGCACATGGCGTACTTGGAACAGTCGATTGATGAGATGGAGTCTAGGTTGGCCCCGTTGAAGAACTTCATTTTGCCAGGTGGGTCGGCGTTGAGTGCCCATCTCCACCTCGCCCGGACGGTTTGTCGGCGGGCCGAGCGAGTTTTAAGCGATTCTGCCGAAGAGATCGGACTTCGGGATGAATTGCGGATGTTTGTCAATCGTCTATCCGATTGGCTCTTCGTGGCCGCGCGAGAAGCCAACCGCCTCGCGAGCGTGGAAGACGTGAAATGGAGTCGAGACAGTGATGGATAAGGTTCAACAAGGAGCAATCGCATGGTGACGACGCTCATCGCCGGGTGGGTGCTGGGGTGGAGTGCCCAGGAGGCGCCGACCCCGGTCGAGCCGCCAACCTCGACCCCCGCTGAACTTGTTTCTCGCATGTTGGAGCGATACTCCTCGGCCAAATCGGTGACCGGGGCGATCAGTTTGACCCAAACCTACATGGGAAAGTCGGCCACGATCGACACGCGATTGCAGTACGAAAAGCCGGGCCTGCTCTATGTTCGCCAAGAAACCCGCGTGCAAAACGGGCGGACTTCGCTCGTCGTTTCGAACGGAACCTTTTTCAAATACACCCTGCCGGCAGAGGTCGATGGCCGCCCCGGTGAGATGCTTTTCGAATCCTTGAATCAAGGCAACAAGCTGATGACCTACGCCGATGTGTATGCGGCGGCTGGGCGGTCTTTGGTAGACCGGTCGGCCCCTCTGGACATCGTCATCTCTCGGCGCGACGATCTGCGCTTCATCAGTGGCACTTGGATCAACTTGGCCTGGGGAACTCCGGTCTCGATGGCGGGCCAGACCGCTTGGCCGGTGACGGGCGATTGGCGAGAGAATCAAGGCCTCAACCCGTCCGGCAAGTACACGATGTGGATCACCGCGACGGGGGACCTCTTGCAGTATGAGATTCGAGAAGCCCTCAAGTTGGACGATCGATCACCCGCGATGACGATGCTGAGCGTCTGGACCGTTCGGGTCGAAGTCGACGGGAAGCCCGACCCGGCGTTGTTCGTCTTGCCGAAGTAAGGCCAGTTGACTTAGTCGACCTGCGTCTACTAATCAGGCGCATGACGACGAAAATTCAACTTCAACCGTCGGAATCGCTCTGGAACCGGGCATGGCGTGCGGGGCCGGGTTTGCGCGGAAAGCGCGAACCTTTGTCTCCGGACGAACAAGAGGCCCTGAAGGCTGAGTTTGCGGCCTCGGGCCTGGAATGGCCCGCCTTTTTGGAAACTCCCCTGGAGTGGGTGAGTCGCCGAGCCAAATTGTTTGAGGTCGGCGATTACCCGGACAAAGAGGTTTCGATGGAGCGTTCCGATCTTGTGGCCTTAGCCGACGCGATGAAGTCGCCGATTCCGATCTGGATCGAGCACGCCGAGTCGCCATTGGCCCTCGGCTTCATCACCGATTTGTGGGTGGAGGGCCACGACCTGATGGGCACCACCAGTTTGACTCGTGAGGCGTTCGCGCTCATCGAGGCCTCCGGGGCCCATAGCCTCTCCGTGGGCCTTTCCCCCGATCTGAGCGAGATTCGCGAAGTGTCTCTGGTCTCAGAGCCGCGCATCCCAGATGCCCGAATTTTTCGGGCTCGGCCGCAAGAAGTGGCCGAGCGAGTCGAAGCCCTGATCGGTCAAGGGAAACTTTGGCCCCATCAACGAGACCTCGCCGAAGCGATCCTCGGACAAAGCGAATCCTTGAGGTTCTCGGGGGTGACCATGACCTGGGGCGATGCCGTCGAGCGCCTGCTCAAGGCCGCCCCGGGCCACACGCTCTTTCGCCAGATCGCCCCGGTCGCGGATCAAGAGGCCGAGGCCGCTTTGCTCTTGCCTGAGGAGGCGGACTTTTATCGCCGCCACTTTCAGGGCCTTGACCTCAATGCTATCGCCGCGCAACGCTCGCGGCGCACTTAAGGAGGAAAGAATTGCCTGCTTTGACGCAAGCTTATGAGACATTTGAGCGCCCCGGTTTGGTGGTGGCGTATCGCATGTCGAACATTCGAATTTTTAAGGGAGCCCTTGTCGGTCTGAATGCCAGCGGACATCTGGTTCCGATGGCCCATGGGACGGCGAATCTGCGATTCGTCGGAGTGGCGAATGAGACCGTCGATAACTCGACGGGGGCTGCCGGGGGACGCACATTGTCGGTCTCAAAATCGGGATCGTTTGTGTATCGACCTTTGGCGGCGATGACGGTGGCTAATTTAGGCCAAGAAGTCTTTGCCAACACCGATAACGAAGTGCAAACCGCGACGGCTGGTCTGACCAATCAATACAAGGTCGGAACGATCGTGGCTCTGGAAAGCACCTCTTCGGGTGGAAGTGGCGTTCGAGTGCGTGTTGACAACTACACGGTTTAATCACCGAAGGAGAGTTTGAATGGCTCTAACGAAGAGCGATATTCCTGATCTTTTGTTGCCCGGCCTCAAGGCCGAATTTGACTTGGCATATCGCCAACAAGTGGATCATAGTGTGGTTTCAAAAATTGCCACTGTGATTCAGACCACCATGCCGGTTCAGCGCTATGCTTGGCTGGGAGCAACCCCGCCGATGCGTGAATTCGTCGATGAACGTCGACCTGCTGGGCTCGGGTCTTACGCGATGACTTTGGAAGACAAAGTTTTCGAATCGAGTATCGCCGTAGATCGACGCGCGATCGAAGATGATCAACTTGATTTGATCCGATTGCGAGTGCGAGAAATGGCCAATCGGGTCGAAGCGCATCGACATCAATTGGTCGTGCAAACTTTGATCGAAGGATTCACCGCAAACGGTTATGATGGAGTGAGCTTCTTTAATACGGCTCACCCAATTCCAAACGGTGCAACTTATGGCAATCGAGTCACCGACGCGCTCGGGGCAACTGCACTGGGAAATGCGATTTCTCAGATGATGCTCACCCCCGATGATTCAGGGATGCCGTTGGGCATCGTCCCGGACACCCTGGTGGTGGGTCCGAAGTTGCAATGGTCGGCGATGGAGCTTGTCGAAAGTCCCGTGGTGGTGTTTCGACCCGACGCCCCCGGAGATACCGGGCCGACGCCGTTCAAGAACGTCTTTCAAGGACGCCTCAATCTGGTGGTTTCGCCATTTCTTTCGGGCGCGGCGGATGACTACTGGTTTTTGCTCGATACGAGTCGCCCCATTCGTGGCTTGATCTTGCAACAGCGCAGCGATGTTCCCGTCGAGTTTTCCGCTCTCGAAGGCGGCTCGGGCTCGGAGGCGGCGTTCATGCAAGATCGCTATTTCTATGGCGTGAGGGGTCGATACAACGTCGGTTATGGGCTTTGGCAAGCGGCGTTGGGATCGATCGTCGCCTAATGGAGGCGCTTGAACTATTGGCTCCTTGGGGGCTCGGCGGAGTCTTGGGGGCGGTGGCGACCTTGTGGCTGGTCCAGTCTCGGTGGAAGCTCGCGGTGGCGGAGTTTCGGGCGGCTTTTTCGGCTTATGTCGAGGGCCGCAACGATCCCGAGACCGTGGCGTTGAAGGAGTCGTTCTTGTCGGCCTTGGCCGAGACCGAGCGGCTCCAAAAGGCGCTCGATCAGCTGCGGCGATCGCTGAGGAGACGGAAGTAGTGGAAGGTTGGCCGATGGTCATGACCGTTTTGAGCGGTGCCATAACCTCGGCCTATGCAGTGGCCCGGATCAGTCTGGGCCACCAGCAGGCCGTGGTTGCCCGGTTCATGACGTTTCTCGAAGGGGTCGTTGCGCGTCAAGAGGCCCAGTCCGAACGGTTCTCTGATTCGATTGATCGACTGGCCGAGGGCGTTCGTGAACACACGATCTTGCTTCGGCAGATGTCGGAGAGCCGCCCTCCCGCGGAGGTGAGCCGATGAGTCTCACCGTCACTCGGGCGGCCGTGAAAGCCAAGCTCGGCTTGGACACTCCCGCCCATGATGCCGCCATCGACGGGCTGATTGCTGACTGGGTTCCCGTGATTGAGTTCGCGCTGGAGCCTTCGGCGGTCAACGACCCGACGGTCGGCATGACCAAGACGCTTGATCTGGGCGCGACCGAAGTTGTGGCCGGTGAGTTCATGGCCCAATTGGCTCGAACTTTTGGCTATTTCGACTCGGTCAAGGTCGGGGACTTTGAGCTTCGGCCGTTCTTTCGACCGAACATCTTGGACCCGACGGGGCTGAAGGAGCAGGGGCGTCGTCGCTTGCGTCCGTTCTTGCGGACCGAGGCAGCTCACTCCTTCGCGACTCTTGTTTGGGGGACCGACGGCAAAGCGCCGGAGGACGACCCATGAACCCGCTGGGTGATCGGTTGAAGGCGGTGATTCGCCGTTTGGGCGAATCGATCCCCTTTGGATTTGGCTCGGAATGGATTCTGGCGGTGCCGCCTCGGGGGACCCAGGCCTTTACGTACCTGACGCCAGCCGAGGTGGACGCTTCGGTTCGGCCGGTGTTGCTGGCGTATACGCGATACGACACCCCGTTCTTGGCGGGGTCGCTCCTCACAGTGGATGCGCGGGACTACACGGTCAAAAAGGCGGTGACGCTGCGGGTTCGCAATCTCCCGGCGATGGTGCTCTTGGTTCTCGCCTAGACTCCGATCGACTCTTCGAATCCGGCCATGACGTTCATCGCGTGGACGATCTGACCCGCGCCGGCCTTGCCGTGGCTGTCGGCCATGACTTGGACGGTCAGAATGCTGTGGGGTGAGCCTTCGCTAAGGCGCAGCCGATAGGCGGCGTGGGGATGTCCGGCAACCAGCCGGACATCCCATTCACTGTCCTCTTGGCGTCGCACAAAAAAGGATCGCGCGTAAGCTTCGTCGAACAGATCGTCCAGATCATCCCACGAATCGGGGTTCTGGATTTTTGCCATCGTGGTCGCGGCGAGAACGTGGCCGAGGTCTTGAGGGTCTGCCATCGTGGTGGCTCCGTTATTCCACCCTTCGGTGGAAAGGGCTCGGTCCACCGATTCGGGGTCGGCATCAAAGCTCAAGAGAACGTTTGGGGGTTCGACCACCAGCCCAGCGCGAATGAGGGGGGCGAGACCGATGAGGGCGAGGGTGCCCGCGGCCGAAGGGACCGAGACTGAGTCGGCGCATACCATCGGATTGTTGTCCATCATTTCGGTCAGTCCAAAAACCTCGGCGGTCGGATCGTCAACACGAATTTCGCGTCGCCAAACCCCTTGATCAAAGAGCAAACCTTGCTCAGGTGCCGCTTCATCCATCAACTCAACAAACGGATGCTTTCGCAACCGTTCGAGTAACTCAAGATCACGGGGTTGGGCAACACGCAGGACGCTCATGACGACTTCTTGTTTTCGGAAACTATTCGCATATTGATCTTGATCGTCACTTTCATACTGAGGAGCGCTGGATCGAATTCAGGCAGATCCTTCATGGCTTCTTCAAACGCTTTCTTTCCTTCCGGAGAGAGCGTGTCCATGATCATCGTGATCGAGGCCTGGGTGACGAGCCCATCCGAAACTCGGACAAACATCGATCCACCCACTTTCGCCTGAAACCCCATCACCTCGAAACCACCCGAGATGGTGACGACAGCGACGTCGGACCTGACTGCAACGAGTCGGTACTTGAACTTGGGTGTGCCGGTGAGACCGTCCAAGTCGAGCCCTGAGAACTCAGCTTCCCAAGAGTCGAAGAGGGCGAGCGGCTTCTCAGGATAAGACGATGAGTTGAATGGAGAATAGTCTTCAGTCGATCCTTGGATTCGACCGAGCGCGTCGATCTGGATCGTCTCTTCGTCTTCTAAAACCTGCTCACCTTCGCTGAACGTTGTCGTCTTGGATTGAGCTTGGGCGACGCCATTTTCGACCGAGAGAATTCTCAATAAGCTCTCAACGCGAGTGGCAGGTTCTTCGAGCGATTCCCCCATCATGTTGCCCGAAATTTCCATCGTCATTCGATTGCGATATTCATGTCCGGGGACATGAAGCATCCGCAACAAGTACTTCCCATCCGATTGACGAGTGACTTGCGCCGAGGCGGTGCTGCTGAGGATGAAGAGGCCGAAGAGGCCGATGCAGAATAGAGTCCATTTTTGCATGTCGTGTTTCTCCCTTATTGGGTTAGTTTTTGGAAATTTGTTCGAGAAATTGGACGAAGTACTTACGCGAATCCCAGGGCCCTGGAGCCGCTTCGGGATGATATTGGATGCTGCTTGCTTGGTAGGCGGTGGACCGGATTCCTTCAACGGTCTCGTCGTTCAGGTTGAGCTGAGTGATCTCCGCGCCGGTGCCCGCCAGCGAGTCGGCATGCACGGCATAACCGTGGTTTTGACTGGTGATGGTCACCGTTTGGTCAATAAGGTCCTTCACCGGATGGTTAGATCCCCGATGGCCAAACCGGAGTTTGTAGGTCTGGCCGCCGAGCGCGTGGCACAAGAGCTGATTGCCAAGACAGATGCCAAAAAGCGGCCTTTTGCCTAACAGTTCTCGAACTGTTTCGACGGCAAATCCCAATCTCGCCGGATCGCCCGGGCCTGGGCTCAGCAATACCCCGTCCGGATTCCAGGCCAAGACCTCCTCGGCCGACGAAGTTGCCGGGAGGACGACTGAGCGTATGCCCAGCGCGGCAAACCGGCGCAAGATGTTGTGCTTCAGGCCGAAATCGAGCACGACGATCTTGGCTCGATAGCCCGAGGCGTCGGATTCTATCGGCTCTTTGCCTGCGTAACCCCAGGCGTAGGGAGCTTTGGTCGTCACCGAGAGGACAAAGTCCGAATCATCGTAGGCAGCGGCTTGCTGCAACGCCCGAAGCGCGTCCTCAGGCGGGCCATGAGTGATCGCAGCCATGGTCACGCCGGCTTCTCGAATCCTCTTGGCCAAGCTCCGCGTGTCGATCCCTTGGATGGCGGTGATCCCTTTTTCCAGCAAGAACTGGTGCAGAGTTTGCGACGTCCGCCAGTTGCTGGGGACGGTGCAGGCCTCTTGGACCACAAGGCCTTGGGCTTGGACCCGGTCGGACTCAAAGTCGTCGGCATTGATCCCGTAATTGCCGATCAGGGGGTACGTGAAGAGGACAATTTGGCCTGCATAACTAGGGTCAGAAAGAATCTCTTGGTACCCGGTCATGCCGGTGTTGAAGACGATCTCGCCGGTGGTCGTGCCCGGAGCCCCGAGGGGAATTCCTTCGAGAACGGGGCCACCTTGCAAGACGAGATATGCGCTCACGGTTGTGTGCAGAGTACCCCGCCCTCGACTCGACGAGGGCGGGGTACATCGTGTTCGGCCGATCAGCCCTTGAGCAGTTGCCGAAGGACGTACGGCAAGATGCCGCCGTTGAGATAATAGGCGCACTCGGCAGGGGTGTCGATCCGGGCGATGGCCTCGAAATTCAGCGTCGTGCCGTCTGGTCTGGTCGCCGTGACTTGCACGCGCTTGCCGCTCGAAAATCCAGTGGCGATGCCTTCGCGAATGCCTGCGACGCCGAAGGTCTCTTGGCCGGTCAGCCCCAGCGAAGCAACGTTTTCGCCCGGCAAGAACTGGAGCGGCAAAACGCCCATCCCGACCAGGTTCGACCGGTGGATTCGCTCGAAACTTTCGGCAATCACCACCTTGACTCCGAGCAGGGCGGGTCCTTTGGCGGCCCAGTCGCGGCTGGAGCCAGATCCGTACTCTTTACCCGCGAGCACCACGGTTCCGACTCCGTCGGCGGTGTAGCGCATCGCGGCGTCATAGATCGACGTGACCTCGCCGGTGGGGAGGTAAGTTGTCCAGCCGCCCTCAGTTCCGGGGGCGAGGAGGTTCCGAAGTCGGATATTGGCAAAGGTGCCTCGCATCATGACCTCGTGATTGCCTCGGCGGGAGCCGTAGGAGTTGAAGAGGTGCGGCTTCACCCCATTTTCAGAAAGGTACGAGCCCGCGGGTCCGTTCGCCTTGATGGAGCCGGCTGGTGAGATGTGATCGGTCGTGATCGAATCGGCCAAGATGGCGAGGACGCGGAGCCCACTTGGGTCGGAGACCTCGTCGGGAGCGTTCGCGGTCATGCCCTGGAAGTAAGGGGGCTCTTTGACGTAGGTTGACTGCGGGTCCCAGGCGTAGCGCTCGGACTCATCGACTTCGATCTTCTGCCACTGGGCATCGCCGGTGAAGACGTCGGCATAGGTTCGGGTGAACATCGCCCGAGTGATGTTCTTTTCGATCACGGCTTGAACCTCGGCGGGCGAGGGCCAAATATCCTTCAGATAGACCGGGTTGCCTTCGGGGTCGTGTCCGAGTGGATCGCGAGTGAGGTCGACATAAATCGAGCCGGCAAAGGCGTAGGCCACCACCAGCGGCGGCGACATCAAGTAGTTCGCCTTGACTTCGGCATTCACTCGGCCTTCAAAGTTTCGATTGCCGCTGAGGACGCTGACGGCGATCAGATCGTCCTTTTGGATCGCCTGGCTGACCTCTTCGGGGAGCGGGCCGCTGTTACCGATGCAGGTCGTGCAGCCATAGCCGACGACGTTGAAGCCGATCTTGTCGAGCTCATCTAGCAGACCTGATGCCTGAAGGTACTCGGTGACGACTTTCGATCCCGGGGCCAAGGACGTCTTGACCCACGGCTTGGGTTTGAGTCCTCGGGCGACGGCCTTTTGCGCCACGAGACCCGCCGCGACCATCACGCTCGGATTGCTCGTGTTCGTGCAGCTCGTGATAGCGGCGATGACGATCGAGCCGTCGGTGAGTTGATCGGTGGCAACTCGGTCGAGCACGGCGGTGCCGCCGGTGCTTTCCCTTTTGGCGGCGAGGGCCGATTCAAACGTGGACGTAAAGCTCTTCGTGGCTTCGCCAAGGACCACCCGATCTTGGGGTCGCTTCGGTCCGGCGACGCTCGGGACGACCTCGCCCAGATTCAACTGGAGATGGCTGCTAAACTCAGCTTCAGGAGTCAGCGCGTCGTGGAACAGGCCTTGCTCCCGCATGTAGGCCTCGACAAATGCGATGTGGTTTTCGTCGCGCCCGCTGATTCTGAGGTAGCGCAAGGTCTCTTCGTCGACGGGGAAGATGCCGCAGGTTGCGCCATATTCGGGGGCCATGTTGGCGATCGTGGCTCGGTCGGCGAGCGGGAGATCGGCCAGGCCCGGTCCGTAGAACTCGACAAACTTGCCAACGACTCCGTGCTTGCGGAGCATCTCGGTCACCGTCAAAACGAGGTCGGTCGCGGTGGCTCCTTCGGGCAGTTTGCCAGTGAGCTTGAAGCCGACCACTTGTGGCAGCAACATGCTGACCGGTTGCCCGAGCATCGCCGCTTCGGCTTCAATCCCGCCAACACCCCAGCCCAAAACCCCGAGCCCATTGATCATGGTCGTGTGCGAGTCGGTGCCGACAAGAGTATCGGGGTAGGCCTCGCCTGTCTTTTCGTTGCGGAAGACAACGCGGGCGAGGTACTCCAAGTTCACTTGGTGACAAATCCCCGTATTGGGCGGGACCACTTTGAAGTTATCCAGCGCCTTTTGGCCCCACTTGAGGAACTCATATCGCTCTTGATTGCGCTCGAATTCCAAATCGAGGTTGATCGTGGCGGCGGCGGCGGTGCCATAGACGTCCACCTGGACGGAGTGGTCGATGACCAGCTCGACGGGTTGCAGAGGATTGATCTTGTTTGGATCACCCCCCAGCCGGGCCATTGCGTCTCGCATCGCGGCGAGATCGACGACGCAGGGGACGCCGGTAAAGTCTTGCAACAGCACCCGGGCGGGGCTGAACTGAATCTCTTGGCTGGGTTCGGCTTGAGGATTCCACTGGAGGACCGCCTCAATGTCCTTCTTTGTGACGTTCTTGCCATCCTCCGCTCGGACAAGATTCTCCAGGAGAATCTTCATCGAGTAGGGGAGTCGGTCGAGAGAGTGACCGGCGTCGGCCAGAGCCTGGAGGCGGTAGATTGTGGCCGATTGGCCGGCGGCCGAGAAGGTGGTTTTTGCGCCAAAACTGTCCATAGGTTCTTCGTCTTTCTCCTCATGTTGAGCGCTCGAGGCATCCCGGGCCGGGCTCGCGGAGTCTGACAAGGGGTGGGGCGCTTCTTGAGTTTCAGTCTACCCGCGACCGGGGGGCGTGGACCGGAACGGAGGGGCCGACCCCGAGCTGGGGGCGGGGAGGTCGGGGATCTTGGTCTTCCCCCAAGCCTCCAGGACGCCGTCGCGAAGGCGAAAACCCTCGATGGAAACAGCGTCATACAAACCGAGATCGGCTCGCAGGTCAACCACCGGATTGAGGGCGTCGAGCAACACCTGGGCAGTCAGTGCGTCGGCTCGCTGCCAATCGAGATAGATTTTTGCTTGGGTGAGCCGAATTCGAACGCCGTCTTCAGCCTCCAGTTTGGCGATGACGGCGAAATTCGTCTTTGCAATCAGGAATTCGCCCGAACCTTCGACCCAAACGATGTCCTGCATCACCTTGACCGACACGGTCTTGACCTCGTGGAACTTGCGCAAGATCCAGGCGGCGAGGTCGGCTTCGCGGATTCGGACTCTTCCGGTGCCCACTCCGCTTTGCGAGAGCCGAAATTGGCGCTTTTGAACAGCGAGGTCCCAATCAAATCGGCAGTGCGGGATCGTGGCCTCCAGCGACTCGACCTTCAAGCCTCGGAGTTCAAAGTTCTGGAGTTTGAGGTCGAGGGTGTGGATTTTGCCTCGACGAGATCGCTGCGGCTCGGTGAAAAGGGGCAGGCCCGGGGTCGTGAAGTCGCTCGCGGTGATGGAGGCGCGATGAATTTCGAACGGGGGAAGGCCGAGCTCCGCGCGGATGGAGACCCGCTTTTGGTCGCCTTGGAGCTTGCTCGCGACTTCGGCGGCAGCCTGGCGCTCGAAGCGCCCAACCTCAAGGCTCAGGCCCGAAAGAGCCCCGAATCCGAGGAGAAGTCCTAGCCAAGCCATCTGTTTGCCACAAGTTTTGAGTCAGAATCGTAGAGAGAAAAAGAGGTCGCGAAGCGGCCTTTCCTGCTTTCCTGCAAAGCATAGCCCAGAAGTGCCCCCTTGCGGAGCCCTGGCCGAGAAGGATTGAACCAAGAGATGAGTGAGACTCTGAGCCCCGAAGTGATGCCCCTGGAACCGGAATATCTGGCCTTACGAGAGACCTGCGGCTGGGTTGATCTGGCCATGATGCGGGTGATCGAGCTTCGGGGAGACGACCGAAAGGGCTGGCTCCAGGGCCAAGCGACTCACGATCTGCGCAACATCGTGCCCGGGTCGTCCATCAGTTTTTGTTTAGCGAGCCCGACCGGCCAGCTTGAGGCGATCTGTCAATTGTGGGCATTGCCCGATCGATACCTGATCGTCACCCACGAAAAGTCGGCCCCGGCGGTCATGCGCCGAGTGGAGACGATGGTGATTCTCGAAAATGTGGAGGCCCGAGTCCTCGAAGGAACCCTTCTTTCGGTTCAGGGGCCACTCGCCACCCAAGAGTTGGGCTCGAAGCTCGATCTTCCCAACCTCGATGCCGGCGAGGTCGAGCTGAAGAAGGTCCCGACGGTGGTGATGCGCAACAATCGAACCGGTTTTGGCGGATGGGATGTCTTTTTCCCCGGCCCCAGCAAGGTCGGACCGAACGCCTTAAAGAAAGGGCTTGACCGGGTGAGTGAATCGGCATTTCGCGTCGCGACGATGGAGTTTGGGGTGCCCGAGTTTGGGGTCGATACCGACGCGAAGACCTTGCCACCCGAGTTGGGCGCGCACTTCGAATACCAGCACATCAGTTACTCCAAGGGCTGTTACACCGGCCAAGAGGTCCTCATGCGTTTGCACAGTCGGGGGCATACCAATCGAACGTGGTGTGCTCTGCTCAGTGCGGTCGAGCTTGAGCCTGGAGCGACCGTTCGACACCGCCAACGAGAGTCGGCGGGGGTCGTGACTCGGACCGCCTATTCGCCGGACTTTGGATGGATGGCGGGGGCGATGCTTCGCAACGAGATTGCTCAGGAAGGGGAATCGGTGGAGGTCCAAGTGGGCGACCGGTGGATCGAAGCTGAAGTAGCGTTGATGCCGCTCTTACGACTCGGTTGAGGCCGCGTCCTTCGGCATGAAGGTCAGCCCCAGGGTTTTGGGCACGATGGTGCTCCTGAACGTGCTTTGGGCACCGGTGAATCTGGCGTTCAAGTCGGCTCTGGAGGAGTGGAGCCCATCGGCGATCGGCTTTGTTCGTTGGACGGTGTTCGCCCTCTTGCTGGCGGTGTTGCTGCAGCATGCGGGATTTCGCAAGCGGGTGCGGGCCAAAGTTCCGACCGGGGGCGATGCTTGGCAGAGTCTGGCGATTGGCGCGTTCTTGTTCGCGCCCGCTCACTTCTTGTATATCTTGTGCCAGCGATACACGACGACTTTAGAGGCGACGGTGCTCGGCACGACTGGTCCATTTTGGGTCGCCCTCTTGGCGTTTGCGATGTTGGGCGAGCGGGTGAGTTCGCGGAGGTGGCTGGGGATTGGGGCCGGATGTTTGGGGGCCTACATTGTGAGCCTGGGGTGGGCTTGGCCGACGCTTTCGACTCAGAACGCCTTGGGGAACCTGATGTATCTGGTTGCGGTGTTGATCGAATCGGTGGGGTTTGTGTTGGCGGTGAGGGTGGTTTTGCGCAGCTCAGGGATCGGGGTCTTGGTGTATCAAGCGGCGGGGATGGGGGCGGCTTTCTTACTGGCGTCGCTTTTGCATCCGGCGTTAGGGATGCGGTTTGACGGTTTTTCGGGTTCGACTTGGGTCGCGATGGCCTATCTGACTTTGGTGACGAGCCTGATCTGTTTTTCGGTTTGGTATGCGATTGCGGAGCGAGTGCCGTTGAGTGTGATGGTGATCATGATCGGGATTCAGGCCCCGGTTTCGGCGTTCTTGGGCATCACGTTCTTGGGGGAGACGCTTCGGGCCGAGGTGGTGGTGGGTTCTTTGGTGGTTTTGGGGGCGATTTTGGTGGCGGCGACCGATCGGGCGGCCCCCCTTGCGTCGTCGGCTTCCGACGCGCCATAATGGAGTTTCGATTGGACTGAAGAGATGGCGAATATCAAGTCGATGAAGAAGGACCTGCGGCGCAATGCGAAGCGTCGTGCGGCAAACACTGCGGTGAAGAGTGCTTTGAAGACGTATGTGAAGAAGACTCGGGTAGCGATCAAGAAGGGCACTTCGGAGGAGACGGGGGCAGCTTTGGCGATGGCGGTGAAACATCTGGACAAGGCGGTTCAGCGGGGGATTATTCATAAGAACCAGGCGGCTCGTCGGAAGTCTCGGATTGCTCGGCAGGCGGCGGCGAAGTCTTCTTCGTAATTCCGAATTCCCGACTGGACCCTCGACGAGCCTGCACCAAGCTTGCCGAGGGTTTTTTCGTTCCTGAGCCTCTGAATCAGACAGGCCCTGAGCCCCACGAAGGGGGCTCAGGGCCTGTCATCGTCAATGCGAGGGCGTCGGTTAGGCTTTCTTGCCTGAGTGACGTCGGCGCAGGAGCGCCACCACGCCGAGGCCAAGGGCCGCCGAGTGCCCGGCTCAGGAACCGGTCCCGCAATCGTCATCAAGCCGTTCGGCATGATGTCGTTGGAAAAGTAGTTCGACGTGATCACGGTGATCGATTGTCCAGCAACCAGGTTCAAGTACATCCCACTGGACTTGTCGCCATCCAAGTCCCCGGTGTCGTCCATGCCGATCAGATTCATGAGCGTATTGCCCGGGTCGAACGATCCGTTGTAGACGTAAAGATATCCGTCGGGATTCCCGGTGTAGAGCCCGATGTGGTGGATTCCTGTTGCCAGGGCAGTAAAGGAGTACGGCTGATAGCGATACGAACCCGACATCGACAGAGTCGAAAAACTGGTCGGGCGCTGTGTCATCACCGGAGAGGCTCCGTTGAGAACGATGGTTTCCGGCGTGATGATGTCGGTCAGGAAGTGGAGCTGCGCGTTCGAAATGTTGGAGACCGAGCCCGAGAGGGTCTGTCTCAATCGATAGTCCACCATTCCGCCGAGCATCAGCGCGCCATCGGCGAGATGCCCTTCGGCTGCCCGATCGGCAGGAACCGTCACGTTGTTTTCCCAGGTCGTCGTCTCCGGACCCACAAACGTATAAGGCGCCTCAGCGGCGGGACCGCCCATTTTGCGGTCGAGTGGGCCGTTTCCTAAGGTGGTCACACCGGGAAGCCGGACCCGAAATTCGTTGGCGTAAGGGTCACCAAAGTTCTCGCTCCACTCACCCGTAAAGTAGAAAGCCCGGACCTTTCCGCCGGCTCCGGCGGTGTTCAAAGTCCCGGCACTGCCGGTCGAATCCACCACAGAATTCGGCAGACTATAACTGTAAACGGCGGCATGGGAAGCCGAGGCGGCGCCCAAAGTCGCCGAGAGCACGAAGACGCTCATAGCACTGAATCTCATTTTTTGCACCTGAAATGAATCTCTTGGAAACAGGACGACCGATTCAAGAAATTTGACCGGCCCAACGACCTGTCCAGGGATGATCATAGCCCAGGATCGCGCGTTTTTGGGATTTAGCCCACCGATGGCGGCCCCAAAACCTGGAAGAATTAGGGGGACTTTTCCAGTGCCGTCTGGACCTGGTTCAAGGTCCATCCTTCAACCTCAAAGGTTTTCCAACGCGAGCTTGCGCCATGCACGAGCTGAACCTTGCTCGGCGCAATTCGGAGTTGCTGAGCGAGGAGTTGTCGGGCCGCTTCGTTCGCCTGCCCGTGATGGGGTGGGGCAGTGACGGCAATTCGGAGTGTGCCGTCGGGGTCCAAGGAGATGCGGGCCTGCTTTGAATTCGGGCTCACTCGCACTTTGACCTTGCACTCCGGCGGGTTCATGCTCAGGATTTATGTTTGAGCTTCGCCGAAGGAAGGGTGAGGTTCGGGCTCGGGAGGCGCTCCTTCGGGCTCGGAGAGTTCATGGATCTCAAGGTTGACGAGCGCGGGCTGAAAGAGCCGTCCTGATTCGAGGGTTTGAGAATGCTCATTGAGGAGTCCCCGAAGTCTTTGTTCGAACTTTTGTCTTTCGAGGTTGAGCCGTTCGATTTCCCAGCGGAGGTTGTTGATGTGTTTTTGGGCTTGTCGTTCGAGGTCGGCGGCTTTTTGTTGAGCTTGTTGGAGGATGAGGTCGGCTTCTTTGTGGGCGAGGGCTTTGGTTTCGTCGGCAGTTTTTTGGGCGAGGATGAGGGTCTCTTTCAGAGTTGATTCTTGAGTTCGGAAGTGTTCGAGTTCTTTGAGGGCAGCCTCGGCGGTTTCTCGGGCCTTTTGGATTTCTTGTCGGAGGGTTGTGATTTCTTGGGCGGCTTGGGCGAGGGTTTGTTCGACTTGGGCGCGGTGGTAGCCCCGGAATTGTCGTTGGAACTGAGTTTTTTCGAGGTCGATGGGTTGGAGCCGCTCCATGGTTGAGTTTATTTTAGCTGGTTCGGGGGGTTCGGGGGTTCGGGGGTTTGTTAGTTCGGGGGTTGGGAATTGGGTTGGAGTTTTCTGACGACTCTTTGGAGATTGAGCTTGGCGGCGGGGTCGTTGGGTGTGATTTTGAGGAGTTGTTGCCAGACTCTTCGGCTGTCTTGGAGGAGTCCCAGTTTTTCGTAGGCGTGGGCGAGGGTTCGGAATGAGTTCGGGTGTGGTTTTTTTGCGAGCGTGGGTTCGAGGAGGGGTGGTACTTTGGCGTAGGCTTTTCTTTTGAAGTAGAAGTCGGCTTCGTAGAAAGGTGCTTCGGGGTCGTTTGGGTTTCGCAGTCGGTGTCGGACGTAGACGGCGAGTGCTTCGTCGAATTGTTGTGTGCTTTCGAGGAGCCATCCGAGGTTGGAGACGGTTTCGTGGTCACCGGGTGCGAGTTCGGCTTGGATTCTCATAAGCTGGATGCACCTTGGGAAGTCTCCTTTTTTGAACCAGAAGTCGTTTTGTTCGACCATTCGGTTGTTCATGGCATTCCAGACTCGGTCCATCCTTTGGGGATTGATGGCGGGGAGATTGGTTGTTGAGGTTTGGGCCAGGGTGAGGTTGATAGCTCCCAGGCATCCGCCGATTGCGATCCAGTGTTTGATGTGTTTCATTCTCGCCTCTTGCCTCTGATGCTGATGACGTTTTTGGAGAGGAAACGGTTTAGGGTTCGAGGGCCTTTCGCATGGATTCTTGGACGAGGGCGGGGTTGGCTTGTCCTTGAGATCGTTTCATGACTTGACCGACGAGGAATCCGATGACGCCTTGTTTGCCGGTTCGATAGCTTTCGACGACGTCGGGATGGGCGTCGAGGACTTCTTGGACCCACGCTTCGATGGCGGCAGAGTCGGAGACTTGGCTGAGGCCCCGGGCATCCACGATGGCTTGAGGGTTTTTTCCGGTGGCGAAGACTTCGGCGAAGACCTCTTTGCCCATTTTCCCGCTAATGGAGTTGCTTTCGATGAGCTTGACGAGTTCGACGAGGTGGGTTGGAGTGACTCGGGTTCGCTCTCGTTCTCCGGCGACCCATTGGCCCGATTCGTTGAGCAATTTGGCGAAGTCGGAGTTCATCCAGTTGCAGACGAGTTTGGGGTTTCCGCCGAGGGTGACGGCTTTTTCGAAGAAGTCTGCCCAGTCTTGGTCGCTAATGAGGAGTCCCGCGTCGTAGGCGTTGAGTCCGAGTTCGTCTTGATAGCGTCGGGTTTTGGCCAGCGGGAGCTCGGGGATTTCTTGGGCGACGCGGTCGATGAAGGGGTCATCGAACTCCATCGGGATGAGGTCAGGGCAGGGGAAGTATCGATAGTCGTTTTCTTCTTCCTTGATCCGCATGGCGAAGGAGCTCTCGTTGGCTTCGTTCCAACCTCGGGTTTCTTGGAGGATAGTGCCGCCTTGTTCGAGGGTGGCGATTTGGCGTCGCATTTCGAATTGGACGCCGAGCTGGACGCTTCGGAACGAGTTCAGATTTTTGAGTTCGGTTTTGGTGCCGAGCTTTTCGGCTCCTTGGGGGCGGACGCTGATGTTCGGTTCGCACCGCATCGAGCCTTCTTCGAGTCGGCCATCGCAGACTCCGAGGTAGATGAGGATTTGCCGAAGCTGCGCGAGATACTCTTTGGCTTCGTCGGGCGACTGGATGTCGGGAGGAAAGTCGGTGACGATCTCCATCAAGGGGACGCCAGCTCGGTTGTAGTCGATGCCGCTTCCTCCGCTGGGGAGATGCATGAGCTTGCCGGTGTCTTCTTCCAGATGGACACGGCGAATTCCGATTCGTTTGAAGCCGCCTTCGGCGGTCGGAATCTCCAGGAATCCTCCGTAGCCGATCGGATTCGTCTCGCCATATTGGCTGACCTGGTACCCCTTGGGGAGGTCGGGATAAAAGTAGTTCTTGCGGTGAAAGACACTGTGCCGGGCGATGGTGCAGTTGAGGGCCAGGGCGGTCTTCATCACGAGCTCGATGGCGCGGCGATTGGGGACCGGCAAGGTGCCGGGGAGCCCTAAGCAGACGGGGCAGACTCGGGTGTTCGGTTCCCCGCCAAAGGCGACCGGGCACCGACAGAACATTTTGCTCTGGGTGAGGAGTTCGGCGTGGACTTCCATCCCCACGCTCAGCACGTACTCGGGCATCGTCGGCGATTGTACCGGTTTGTGGGGAGAAAGTCGGAAGACCTGGTTGACGCCGGTTGCCGAAACTCTATTACTAGTATATACTAGTCTACTAGTATTGAGGAGGACTAAGATGTTTCGAGCCGACGATCTGGATCGCGAGGCCGACCGCCTACTGGCGACGATTGAGCGTGACCGATCTGAACCCCATTATACTGACCACTATTTCCAGAGGAAGATCCGCGAGGGCGAGAAGCGAGACAAACGTCTTGGTTTTTGCGTCCCCCTTCGAGAAGACCAGTTGTTATGGCGTCGCGAGTGGCGGGTGATCCTTCGCCGGGCCGACTTGACGGCGGCTCAGCGCGAGGTCGTCGAGCTTCGGGCTCTCGGCTGGACTCTGGAGTCGATTGGCGAACGCCGATCCTGTACAAAACAAGGGATTTTGAATATTTGGAATCAAGCCGTCAAGAAGATTCGCCGCGCTTTGGACGTCTATCCTTACCGGGGTCTGGCCGAAGTGTATCGAGCGGAGTCTCGCCGAGGCTTGGCGACCACGCGCCCCAGGTAGACTAGAGAGAAAGGTGAGTGGAGTTTCCCGTCCGCGGGGACGAAACCCTTTCGCAGGGAGTGGGCGATGCTGGTTTGTCCAGAATGCAGCACAGAAAACAGCGCCGATAGCAAGTTTTGTAAATCGTGTGGCTTTGCGGTTCCCGAAGGGGACCGCGAAGCGGCTTCCCAAGAGCTGGAAGGGCTCTTGGCCGAAGGCCGGCGATTGCTGATTGAACACAAGTCCGAGGAAGCGAAGATGGTCGCTGAGGCGGCGGTCGCCATGGCCCCGACCTCAGTCGCGGCCTTGAGCCTGTTAGGCGACTGCTTCGAGCAAGAGGGCCACTGGGATGCTGCGTTGAGCGCTTACGAGCGCGTGCTGGAGATTCAGCCTGACTCAACGCTCGACAAGATTAAAGTCTCCTTCCTCCGCAAGCAACTGCTTTCCCAAGTCCAACCGCGAGACACGTCAAAGTCGAAGAAAACCGCCGCTTTGGCGGCGGTCGCGGCCATGGCCCTCGTCGGGGCGGTCGGGGCCGCCTTCTTCTTAAGCCGGACGACTCCACCCGCCGACCGCGCACAAAACTCCCCGAGCGAGACGTCTGGGCTTGGCATTCGCAGTGAAGGCTTCACGCTCCCGACGCCGGGCTCCGACCGGACGGCGGTGGTGAATGCCAATCCAGGCGCAGGGATGGCCAATCCTTCTGCCCAAGTTCAAACGAATCCAGGCACCGGGACGGGGGCCAGTGGCGGGTCTCGACCTGGGATGGCGCCGCCCGCGATCCCGGGTGCTGGTCCCGGACAGCTCCCCAATGCGCTGGGGAACGGTCAGTTTTCCGGCTCCGAAGAAGAGGGCAACCGCCCCCTGCAGCCGATCGTTCAGATCAGCCCGGACAGCGCCCCCGAGAGGGGGAACTCGGGTCCGGACGAAGACCCTGCACCTCCTCCCAACCCCGCGGCCGAGACCGAGAGTCGGCCCAACGACCCTCCCAAACCCGAGCGACCCTCGATTGTTGAAATCACGCCGAGCCAAACCGGTGGAGGAAGTGTCAATGGCGGGGGCTCCGAGTCGATCTCTGACTCGGCGACGAAAGTGGAGACTCTGCTTCGCGTAGCTCGGCAGCACTTCCAGACGGGCAATTTCTCTCAGGCCGCCGACGCCTATGAAAAGGCGCTGCGAGCCGGGGCCGAAGTCGGGAGCACGAACCAGCGGCTCGCCCAGTGCTATGAGCGACTCGGGCGAAAATCCGAAGCGATCGGAGCCTATCGCCGGGCGATTTCGGCTTATGAATCCGCCCTTCGAAGCGGCGGCAACGAGGCCCGATTGAAAGCCGCGATCGAGGCTTGCCAGCGGGCGATCTCGGTCTTGGGCGGTTGATGATGCTTCGAGCCTTCGCGCTTTTTTGCGGACTCGTCGCCAGCCTGGGTTGCGCCTGGGCCAAGGTTCCTGAAGTTTTTGTCGTGCGAATCCTGGGCCCGAAAGAGGCCCCGATGGTGGCGGAAACGCCGCTCGATGCCGCGCTGGCGTCGGTTTTAGAAGAAGAGGGACGCGTTGTGCCGATCGCGTGGACCCTTGCCGATCCTTTTTTCCGCGAGCTCGTGGGCGACCGGGTTCGCCAAGCCGACCTCGATGACCCCAAGCTGGCAACTGTCCTTCGAATTGCTCAGGCCGTGAAGGTCGAGTACGTCCTGACGGTGGGCTTTACGATGGAGGACTCGGGCGAGCCTCGACCCGTCTGCCGTCTTTATCGAAGCTCCTCCGACCGGCCGGTCTGGCAGTATGGCGGCGAAAAAGGCCAAGAGATGACCTTGACGGCGGTGCGAACGGGTCCCGGCATCGACTGGGCCAACACAGTTCAATCTTGGGCTCGAACCTGGTCGGCTCAGTTGGCCAACGGGCCGTTCCAAGGCTTCCCGGCGCGAGGGCGAGTGAGCCCAGTGCCGCTCGATCCCGGCTTGAACTGGGGTGAGACCACGCCCGTGCCTCCGGCCCGAATCGACCCCCAGGTTTTAGACCGGGCGGCTCAGCTCCTGAACGAAGGACTCGCGGCGGAAGCGATCTCGATGTTGCGGGATGCGATTGATGTGAACCCCCTCGATGTCGAAACACGAGTGGCGCTGATTCAAGCCCTGTCTCAACAGGATCAAGCCGACGCGGCCGCGAGCGAGGCCCTTCTCGCCGCTCAACTCATGCCGGAGCAGACGTCGTTGCGCCTCTTGGCGGCCCGCGCTCTGTTGCGGGTGGGGCGCTTGTCCGACGCCAAGGCGCAACTCAACGAAGCCTTGGCCCGGGCGGCGGCGAGCCCCGAGGCAGACCGAGTTTTGGGCGACCTTTATCTGGCTGATGGGGACCGGGTGCAGGCGATGGCGGCCTACGAGCGCTCGCTGGGTCAGAAGCGAACCTTTGGGGCCGAGTTTGGACTCCTCGTGTGTCAGGCCTTGGAGGGGCAGGTGGATGCGGTCGAAAAGATCGCGATTCGTCTGCCTTCAGCTTCGGTGGCCGAGCAAAGGGAGGTGTATCGCTGGTTCATCGCCCTGAGTGCCGAGGCGTTCGGCCGAGTCGCCAGCGACCTGAAAGAGGCTCTGGCCCAAGGAAGAATGAACCCGCGGGACCCGGCTGCGATCGGTTTGGCGACCCGGGCGCTTGGAGTTTCGCGAAGCCTGGCAGTGGTCTTGGAATCTCTTTCGGCCCCGCCTCGACATAAAAAATCTCACGACCGGCGGGTTTTGGCCCACTCCTTGCTTCAGCAAGCTGCAGCAGAAGCTTTGGACTTTGCTCGGTCCGGCAATTCCGACACCGGCGAAGAGGCGACGCTGAGCTTGGGAGAAGCGCTCAAGCAGTTCCCCGCCGTCCAAGCCGAGTTTGATCTGGAGCTTCTGCAACCCTAGCGAGGGGACCAGAAGCGTATGGAATCGACACTCAAAGATTTGGCGACAGCGGTCGGAGCATTCTTGACCGCAGTGGGGGCAGGTGCCTTCGTCGGCTGGGCGTTTCGCCGCAAGAAGGTCCAGGCCTCCCCGGTGCTCGCGGGAGCCGCGCTCCAATTAGTCGAGCCCAATGGAGACCGCTATCGCGCCCGATTGATTCGACCGGACGGCGAAGACTGGACGATCTCGGCACCGACCCATCGCGGAGTTTTTGTCCCCTTGCGAGTCGACCAATCGCTGGTGGTTGAAGCCCCTTCTGCCGCCGGAGTGCACCGAGTTCAGGCCCGAGTCGTGGCCCGAGATCTGGAGTCGCGTCAGTTTTCCTTGGCTCTGGAGGGGGCGCCGCGCTTGGAAGAGCGTCGACAAGATCGCCGCTGGTCCCTCTCGGCGCCCATTCGGGTCCGGGCGGCGGGTCAGGCGGGCCAGGTTATCAACCTCGGGTCGGGCGGAGCACGCCTCATCGCTCGGACGGAGGTCGAGGCGGGAGATTCTCTGTCGATTCAATTCGGAGCCGAAGACTCCGAGCGCCAGGCCTGGGTGTTAGAAGTTCTTCCTGCGCAGCTCGGAAGTTATCGAGCCCAAGAGCTCCGGGTGCTGTGGCTCGAACCCCTGCCTGCGTCACGCCTCCGAGCGTTGGTGGGATGAGCTAGGTACCCTTAGGCGGTGGATCAGGTTGCTTCATTCGCCGTGGGATCGGTGCAGGTCGGGGGACCCTCGCTGGTGGTCATCGGCGGGCCTTGCTTGGCCGAATCGGACGAGATTTGCCTCCAAGTTGGGTCAACGCTTCAGTCCTTGTGCCAAGAGTTCGGGCTCGGATATATCTTCAAAGCGAGTTTTGACAAGGCGAACCGGTCGTCCCTGACCCAGCGAGGCGATGGGATCGAGGTCGGGTTGGAGCGAATCCATCGGACCGCGGCTCAGCTCGGCGTGCCTTGCACCACCGACATCCATTTGCCTGAGCAAGCCGCCCAAGTCGCTCCTCATGTGGACCTCCTTCAGATCCCCGCTTTCTTGTGCCGCCAGACCGACCTCTTGCTGGCGGCGGCCGAGACGGGCCGACCGGTGAATGTGAAGAAGGGTCAGTTTCTCGCCCCTTGGGACTGCAAGAATATCGTCGAAAAGCTCACGTCGTTTGGTGCGGCCGGGGCGATGTTGACCGAGCGCGGGACCAGCTTTGGATACAACACCTTAGTCGTCGACATGCCGGGCTTAGAGACGATGCGGGCTCTCGGGGTGCCGGTCTGCTTCGATGCGACTCACTCAGCCCAGCGACCGGGGGGACAAGGGACCAGCACCGGCGGGGTTCGAGAGTCGATTCCGGCGATGGCCCGAGCGGCGGTTGCGGTCGGAGTCGATGCGGTGTTCTTGGAGTGTCATCCCGACCCCGAACGGGCGCTTAGCGATGCCGCGACCCAGTGGCCGCTCGATCGAGCGCGAGAATTGATCCAGCAAATTTCCCAGGTTGATCAGGCTCGCCGAGCGCTTCCTCATTGAAGCACCAAAACCTACGCTACAATGAAGGGAAGGGACGTGGATCGTTCGGAGAAGGGATATGAAAAAAATTCAGTTCTTGTTACTCGGGCTCTTGGTGCTCATGGGTCGCCAAGCGGCGGCTTACAGCTTTGCGGGGAGCGACTGGCTCTATTCGGCGAGTGGGCAGTCGGTGGTCGTCCTGAACCCTGCTTTTGGCGGGACGACGCAAACCGTCCCGATCAACGAGTCCAATTTGCCGATTACGGTCACGCAGCCCTCGGCGAACTTCTTCACGTTTCCGTTTGCTTTGGGCCCCTTCAGCGGGACCGGAGATTTTACGGTGACCGGCACGACGGTGACCGATAACAACTCGGCCGGAACCACGGCCCCGTTCACCATTGAGGGCCAAACGGCCCGGATCGTCTATCCGGCCTTTACAGTGACGGGGACGGTCACCGGGATCAACCCACAAGTGCTCGGCAGCTTTGGCGAGCGGGCCTTTCAGATCACCGGCAACCCCTTCAACATCCCGAATGCGACCTTGCAAGTCCTGGTCGGAATTTTCTGGGTTCCTGCAGGGACGGTGAACACGACGATCTCGACGTGGTCGATGGTCCGGCCGACCGGGAATCCGGTGATCACCGGCACGTTCAACTTCGGTCAACTCGGGCAGTTCAACTACTATGTGGGCAATCTGCCGACGTCGTTGCCGGTGAGCATTCGCAACACGGCCAATGCCCAGGTCTCGGTGGCGACAGGAACTTACAACCCGGTGAATGGGGCGTTTTCAGTGACCCTTCCCATCGGGAGCCCCACGGCTTTTCGGATCAGCGTCAAGCTCGATCCGTGGCTGCGCCGAACTTTCCCGACGGCCACGAACGCTCCCTTTGGATTCACGGACCAAAACCTCCAGCTCGTGAACTTTGAGACCGGCGACATCGACGGGGACAATGAGATCACGAATGCGGACTACTCGATCTGGGCGTTTAACAACGGCTCGATGGGGACGTTCGCCGAAGGCGATCTCGATGGTGACGGCGAGATTACCAATGCGGACTATTCGATCTGGGCCTTTAACAACGGCCTTCTCGGCGACAATTAAGGTTGGGTGAAGGAGGCCCGGACTCGGCAAGCGCTGAGTCCGGGCTTTTTTGTCTTCGAACCTCGCGCCAGGTACAATCGGCAGGGCGAAGGGGCCGAATCCTCGGCTCCCAAGGGCCCACCCAAGCACTTATGAGTACCCAGCGCGTATATCTCTTCCACGAAGGCAATGCCACGATGCGCGACCTTCTCGGCGGCAAAGGAGCCAATCTCGCCGAAATGAGCAACATCGGGTTGCCGGTCCCGCCCGGCTTTACCGTGACGACCGACGTTTGCCGCGAGTATTACGCCCAAGGCGGCAAGCTCCCGGCGGCGCTGATGGACGAAGTCCGAAAGGCCATGGCGCATCTGGAAGCCGACCTCGGCAAGAAATTTGGCGATGCGACCAATCCACTCCTCGTGAGCGTTCGCTCGGGGGCGAAGTTCTCGATGCCGGGCATGATGGACACGATCTTGAACCTCGGGTTGAATCACACGACGCTGCAAGGGCTGATTCAAGCGAGCGGGAGCGAGCGGTTCGCCTACGACGCCAATCGCCGCTTCATCATGATGTTTTCCAGCGTCGTGCTCGACCTTGAAAAGCACGCCTTTGAAGAGATTTTCGACGCGCAAAAAGCCAAGCGCGGGGTGAAGCAAGACACCGACCTGACGGCGGAAGACCTCCGCCAGATCTGCAACGAATATCTGGCCCTAGTCCTGCGTCTCACCGGGGAGTCGTTCCCAAGCGACCCTTGGCGACAGTTGGAATTGGCGATTGAGGCGGTTTTCCGCAGCTGGAACAACGACCGAGCGATTGTTTATCGCCGCACCGAAAAGATTCCCGACGAGATCGGCACCGCCGTGAACATTCAATCGATGGTGTTTGGCAACCTCGGCGAAGATTGCGGGACCGGGGTGGCCTTCACTCGCGATCCTTCCACGGGCGAAAACATCATGTACGGCGAGTATCTGATGAATGCCCAAGGCGAAGACGTCGTCGCGGGCATTCGGACTCCGGTGCCGATTAGCCAACTCCGCGATCAGAACCCGACCATCTACCAAGAGTTTGAAGGGATCGCCAGCAAGCTGGAGTACCACTACAAGGACATGATGGACCTCGAATTCACCATCGAGCGCAACCGCCTCTTCATGCTCCAATGTCGCGCTGGCAAGCGCACCGGACCGGCGGCGGTCCGGATGGCGGTCGAGATGGTGGACGAAAAGCTCATCGACAAGGAGACCGCGATCCAACGGGTGACCGGATCTCACCTCGACCAGCTTCTTCACCCGCGGATCGATGACGGCTATCTCGCCGAGATGGAGATGAAGCCGGTGGCGAATGGGCTCGCTGCATCGCCCGGGGCCGCCGTGGGCAAGGCCGTTTTTGACGCCGACACCGCCGAAGAGATGGGCAAGTACGGCGAAAAGGTGATCCTCGTGCGCGACGAAACGAACCCGGACGATGTGCACGGGATGCTGGCCGCTCAGGGCATCTTGACTGCTCGGGGCGGCAAGACGTCGCACGCGGCGGTTGTGGCACGGGGTTTTGGGATTCCCTGCGTCGCCGGTTGCGAGGCGATCCGCGTCGATGCGATTGCCAAGCAGTTTCGAGTGGGGGATCTGACCGTCTCTGAGGGGGACATCATCACCTTGGACGGCTCGACGGGGCAGGTTTTTGCCGAGAAGATTCCGCTGATTGACCCAGATGTCAGTGGTCACTTTGGCATCTTGATGGGCTGGTGCGACGAGTTCCGCCGCCTGCGAGTCCGCACGAACGCGGATAACCCTCGCGACGCACTTCAGGCCATCGAATACGGCGCCGAGGGGATCGGACTTTGCCGAACCGAGCATATGTTCTTCGAAGCCGACCGGCTCCCGATCGTCCGGGACATGATTTTGGCCAAGAGCGACGCTCAGCGACAGGCGGCCTTGCAGAAACTTGAGGTGGTCCAGCAAGGCGATTTTGAGGGCATCTTTGAAGTGATGGACGGCAAGCCGGTCACGATCCGGCTGATCGATCCGCCGCTCCACGAGTTCTTGCCGTCGTTCGACGAGTTGCTTCAGACGACGACCGAGCTTCGTCTCGCCGTGAACTCCCTCGGAGGCCAAGCGCTCAAAGAGGTCTTGGCGGAAAAAGAGGCGATGCTTCATGCGGTCGAAGGGATGCGCGAGGCCAACCCGATGCTGGGTCTTCGTGGCGTCCGACTCTCGATCATCTTCCCGGGCATCGTCGTGATGCAAACTCGTGCGATTCTTCAGGCGGCGGCGGCCGTGGCCAAGCGCGGCAAAAAGGTCCTTCCGGAGATCATGATTCCGCTCGTTTCGACCGTGCAAGAGTTACGAGTTGTTCAGACCCAGCTCGAAGCCGTCGCTGAGCAAGTTGTTCGAGAACAAGGCGTGGATATTCCTTATCTCTTTGGGACCATGATCGAGATTCCTCGGGCGGCCCTCACGGCGAATGAAATTGCTGAAAGAGCCCAGTTCTTTAGCTTTGGAACCAACGACCTGACGCAGACGACTTTTGGCTTTAGTCGAGACGACGCAGAAGGGAAGTTCTTGCAGAAGTATGTCGAAGCAAAAATCTTGCCGGTGAACCCGTTTGAGACTCTTGATCGGACCGGCGTAGGTCGACTCATGAAGATGGCCGTCGAAGACGGTCGCAGTGTGAATTCGAAGCTAAAACTCGGGATTTGTGGTGAGCATGGCGGCGATACGGAGTCGATCTATTTCTGCCACGAGTTAGGACTCGACTATGTGAGTTGTTCCCCGTTCCGGGTGCCGATTGCTCGCTTAGCCTCTGCGCAAGCGGCGATCCGCGATCGCGTGAAAGTCACACTCGATAAGTAAAGCGAAAAGTCGCCCAGTGGGGTGCCGAAGAAGAGGCTTCTTCTTCGGCACTTTTTGTGGATGTCGGAGCGGGGTCGGAGCCGATTCGGGGTTCCACGAACGGATACATCCGAGTGGTGGCAAAACGAACGATCCCATAGAGGATAAACGACACCATGATCACGGTCATGACCCGATTAAAGAGGACGGTGTCGGTGTCGATATAGATCGAGCGAATAAACCCGTACAAGGCGACAAGAGCGGTCACGGTCATGAGCCCATACAAAATCGGGCCGAACGCATTCGCGGCGAAGGCTTCCGCCCATCGGCCCTGGATGGTCGCGGAAAACGACGTCGTCAACCCACAACCCGGGCAAGGCCGTTGAAAGAGCAGAACCGAGGGACAGGGCGGCAGTCCCAACTGTTGATGAGTCCCATGGCCATGGGGGCTGGGAGTCAAGAGCGCGCCGATGATCGTTGTGACGAGCCAGATGAGGAACCACGCGAGGTGCGTCCAGATCGAGCGTCGCCGAGATCGCGGCTCAACTTGAACCATGGGTCGCCTCGGCCAGCAAAACGCATTCGGGTTGAAGCATCGGTCCGGTCCGCCGGGCAACGCTGATGACTTCGCCCTTTTCATCGAGCAAGGCAAAGAGGTTCACCCCAGGCTCAAGTCGTCCGGCGGTGATCGCCCGTCCATGCCGAATATGATCCACTTGGCCGGCGTTGAGGGTGAGACTCGGCATCGGCTCCAGTGCTTGGGCGAGCGGGATCAAGTGATCGGGCCCGGCATCGTCGACGGTGCACGCGTGGCTGAGATCGAATCGACCGCACTGGGTTCTGCGAATTTTGGCCAGATGGGCGCAGGTGCCGACGGCGTGCCCCAGGTCGTGGGCGAGAGTTCGGACGTAGGTCCCGCCGGAGCAGCTGATGGTGGTGCGAATTCGGTCGGGTGCGAGTCGATCCAGGTCAAAGCCGTGGATATAGACTGTTCGAGGCTCTCGTTCGAGCTCGACTCCGGCCCGTGCGTAGTGATAGAGGGCCTTTCCGTCACGCTTCACAGCGCTGTACATCGGGGGGATCTGCTGAATCTCGCCCACGAAGTTCTCCGGGATCGTCTGAATGAGCCGCTCTTCGAGATCGTCCGGCACGGGTGCAGACTCGATGACCTCGCCTTCGGCATCTTGGGTGTTTGTCGCCGTGCCAAAGGCAAACTCAGACTCATAAACTTTGGGTTCGAGATCAAGATACTGCAAAAACCGGGTGGCGGGGCCGATCGCAACGACCAGGACGCCGGTGGCCATCGGGTCAAGGGTTCCGGCGTGGCCCACCCGTCGAGTCTGAAATCGCCGCCGCATCTGGTTCACCAGGTCGTGTGAGGTCACTCCGGCGGGCTTATCGAGGACTAGGATTCCAAGCATTGGCGGAGCCTCTGGACGAGCTTTTGCTCGACCTGGTCGATCGATTCATCCATAAAAGTGCAGCCAGCGGCGTTTTTGTGACCCCCGCCGCCAAACTCGCGGGCCGCGCTGGCGACGTCGATGCCGGCTCGGCTTCGGAGACTGGCTCGGACTCGGTCTTGCTTGGGTTCGCGAATCAAGGCAGCGATCTGGACAGTGTCGATCGCCATCAGCTCGCTCACGATCCCTTCGGTGTGTTCTTCGCTCGCGCCCAGTCGATCAAAGTCTTCGAGCCGCAAGACGGACCAACACACCCGGCCATCGGGACTGAGCTGGAGATTTTCCAGCGCGAACCCCATCAGTCTGGTGGCGGCAAGAGGCCGCTTCTGATAAACCTCTTCGCTGACGAGGCTGATATCGCCGCCTAGCTTCAACAAGGTCGCGGCGATGGCCAGCGAATCGGGCGTGGTGTTGCGGAATCGGAAGCTCCCGGTGTCGGTGACGATGCCGGTGAGCAGGCACGTCGCCATCGCAGGGCTGATCGGATGCTCGAAGGCCAAGAAGAGTTCGGCAAGCAGCAAAGCCGTCGCCGGGCTGGTGGGATCGACGATCCTGAGGTCGCCAGGCTCATGATGGGGGATGTGGTGATCGATCAGGATCATCCGGGGGACGGATTCAAACGTCTCACGGACCTTGCCGAGTCGGTCGAGCGAATCGAGGTCGAGGACGATGGCGAGATCGTGGTCGTCCCACTGGCTTTGGTGGCGAATTCGGTCGGACCCAGGCAGAAACTTGAGATTGTACGGGGGGCCGTTGTGAACAACGACCTCGTTTTCGACTTCGAGCGCGTCTAAGTAGTGCGAAACGGCCAGCGCCGACCCCAAAGCATCGCCATCGGGGTTCAGGTGGGTACCCACAATCACGCGGCGAGCCGATCGGGTCGTTTCTTGAAACTGAGCCACCAAATGGCGGTCGAGGTCAGGAAGTGGAATATCCATAGTCCGGAATGCCGGAGTGAGAATGGGACTCAATCGCGGCTGAATGCTGGCAAGTCTACTCGAATCCGGCGGAGCCTGGTAGGGCTAGTGGGCCTGGATCGACGGGCCGCTATGGAACGACCTGGATGTGACCTTTCCGGTCTATTCAGGGAAATCAGGGATGAAAAAGTTCTTAGCCATCAGTCTTGCGGTTGCGGCCACCACGACGTCGTTTGCTCAAGCGGCGGGCGGCGACGTGCTCGGCAACACCAGCAACGTTCAGTTCTCGACGTTCATCAATGCCAACGAGATCACGGCCTTCCAACAGCGGCTTGCCCGCTGGCGGCCCGAACGCCCCCGCATTATGGTGACGAAGCGGGAATGGGATGCCCTGCCTGCGCGAGTGGCGGCGGATGCGACTCTGACGAACTATATGAATCGTCTGGAGCAACGGAGCGACCTCTTCATGACTCTGCCTTTGCCCAATCCCGAAGACTATTTGCGGGAGCCCGGCACGATTCGCGGGGCGGTCGACAAGGCGCTCGACGGCATTCCGACCTTGGCGATCACTGGAAAGGTCCGCAACCGAACCGATCACACGCAAAAGGCGATCGAATACCTGATCAACCTTTGCCAGTATGCTGACTGGAATCCGGCGAACGGAATTGACCACGCTTGGGCCACGATGGCAGCTGGCCTTGGCTACGACTGGCTGCATGATTCCATGACTCCGAATCAGCGCTCCTTCGTCCGTGAAGCGATCGTGACCAAAGGTCTCAACATCCTGGACCAAAGATATACCGCCGCTCAAGATTGGTGGTTGACGTCGGGCATGAACATGACAGGAATGGTGAATGCTGGAGCGATCATTGGCGCATTGGCGGTTGGAGATACGGACCAAAATCTTTCTGCTCGGGTCGCGACTGCGGGCATTCGATCTTTGCAAAATATGATCGGTCGTTATGGTCGAGACGGAGGCTGGATCGAAGGCGCGCACTACAGCAATTTTGCAACGAGATTCTACACGTTTGCCGTTTCCGGACTGATGACTGCAACCGGTTCGAGCTTCAAACTTTTTGATGCTCCGGGTCTTCGTGAGGCGGCCAACTATCGCTTCATGATGGGCGGTTTGACGTGGAGAACTTTCAACTATGGTGCGTGCGACGAATACAACTACGGAGTGCCGTATAGCTTCTTCTTTTCGCGCCGAGTCGGACGCCCGGGCTTGGCCGTCGCTCAACGCGAATTTCTGAAAACTCAGCGACCCGAAGCCTATGACATTCTTTGGTACGATCCACGTGGGACGGTGAGCGACTTGGAGGCGATTCAACGCAATCGGTCGTTCCGAAACGTCGCTGTCGCTTCGATGCGAGGGGGGCCGTGGATGAATCGCGAAGCGATCTCTGTCGGCATCAAAGGTGGCGACAACAGTAATCATAAGAGTCATCTCGATTTGGGAACCTTTGTTCTGGATGCAGGGAACGTTCGTTGGGCATCAGACTTAGGAACGGAGCCCCTTGCTCAGCCGAATATCTACCCGAAAGATGGCGTCTACTATCGCTATAATACCGAAGGCCAAAATACGATTGTTTTCAATGGCCAAAATCAAGATTGGCAGGCCAAAGCTCCGGTGCAAACGTTTAGCAGTGTGCAAGCACGGCCCTTCGCGGTCATTAACCTCGATCAGGCGAATCCCGGGCTCGTCTCGACCTGGCGCCGTGGCATGACAATCTTGCGCAATACCTACGCGATTTTGCAAGATGAATTCAACGCGGTCAATGGGATTACTGCCGACTGGATCATGCACACCCAAGCGAGTGTTGCAGTGCAAGGTGGAACGGCCACGTTGACTCGAGATGGCAAAACGATGACCGCCCATATCATCGAGCCTTCGAATGCCACCTTCCAAGTGGAAGTGGCTCCCACACTGGCAGACCAATCGAACAACAGTGCGTTCAACCGGTTGACCATTAAGCTGAACGGAACGGGTCAACTTCAGCGAGTCGCGGTGGCGTTTTTGCCCGAAGGTTCGGGCGCACCAGCTCTGGCGAATCTGCGAACCTTGCCGATTGCCAATTGGAGCAGTCTGAGCCAGCTTCCCTAAACGTTTTCTCCTCGATCTTGGGGCTCCACTGTGCCAGCGGTGGGGCTCCCTTTTTCGTTGGGTTTTGCTTGCCATCCCATGCGCTCGGCTTGAGCCGAAGTGAAGAGGTTTTCAGGATCCCATCTCGATTTTGCATCTTGCAGCTCATGAAGTAAAGAGGGAGCAAGAAACATGCCAAGATGTTGCGGTTGAAGAAGAATATCTTTAGCGAAATAAAAGCGAGAACCTTGCATAAGAAGACGTTCGGTCTGACCTTCGAGAAAGGACAAGAGTTGCGACTCTCGATGAAGCTGGACCGGAAAGTCTAAAGCCAAGGAGTAAGAGTCACCCGCGTAGTCCAAAGCAAAAGGACTCGCACGATGTTTCTTCAAAACGGCGAGGCTAGGGACGAAGTCATGATCTTGACAATCTTGCAGGAGTGTTCGAAAAGTATTCAAGGCGTCATCCCAAGGAACGAACGGCTGGAATTGAATGAGGCCACCCGGAGAAAAAACCTTTTGCCAGTTCGGCAGTGCGTCGAGCAAGAAGTGAAAGTCAAAACAGTTCTGCCGAAAGTGATCGTGCAAAATCACGTCGGATTTGAGTGCATGGATGACTTTCCGAACCAGAGGAAATTGCAACATCCGTCCCAAACCCCAGCGCCTTTCGGGGAGGAGGATCTTGCTGGCCAGGGATCGCCGCGGCTGTAGGGCCCGCCGTAATTCGGCTTCGGAGGACGGAGTTTCGGACGACCGCGCTGAGTGAATCAGTCCTCTCCCGAGCTCTTCACCAGAGGCAAATCCGTCGAGCCAGCCGACGCAGTACTCTTGGTCGGCGGTCTCTCGCTCAAAGATCTCGAACTGCTCTTGCAGAGAACTCGCCCGGAAAACGCGCACTTCGAGCGCGGCCGACGGGAGGCGTTTCATCCGGAGTGTCGCCTGCAAGATCGCGCCGAATTGGCCGGCGCCCCCGATCCAGATCCAGAAGTCCCGGTCGTCGGGGGTGAGCCGTTTCGCGATGCCGCGACTGCCCATCACGACGATTTCGGTGACCGATTCGCCGAGGGTGCCCTCTCGAAAGGCGTTCTTGCCGTGGATGTTCATCGCCAAGGCGCCCCCGAGTGTGATCGCCGAGGTGCCGCTGACGACGGCGGGCCAAAATCCGTCGGCCAAAACGTGCCGACAAAGGGTCGCGAGCGTCACTCCGGCCTGGGCGGTCAGGAGCCCCGTGGTTTGATCCCAGTTCAAGATCTGGTTCATGGGCCGCAGGTCGGCGATCCAGCCTTCGGGAGCCCCGGCTGCATCGCCATACGATTGCCCGGCCCCGCGCAAAGTAATCTGGCGTCTCGATATTTTGGCGAGGTCCAAAAGCTCCCGGAGGGCTTCTTCGCGGTCGATCGGAATGACGTAGGCGTCATGAAGATCGCGCATTCCGAATCCGCTGAGGCGGCGCATCGAGCTCAGACCAGGCGATTTCATGGGCGGAATTTATCGGCGGATGCGTCGAAAGATCGCACTCGGAAGAAGTCGCAAGACGGCGAAGATGAGGCGATGCGAGAGTTGGAGGTACTGCTCGCCGTCTCGATTGAGGCCGCGGATGATCTTTTTGGCGGCGACCGCCACCGGCATTTTGGCCATGCTCAGGTGCTGGGTCATGGGCGTGTCGAGGGGACCCGGCTTGATGGTGATCACGCGCACGCCGGAGCGCCAGAGCCGGTTCCGGAGCGACTCCAAATACGTCGCCAAAGCCGCTTTCGAGGCGTGATAGGCAGGATGACCGGGACGCCCGCGGTCGCCCGCAACGCTCCCGATGCCGACCAGGGTGCCGGCCCCGACCGCTTGAAACCGAGTCGCCGCCAGATTGCACCAAGCGATGGCCCCTTCGACATTGACTCGAAAAATCGCCTGGTCCTTTTCGGTGTCGAATTCATTTGGCTCGATCTGGGGCATGATTCCGGCGGCGTAAATGAGCAGGTCGAGCCCGCCCAAATCGCGGCAAATATCTTCAAACAGAGCTGCCGCCTCGTCCGTGTGGGTGACGTCGTGGGGATATGTTCGAATCCGGTCGGGTTGAAATCGGGCCACCGCCTCCAGAGCGTCGGCTCGGCGAGCTAAGATGGCGACCTCGTCGCCGCGAGCGGCGAGTTGACGGGCAAGCTCGGCTCCGAGTCCCGAACTGCCGCCGACGATGATCACTCTAAGGGGCTTCATGGCATCACCAACGGCAATCGCCAGCCGCTCGTCGCGGCGACCGCCAGGACGATGAACAGCGCGACGGTCACCCATAGATGGGGGTCTTGCAGTAAGAGAGACTCCGGCTCGCCCCCTTCGCTTTGACCAAAGACCCAGTAAAGATACCGGCAGATGCCGTAGAGCACAACCGGTCCGGTCGCGACCAGAGCCGGGTGGGCCCGGGCAGTGGCGCTCTCGATGCTGTAAACGCCGTACGAAATCGCAGCTAGGCCAGCGGACAGCAGGATCAGGGCGTCGATCACCGGCCCCGAATAACCCCGCAGAGCGGGCCGAGATTCGAGACCCGCGTTGGTCGAAAGGCCGAGCTCGTGGCGACGTTTGGCGAATCCCAAAAGGAGAGCCAGCGAGCCTGTACAGTAGAGAAGCCAGGGCGACATCGTCACCGCGATCGCCGCCGCTCCGGCGGCCGCACGGAGAATGAAGCCCGACCCGATGATGAAAACGTCTAAGATGGGCACCGCTTTAAGGGCGAACGAATAGGCGAGTTGGACGGCCACATAGACCGCAAGCACAGCGACGACTTCGGGCCGCGCGGCGGTGGCAGCAGCGAACCCACTCGCCCAGCAAAGCACCATCCACGCACCTGCGCTCGTGACCGAAATCGCGCCGCTGGCAATCGGTCGAGACTTTTTTTGAGGATGAGATTGGTCTCGTTTTCGGTCGGCGAGATCGTTCAGGACATAGACCCCCGAGCTGACCAGGCAGAACGCCAAGACCGCCCAAAGGGTCGGCGCAAGCTTGGTCGGGTCTTGCCACCCCTGGGTGAAAATGTAGGCGGCCAGGACCAAGAGATTCTTGGTCCATTGCTTGGGACGCAACAGACGGAAAACGGCCGACATCAGTGCTTTCACTGTACGAGACGCAAGCGCGGCCCTATTCGTCGTCTTGGGCGAAATCGCTGATCAACTCGTGCACGGCCTCGACCACATTGGCGGCCGTGATTCCAAACTCCTCATAAAGTTGCGGAGCGGGGGCCGAGGCTCCAAACTCGTCGATGCCGACGGAAGTCTGGGCATATCGAGACCAGCCAAACGTCGTCCCCGCCTCCACCGAAACGCAAAGCAGATCGAGCGGAAGGACCTCTTGCTGGTATTCATCGTCCTGCGCCTCGAAATGGAGCCAACTCGGCATCGAGACGACTCGACACGGGAGGCCTTGGGCCCGGAGCGTGGCGGCGGCTTCAACGCAAAGCTGGAGTTCGCTCCCGGTGCCGATCAAGGCGACGATCGGATCGGGATCGGAGTCGAGAACATACGCTCCTCGGCGAGCCGGGTGGTCAAAGACGTTCTCCGGGGTCAGCGATGGCACTGCTTGGCGAGTGAGAATCAGCGCAGTCGGACCGTCCCTTCGGTCGAGTGCCATCGCCCAACAGGCGGCGGTCTCGTTGCCATCCGCCGGTCGGAGCACCGCCAAGTTGGGAATCGCCCGCAAGCTCATCAGGTGTTCGATAGGCTGGTGGGTCGGACCATCCTCGCCCAGGCCGATGGAGTCGTGGGAGAACACAAAGATCGACGGGCACTGCATCAACGCCGCGAGCCGGATCGAGGGGCGACAGTAGTCGCTGAAGACCAAGAAGGTGCCTCCAAAGGCCCGAAGGCCGCCATGCAGGTTCATTCCGTTGAGCGCCGCCGCCATCGCATGCTCACGAACCCCGAAGCAGAGGTTTCGCCCTTCGGGCGTGGCCGCCTGGAAGTGGCCGCCGCCTTTGATCTCCGTTCCGACGGACTCCGCAAGGTCGGCATTTCCGCCGATCAGCTCGGGCAGAGCCGAGGCGAGCACTTGGACTGTTCGGTTGCTGGCGACGCGGGTGGCGAGGGCCTCGCCGAAAGTCGGAAGGGCGTCGGCCCAACCAGCCGGCAGGTCGCCACGAATCATTCGACCCAACTCTTCGGCCAGATCGGGAAAGTCCTCGGCATAGCGGTCCCACGCGGCCGACCACTCGGATTCTTGCTTTTGGCCGCGCTGGATGCAGCTTCGGAAATGGGCGAGGACATCCTCGGGCAAGTAGAACTCTTCGTTTTCGGGAAGGCCCAGGGCGGCCTTGCTGAGGCGAACTTCATCGGGTCCCAGCGCGGCGCCGTGGGACTTGCTGGACCCCGCTTTGTTCGGGCTGCCGTACCCGATGACCGTTCGGGCGACAATCAGGCTGGGTCGATCTTGGTTGAGACGAGCCTCGACCAAAGCTCGGTCGACGGCTTCGACGTTCATTCCGTCGATTTTTTGCACGTGCCAGCCCAAGGCAGAGAAAAGTGCCTCAGTGTCGTCGCTGAACGCGAGATCGGTGCTACCGTCGATGGTGATCTGGTTGTCGTCGTAGAGCGCGATGAGCTTGCCGAGCTTCAGATGTCCGGCGAGCGAGGCGGCTTCGCGGGCGACGCCTTCCATCAGATCGCCATCTGAGCAGATCAGCGTGGTGAAGTGGTCGATGATGGAGTGGTTGGGTCGGTTATATCGAGCGGCGAGGTGCTTTTCGGCGATCGCCATTCCGACGGCGCTGGCGAAGCCTTGGCCGAGCGGGCCGGTGGCCATTTCGACCCCCGGGGTGTGGGTGTTTTCGGGGTGGCCGGGGGTCCGACTCCCGAGCTGGCGAAAGTTCTTGATCTCGTCGAGGCTCAGCTCGAATCCGGTCAAGTGGAGGAGCGCATACAGGAGCATCGAGCCGTGCCCGGCCGATAGGACGAATCGATCTCGATTGAACCAACGGGGGTTCTTGGGGTTGAACTTCAGGTGGTGCATCCACAAGGCGTAAGCCATCGGCGCGCACCCCATCGGCATCCCCGGGTGGCCTGAGTTGGCCTTTTGGACGGCGTCCATCGCAAGCCCGCGAATCACATTGATCGACGCCATTTCTAAGTCTTGAGCCACCTTCAACACGTCCTGAGGGTACCCCGACCACGTGGCGGCCTGGAGCAAGGGCGGGGGCAGTTCGGTCGAGAACTGCCAGATGCTTTGCAAGACGCACAATCGAGCGAAAGGGAATCGTTGATTCGAATCTGGCGGCGACGTCAGGAATCCTTGCACGCCTGGTGGGACTCGAGACGTCTGCTAGACTGAACGGATGATTTCGGCACTTTTGTGGGTTGCTTGGGCGGTCGATCCTCCGAGCCCGGCGGCGAACCCTCAGCCTTCGACGTGGTCTCTCACCGCCGCCAATTCGGCGGTTTGGAATAACCGCGCCTATGCCCCGCTCGGGCTTGTGATCGACGGGTCGGAATCAGCCCTCGCTCAGGCGAAGGCGGCCGGCATCAGCGACGTACTGGTGCGCGTGTCGATGGACGTGCCTTGGGAGCCGATCGCCGAGCGGCTTGAAGCGGCCGGAATGCGATACACGCTTCAGGTGAACTCGATGGTCCCGATGGCCACGGGCCTGGTGATCGAGCCCGAATCGAACCGGATCGCTGGGATCACCGGCCCGATTCAGGGCCAACTCGCTTTGCCCGGTGCGACGGAGGCGTTGATCGTTCTGGTGACCCAGCGCGACGGGACCGTTCAGCTCACCCAGCGACGCCCGGTGGTCGAGGGGCAATTGACTCTGGACGTGGACCCGAAGAGCGAGCTAGAGCATGTCCTTTTGATCTATCCGATGGTCAAAGAGGCGCGGTTGCCGGACTACTGGTCGGGCTTTGACGCCCATCGCGACCGGCTCTTGACCAAGCTACGGACCCTTCCCAAGGGCGGGGGGATGCGCGGATTTTTGGATCCTTTGGGCGTGGTCCCGCAGTTTCCCACGCCGCAGATGCAGTTTGTCCCGACCGCGCCTCTTTTTCAGCTCGAATTTGAGCGGTTCTTGCGACAGAAGTACACCACGCTGAACAACGCTTTGAAGAGTTGGTCGATGACGGCGCCGGATCAAGAGAGCTTTGGCGCGCTCTCCAAACTGGTGCCGCTCTGGTCGAGTCAAAAAGGAGTGCCCTATCTTTACGACCCAGCTCGGGACCGGGTCTATAAGGTCGATTCGCGGCTGAGTTTGGCTTGGAAGGACCTGCAAGAGGTGATCTATGCGACTTCGGTTCGAAGGTACCAACGCTTGGTCAGCTCGATCAAAACGGTGCGCAATGTGCCGGTCTTGCAGACTTGGCAAAGCTGGACGGGGCCGTATGAAGATCGATCGGTTCGGCTGGAAGGCATAGGAGTTCGATTGACGGAGAAGAGTCGATCCGGGCTCTTGGACGAGGCCAGTCGGGCCGCCTCGACGATGCTTCGTTGGGGCCGTCCTGGTTGGCTGATTGCGTCGCGATTGCCGTTGGCCGAGGAGGATTTGAGTCTGTTTCCCGGGCTGTTGAACGACCTGGAGTCGGCCGGAGTCCGCGGGGTGTTTGTGGAATCGAGCAGCGAATCGGTCCTGCGGGCGGTGGCGGCTGAGGCCCAGCGTCGAGACCCCGATGCCCTGGCGGCTTGGAAGCCAAGACCCCTGTACTTTCCGGAGTCAGCTTGGAATCCAGCGGTGCCTGGGCCATTGCCCGATGGTCGCTGGTGGTTCCCGGCGCCGTATCAAGGCAATCGACTCGATTTAGGTTCTCTTTACGAGGCCTATGCGATGCAGGCAGCGGGCGAATCGACGCTGGTGATCTGGAGCAAGGAGATCGCTCGGCGAACGCGGCTCATGACGAACGAACCGAAGAACCTGAGCTTCCCCAGTCATCCGGCAGAGGAGCTCAAGGTCCGGGTCGGGCGACAGTGGGTCGAGCTCAACATCCCCACCAGTCCGCTGACGATCCAGGGGGCCTCGCAGCTGCCGATCCCGGAAGACGCCTTGGACGCGGCCCAGGCCCAGGCGAAGGCGCTTTTGCAACGTGCCGAGGCCAAGTTTGGGACCGCCGCCGAGATTCGGCTCCAGTACGACCAGATGGTGCAGGGGCTGAGTCGCGATCCGGCTGGGGTCTATGTTCAGATTCGCCAGCTGATCCGGACGCTCTCCACTCAGCTCGACCAAGTGCTTTGGCTGGAGGCGGAGCTCTCGCGCCAACACAACTGGACCCAGACCACGCCCATGCCGGGATGCAGCAACACGTCGGTCTTGCAGTTGCAAAACCCTCTGCCTTGGGGACAGTCGATCTTTCAGGCCCAATACAACGTGCCGATCCCGACTCCGGGGACGTACGAGGTGTGGGTGGCGGGCCAGATCAGCCCGCCCGACCTCGAAAAAGTCAGCATCCAGATCGGGGATCGTCGACTGAAGGTTCAGCGAGGTCCGCTGAGCCGCTATGGACTCGGTTTTGGCTGGTACTCGTTCGGCTCGATCCCGATGAACCCGAGCACCTTCGCCGTGAGCTTACAGGTGAACGGGGTGCCGTCGGCGGCGATTGCGGCCGACGTTGTGCTCCTGAGCGCGTCCGGATTCCAACCGAACAACATCCAAATCCCTGAGGGCAACTAGCTTCGGCTCGCCCCGAGCTCAGGCCAATCCCAAGTCGGCATCTCGGATTCGGAAATCGGAATGCCCATTAGCAGATGGCGGAGCAGCGCGATCGGCATCGCATTTTGTTGCAAAACGGCGTCATGAAACTCTTTCAGCGAGCCTGGATACTCGCGCCGAAGGGCGTGCATCTGGAGTCCGCCGAGCAGATAGGCCGCCTGATAGAGCGGAGGATAGTCGCCGGCAAACGAGCGCCGGACCTCGGCTTCGGCGGTGCTGGGTTCGTGGCCCACCTGCTCGACCAAGAAGCTCACCGATTCTTCGGCGGTCCATTGCCCGAGGTGAAAATTCAGCGAGAACAGGATGCGGGCGCAGCGGTGGCTCCGCCAAAAAAGCATGCCGACCCGGTCCGCCGCCGATCGAGCGAAGCCGCGTTCCCAGAGCAGGAGCTCCCAGGAAAGAGTCCATCCTTCGATCCAAAACGGAGTCGCCCAGGGGGAGCGATGGGCGTGGCATCGCCGCATGAAAAACCCTTGAAGGTGGTGCCCCGGGATCAGTTCGTGATGAGCGACCGCTCGGGTGAAAGAGCGGTTGTTGCTGCGCAAAACCATTCGTTTGAGCTCGTTCGGCATCTCGGGCGTCGGGACGGCGACCCACACCGATTCGCCGCCGAGTAAGAACGGCGCTTCGCGTTGTCGTTCGGGGCTGATCCTTTGGAGCCGCCAGCCGAGGTGGGCGAGGTCGGGGAGGGTCACGAGGTCGTGCTCCCGGACGTAGTCGATGGCCTCTTGGCAGAGTTCTCGGACCAGCTCAATCTGATGTCCGACCGGCGCATGGTCGTGCTTGACCCTCTCCACCGCCTCCAGCCAAGAATCCACGCCGAGATCGCGGGCGCATCGATCCATTTCGGCTCGACACCAGGACCACTCTCGCTCGGCGAGTTCAAGCAGTGCCGAGAGGGGCTGCCCCAAAAGTTCGAGGCTGATCTCTCGCTGCAATTCCGCCTCGCCGAGAGGTTGGCCGATCCACCTGAGTTGATCCCGCTCCGAAGCAGGGACCAGAAACTCTTGAGACGCGGCGATCTCTTCCATAAGCTGACTCAGCGGCTGCTGAATCCAAAAATCTTGGTCTGGGGAGTAGCCGAGGTAGTGGTTGCGGAACTCCTCCAAGGGCTTTTGGAGACTGCTCCACACTCGTAGGAGATTGCGGCGAAGTTCATTCGAAGGCGAGGCCGACTCGCGCCAGGCCTGGAGTTCGGTTGTGAGGGATGCAAGGCGCCGAGCGGATTCGGACGGGGCCAGCGGCTCGCCTTGCGGTCGGTGGCGCATGAGTTCGACAAGGTCCCCCAGAGCCGGAATCGCCTCTTGCGCGGGTCGTAAATCCTCGGCGGTCCGGCTGACTTCGGCCTCCAGCCGGTCGAGGGCGATCTTCAGCAACCAGGCATCGACTTGGTCTGGGGGCGTCAGGTCCGACCAAGCGGGTGAGGGCTCACCTCGCTCGGCGGCCACCCGGTCGAGGATCATGCGTCCCCGTTCGGGGTCAATCTCCAGCGGCCATCGACGGCGGAGGGTCTCCAGGTCCGCTTCGAGCCGCCGGAGCCGACCCGCGTAGGGCGGCAGGGCCGGGTCGGACGGGCTCAGCCTCATGGAAACTCAGGCGAAGGCAGAATCGTGCCGGAGCACTCCCCAAACCCGATCCGGTAGCCGTCCCCTTGCGCCCACCCAACCAAGGTCAAAGTGTCCCCGTCTTGCAAAAAGGTCCTTTCTTCGCCGGTCTCCTCCATTCGGAGCGGCTGTTCCCCTCGCCAGGTCAGCTCCAGAAGGCAGCCTCGTTGCCCGGGTTCAGGGCCGGAGATGGTCCCCGAGGCATAGAGGTCGCCCACCTGGACGGCGGTGCCGTTGATGGTTTGGTGAGCGAGTTGCTGGTTCGGCGTCCAGTACATTTCTCGGAAATTGGTCGCGGTGATCCTTTGGGGCCGAGTCATCTGGGCCGTCTGGAGCCAGACTTCGAGATGAATATCGAAGGTGGCTTGCTGGTTCGAGCCGAGGTAGGGCAAGACCGCCGGGTCTTGGTGAGGTCCATCGGTTCGGAAGGGTGCCAGAGCGTCCAGGAACACGACCCACGGGCTGATCGACGTCGCGAACGACTTGCTTAAGAACGGTCCGAGCGGTTGATATTCCCACTGCTGGATATCGCGCGCCGACCAGTCGTTCACGAGCACGAGCCCGAGCATGTGGTCTTCGGCTTCGGCTACTGGGATCGGACGCCCGGGCTCATTTTCATAGCCAAGAAAGAACCCCATCTCAAGCTCAAAATCCAGTCGGCGACACGGACCAAAGACTGGGGATTCGGCGTCGGGGGCCTTGGTTTGCCCGAGCGAGCGGACAATCGGAGTGCCTGAGACGACGACGGTGGAGGCGCGGCCGTTGTAGCCGACCGGGAGGTGTTTCCAGTTCGGCAACAGGGGGTCGCCTTGGGGACGAAACATTTTGCCGACGTTGCTGGCGTGGTGCTCGCTGGAATAAAAGTCCACAAACGCCGGGATGTGCATCGGCCGAACGGGTTGGACTTGGCTCAGAGGAAGAAGGCATCTCTCCCGAGCGGCGGCATGGTCACGCAGAGCGGGGTTTGACTGGAGCAGCAGGTCGAAGATCTGGGCGCGAAGCTCCCGGCAAGCCTCGATCCCGGCTTGCTCCCAACCATAGCCGCTGGGCGATTCTTCGGGCAGGAGTCCTTCAGAAATGGCGGCGTCGACATTCAAGACGAAGTCGCCGATCGGCACGGCCAGCGCCCAATCCGAAGGGCCGAGTTCAATCAGCCCAAACGGCAGGTTCTGGATGGGGAACGGCGAGTCGGTTGCAACGTCGATCCACGATCGAGCGGCAGGATTTTGAACTCGGCTGAGATCACTCACGGGCGGGCCTCCAGGGCCAGAAGCCCGAGCCGGGTCAGGTCGTCCATCGGCTCTGTGATGGAGCACGATCCAATGCTATGGAAGAGGCTTCGGAACGCCTCGATGTCATCGAGCGAGGCCGTATGCCCCGAAACTGAAAACCCCTCGTCCGAAAACTCAAAGAGGCGTGGGTCTTCGATGCGCAAAATGTCCTCGATTTCGGCGCTGCTCAGGTCGTCTGATTCGGCGAGAGTGCCCGCGCATAGGACATTCAGAAAGCCATGCATCTCGGTCTGAACGGAGTCGTGATAGACCCGGAAGGGGTGGTGCAGGCCGGCGGTGAGTTTCATGGCGAGGTCGAGGTCGATGGCTTGCCGAATCCATGGCGCGAGGAGGCTCGGGCTGGGGAATGCGTTCGCCTCAAGGCCGCCGGAACGCCCTTTCACCCCAATCACATCGAATTCAGCCAAGGTGGGCAGGGCGTCGAGCCCGTCCTCGCTGAAGGGCAGCTCTACGAAAATCTCTTCGAAATCGGATTGAACGAGCGGCATGAGGAAGCTCGATTGCATTTCACTGAGTTTGCCTTTGACTTCATAGCCGACCACTTCGGCTCGTTCGCCAGCTTCGGCCTTGAATCGGTCGATATGGTTCAGGTCTTGGCGAAATCCTTCGAGGCTCGTCCCGAGGACGGTCACGCTCCAGGTTTGATGGGGCAGTTTGCTCAGGTGCGAACCGAGATCGCTTAGCCAGGCCACCGGACACACAAAGTTGTGGGTGATCCACCGATCAGATCCCGAGATGTGCCGGGCGTACACGTCGGTGGCTTGGTCCATCGGGAGTGCCGCCGGTGGAAAGAGCCCGGCGTAGTCAAAGACCTCATGCAACAGGGAGCGGATCGAATTCACCACGCTTGCAGTCTATCTGAAACCGTCGCCGTGCAGGGGTGCTTTGGGAACGGTTTCCCGTGCGTTTTTGGACTCCGGCGGGGTATCCTCCAGGTTCAACTTTCAGATGAAGCGGCGCAAATGCCGCAGCTCCTTCGTCTTGAATCAAGCACGCCTATGCAAGAAAACGCTGCCCCTATGAATTCGCCGGAAGAAGAGTCGGAAGCCATGCCGGAGATCAGCTCCTCCGAATCGACTGGAGAAGGCATCACGAGCCGAGTCGAGGCCGAATACACCGCCGATTCCATCCAAGTCCTCGAAGGCTTGGAGGCCGTTCGCAAGCGCCCAGGCATGTATGTGGGCGACAATGGCAAAAAAGGCTTGCACCAGATGTTTCGCGAGGTCATCGATAACTCGATTGACGAGGCGTTGGCGGGACACTGCGACCAGATTAAGGTCACTCTCCACTCCGACGGCTCGATGAGCGTGGCCGATAACGGACGTGGAATTCCGGTCGAGACCCACAAGAAGATGGGGGTGAGCACCCTTCAGGTCGTCATGACGGTTCTCCACGCAGGAGGAAAATTTGGCGGCGAAGGCACCGGATATAAGGTCTCCGGCGGTCTCCACGGAGTGGGCGTGAGCTGTACGAATGCGCTTTCGGCTTGGTGCGAAGTCCAGGTCCGACGCGATCAGAAGATTTACAAGCAACGGTACGAAAAAGGGGTGCCTGTCACCGACGTCAAAGCGTCCGGAAAATCTGATTCAACGGGGACGACCGTTCGATGGATGCCCGATCCAGAAGTGCTGACGGAAACGCAGTACGATTATCACATTATCATCACGCGATTGCGAGAATTGGCCTATCTCAATCCGATGGTCACTTTTGAATATGTCGATGAGATCAATCCCGACCACTCCGAGACGCTTCACTACACTCGGGGCATTCAACAGCTCGTCGAAGACCTGAATCAAAGTCGGGATGCTTTGCATAAAGTGGTCTACTTTAAGCGAATTAAAGAGACCTACGAAATGGAAGTCGCCTTGCAATATCATGACGGCTACAACCAGACTGTTTTGGCGTTTTCAAACAATATCCATCAACCGGACGGCGGCACGCACGTTTCGGGTTTTAGCGCGGCCTTAACTCGGGTGATTAACTCTTACGCTCGCAAGATGAATATCTTGAAGGAGAAAGAGAAGAACTTTGCCAGCGAGGATGTCGGCGACGGATTGACGGCCGTGATCTCGCTCAAGCTGCAAAACCCGAGCTACAACTCACAAGATAAGGTTAAGCTCGTCACCCCCGAAGTCCAGGGGATTTCAAACTCACTGGTCGGGGATGGGCTCTCAACATTTTTTGATGAGAATCCCAACATTGCCAAGCGCATTGTCGACAAAGCGCTGATCGCTCAGCGAGCCCGAGAAGCGGCTCGAAAAGCCGCAGAAGCCGTCAAGCGATCAAACGTGATGGACTCGTATGGATTGCCTGGCAAACTTGCTGACTGCGTGAGCCGCGATCCGTCCAAATGTGAACTCTTTTTAGTTGAAGGCGACTCCGCGGGCGGATCGGCGAAATCGGCCCGAGATCGCGTCACGCAAGCAATTCTTCCTTTGCGAGGAAAAATCCTCAACGTCGAGCGAGCTCGAATCGATAAAGCTCTCGATAACGAAGAGATTAAGTCGCTCATCGCGGCGCTTGGAGTCGGGATCGATATCACGCTGGGTCAAAAGCAAGAGGAAGACCCGGCTGAGATCGACAAGAAGGAGAAAGATGCGACGTTTGACATTACGAAGCTGCGGTATCACAAGATCATCATCATGACCGACGCAGACGTCGATGGTGAGCATATTCGAACGCTGCTTTTGACCTTCTTCTATCGCTACATGAAGCCGCTGATTGCGCAAGGGTTTGTCTATTTGGCCCAGCCGCCCCTTTACGTCGTCAAGACCGGATCGAGTGAGCGGCGATATGCCCAAGACAAGGCGGAGCTCGATGAAATTTTGAAGTCGCTCAAGCGAAAGAAGGATCCGGACATTACTCGATTTAAGGGTCTGGGCGAAATGAATGCCTCGGAGCTCGAAGAGACGACGATGAATCCCGAGAATCGCCGTTTGGTTCAGGTGAAGATCGACCCCGAGTTCGAGATGGAAGTCGAGATGATGTTCAGCCGCCTCATGGGCGACAAAGTCGAGCCTCGGCGAGAATTCATCGAGCGGCACGCCCGCGAAGCGTTGAATATCGACTGGCACTACTAAGGCTGAGACGGCGGACCCAAAATCGCGGCCAGTTTTTGGAGTCGGTCGTTCGCGGGGTATCGCTGAGCGAGCTCGCGAACCACTTGCCGTTCGAGCGGACGATGCGGGTACGGGCTTGCGATCTCGATGCTGTTCGTGCGCTGAATCCACTGCACCGCTTCGACCTCCATCCGGGTCTCGCGGAGAAACGCCCAGGCTTGCAGGTAGTTCAGCATCGGCACCGTCGCATGTCGATTGGCCTCATCTATCCAGCGAGTGGCCTCTTCCCAAAGCTGGAGATCGAGCAGCATGCACGCGATCTCAATGAGCGCTTCGGGGTCTTGGGCGAGCGGCTTCACGAGCGCGTTCGGCTCGGCCGACTGGGTCGAAGGCTGAGCCAAAAAGCTCTCGGCTCGGAGAATGGGCTCCAGCGGTGCGAGATAATGGGCATTGAGGAGTTCGGGCCGGTCGTCGAGCGATTCTCCTTGGAGCCGGCTCACAAGGGCCTTGAGCCACCAAGCCAAGGGGTCTTCAGCATTCGTGCTGAGGACGCGATCCAAGTGCGTTTGTGCCTCCGACCATCGCTGAGCCCGAATGGCGAGATGTGCTTGGATCAGGGCCATGCTGGCGGCCCACCCGGGGTCCTTGGCCGCGATTCGGGCCAGTCGCTCGGCACGAGCGGGCTGATCGTCAAGAATCCTCAGGGCTTCTCTTGCGGCTAAATCACGCGGGCCGAAGGCAACTGAATCGCCCACGGATTCGGGGGTGAGAGCCTCGTTGTCGAGCAGGGCCCGCAGGGGTGCGTCGGCGGACCAGTCGAGATGAATATCGCCCACGGCGTTTCGCCATTGGAATCCGATCGGGTCGGCATCGAGGTTGCCCAAGGCGATCTCTGTGATCCGCTCGGGATAAATTTCCGCGGGGGCCTCCAAGGTTTGTCCCGAAGCGGTCAGGAGAAAGAACTTCTGCTCTCGATGCAGAGCGGTGGCTTGGACTCGAAGCCGATCTCGGTCGAGGCTGAGCGCTCCTTCGGGCGAGCTCACCGTCAGCGATCCCAGGCCCGAGTAAGGGACTAAAGTCAATTCATAGCCCGCGATCTGATGGGGACGCCAAAGAGCGGGCTGGTCGCTGAAAGCCCAGAGTCGCCACCGCTTGAGATCGGAGTCGTAATCCGACCGCTCCATCATGCCGGCCGACGCCCAGATTCCCAACCCTCGGTCGGCCTCGGGATCGTAAGTCACCCAGCCGCCAGCTTGGGCCCCCGGGCGTGGGAGGCTGCAGAGACTCAGTCCGAGCAGGCCGGTCTGAAGATGCCGAGTTCGGTTGAGGACTTGGATCGCAAGTCGCAGCTCGGCGCGATCCGGCGGCAGGCTGAGCGTCGCATGCCAGCTGAGCCCGGAGCCGTGCACAAGCTCATGAAGCACCAGCGTGGCTTCGCTGTCGTCATCGTCGGCTTCACGAAGCTGAAAATCGATGGGGCCTAGGGCGTTGGGACGTTCAGCCGGGCCGACGACCCACTGGATGCCTGAGTTCATCACAACTCCGCGTGGACCCTCATCGCTCAAGGCCAAAGCTTGGGTGCCGCCGAGGATTTCGGTTTGTGTCCTTTTGTCGAAGAGGGTGAGGATTCGCCCGCCGAGTTGAGGCGCCACGCCGACGCGCAAAAACGGGTTCTCCAGGACGATCAGTTCAAAACTCAGCATGGCCGACCGCCCCGACCTCTTCAGTCGGACCGCCGGATAAGCCGGATGCGTCGATTCGCCCGCTTGCCAAGGAACGGGTTCGAGCGACTCGACGTCTAAGTCAACAGATTCCAGCGTAAGTTCGGTAGGCATAACAGGGCCTTCTGAGCGTACCTCTGCTACAATGAGTTCGGCAGACGCCCGATGAACCGGTTTCTGAAAGTGATGTGGATCGTGACGGTCTGGCTCTTGGTGCCCTTAGGGCTCGGGAGCCTCGGTTACTATCTGATCGGGCCTCGGATCGGTCAGACGGGGGTCGTCGAAAAGTTTGTGCCTGAGCTCGCCAAGCAGAAGGCAGCTCGAACGGCCCAGCCCGCATCGAATCGGGCCGAAGAGCCGGACCCGCTCGCCGCCGAGCCCGAGAAGAGAAATTTTGTGGAGCCCGAAGTCGAGGTCTCAGTGACTCGCATGGATCGAAGGTCGAGTCGAGATCGACGCGTATCGGAAGAAGAAGAGCCTCGAACCGACCGAACGGAGAGGACCGAAGGTCGATCTCCCACCCGCGCAAGCGAGCCGAAGCCCGAGCGAGCCCCGAAAAAGGCACCCGTCAAGCCCGCGACTGAACCCAAGAAAGAGCCGCCGCCCTCCGCTGACCCGGAGAAGAATGACGAAGGAAGCGTCGGTGGGGCTTTGCCCGAAGGCAACACCCCACCCGAAAATCCTCCGCCTCCCGAAACCGGCGCGCCCGGGTAGCGAAAGCAGATCGGCCGAGCAGAGCCAGATTATCGGAGCTTCTGATTGCTCTTCATCATGAGCTTTGCGCCGTTTGGAGCCGACTGAGTGATGCTCACGTCGGTCTGCACCGACATGCCGGTCGCCAGATCGACCCAAAACGTCGGCTCGGTGGGGAAGTTGGTCCCCTCCGGAAGGGACTTGGCTTGAACCACGATCTTGGCGACGTCCTTGCCCTTGATTTGCTCGAATGCAACCAGCTTGTAGGTCACTGAGATGCCGGGGCCGCCGATGCTGAACTTGCCATCCCACGTGTCGCCGACCTTGACCGGCTTGTCGGAGAACGGAATGATGCTGCCGCTGTCGGCCTCAGTTCCCTGAACGACTCCGAGTTCGGAGTACGTCCGGGTGCGCTCCGTGGTGATGTCCCGGACCAAGGCGTCTTTTTGCTGCTGTAAGATGCCGGTCGCTTCGGTCTCGATCGCTTTTCCCGACGCTTTGAAGGAGACCTTGCCATCCTTGACTTCGGTGGTTTCGATGTTCAGCTCAAGCTTCCCTTTGAGCGTCGATTCATTGCCCATCTGCTTCTTCATGGATTCGCCTTCGGGGCCTTCGGGAAACTTCACTTGCGACGTGTCGAACTTCATTTCGAGGTTCACGTCCAGCGTCCACTTGTCGCCGACCTTAGGTTGAAGCCTCAGCTTGGCTTCGGTGATTTTCGACGGCGTCCCCCCTGAGTCGGCGGTGGTCGAGACCGTGGTTTTGCCACATCCGGTCAGGGCGATCCCGAAAGCGACGAGGAGGGCCAGGGTCGAAAGCGGACACTTTTTCATAACGTTCAGTGTACCGACATCGCCTTGCCCCGAAATTTTCTGAGGCCCGCAAGTCGGGCCGAACTAGTATAATAAGGGAAGAGGTATTGAGCATGTCGCAAGACACATTTCCCATTCGCAAAGTCGATCACGTCCGGCATTACGTCAACAACGCTCGCCAATCGGCCTATTTTTATCAGCACACGTTTGGCTTCAACATCACCGGCTTTTACGGCCTAGAGACCGGGATCAAGGATGAAGCCGGGTATCTGCTGGAGCAAAACGACATCAAGCTTATTTTTTCCGCACCGATTCGACCGGGACATCCGATGGCGCCGGCGATTGCGGAGCATGGAGACTTTGTCCGAGACATCGCTTTTGAAGTGGACGACGTGGACTGGGCCTACAAAGCCGCTCTCGACCGGGGTGCCCAAGGCGCCGTGGAGCCGACGACGAAGGAAGATGACCTCGGCAAGGTTCGCTACGCGGCGATCCATACCTATGGCAACGTCATTCACACGCTTATCAATCGCGACCATTACAAAGGTCACATGTGGCCCGGTTTTCGCGAGATGAACGAGCCGGGGGACGGCATCGGCATCCAGGAGATCGACCACTGCGTGGGCAATGTCGAACTGGGCAAGATGAACGTCTGGGTGAAGTGGTACGAAGACGTTTTGGGCTTTAAGAACCTGATCAGCTTTGACGACAAGGACATCTCGACCGAATACACCTCGCTCATGTCGAAGGTGATGGCCAACGGCAACGGTCGTGTCAAATTCCCGATCAACGAGCCAGCGGCCGGGAAGAAGAAATCCCAGATCGATGAGTATTTGGAGTTCTTCGGGGGTCCGGGCGTTCAGCACGTCGCGTTACGAACAGACGACATCGTCTACACCGTGAGCCGACTGCGCGCACGGGGCGTCGACTTTCTGAGCGTGCCGAAGTCGTATTACGACATGTTGCCGGATCGGGTCGGCAAGATCGACGAAGACATTGCGGTGCTTGCCGATCTGGGCATTCTGGTGGATCGCGACGACGAGGGGTATCTGCTTCAGATCTTCACCAAGCCGATCACCGACCGGCCGACCCTGTTTTACGAGATCATCCACCGCAAAGGTGCCCAAAGCTTCGGCAAGGGTAACTTTAAGGCCCTGTTCGAGTCGATCGAGCGCGAACAAGCCCTCCGCGGGACCTTGTAAGTGGGTTCGGAGGCGGTCAGGAGTCATTTGGATCGCGGCCCTTCGGGTCGCGATCCCTGCTCAACTGTGGATTCAAATTCAATCCACCGGGAATGAAAAGACCGTGCGAACTGCGGGACGCTGTGAGCGACGCAGCCGCAGAATGGCACTTCAGAAAGCTCTAGATCGTTGGGACCGAACCCCCGAACCCCCGAACCCCCGAACTCTCACTGCCCAGTCAGTCCGGCCTCGTACCCGGGCTCAGCGGGCGAGTCGCGGCTGCGGGCCTAGGGTTGGGACGGGCTCGCTGGGTAACCTTAGAGGCGAATGAGCCAGCGAGAGTTTCTGCTCTACGACACGATGACGCGCCAGGTGAAGCCCCTCCAGCCGCTGGAGCCGGGCCATCTGAAGTTTTACTCCTGCGGACCGACGGTCTACTCCTACGCACACATTGGAAACTTTCGGACGTTTCTCACCGCCGATCTGATTTGCCGTGTCGCCCGGGCCCTGGGTTGGCGAGTGACCTATGTCAGCAACATCACGGACGTGGGGCACCTCACCGAGGACGACGTCGCCGACGCGACCGGCGAAGACAAGATGCAGCGAGCCTTGCAAAGCAAAGAAGGGGAGCAGTTTGCGAACGTCTGGGAGCTGGCCGATTACTACGCCGAGGCCTTCAAGGCAGATTGGCGCAAGCTGAATCTCAATGAGCCGATGCTGTGGCCCAAAGCGACTCAGCACATGCGCGAGCAGATTGTTGCGGTAGAAAAACTCATCGAGACAGGTCATGCTTATGTGACCCCATCGGCCGTCTATTTTCGGTTGTCAAGTTTTCCTGAATACGGCAAGTTAAGCGGGAATCTGAATAAGGACTCTTTGCAAGTTGGCGTCCGTGATGTCGTGGTGGACGACAGTAAAGAACACCCCGGTGACTTTGCCCTGTGGAAGCGCGACGAAAAGCACTTAATGCAGTGGTTTTCTCCATGGGGATGGGGTTTTCCAGGATGGCATATTGAATGCTCAGTGATGGCGATGGCTTATCTGGGTGAAACGATCGATCTTCATGCGGGGGGCGAAGACTTAGTCTTTCCTCATCATGAATCCGAGATCGCGCAAAGTGAGTGCCTCACCGGTCACACCTTTGCCAATCATTGGATTCATACTCGCTTTCTTCAGGTGGATGGAGAAAAGATGAGTAAGCGGACAGGGAATTGGTATACCGTACGCGATCTCGTTGACCAGCAGGGTGCAAACCCTTTGGCACTTCGTTATGCGCTCATGACCGTTCCCTATGGGAAAACTTTGAATTTCACCATGCAGACGTTGCGGGATGCGACCACCGCCGTCGAGCGATATGCTGAATGCGAACGATTAGCCGAGCTTGCGTTGAAAAAGTCCCCGTCTGGGCAAAGTGCGACGGCATTTGCAGAGGAGCTCGAAAGGCTGTATGAAGAAACGCTGGACGCGCTTTGCAATGACCTCAATACCAGTGTCGCCCTGGCGAAGGGATTCGAGGGCACGAAGGTCATTTTGCGCGATGCAACTCATCTGACCCATGAGCAGGGCCAGGTTGCGCGGCAATGGCTGGATCGAATCAATGATCTTCTGGGAATTTTGCGTTCGCAATACGCGGATGCGGCGACTGGAGACAGGGGTTCGGCCGAGGAGTCTGCGGCCCTGGCCCTGATGGACGCCCGGCAAAAGGCGAAGTCCGAAAAGGACTTTGGGCTCGCCGACCGGCTCCGCTCCGAGATCGAGGCCATGGGCTTTGAGGTCCGGGATACGCCCGAAGGTCCGGTACTCCGCCGACTCTCCGGCTTGAACTAGTCCGGAAACGACCCAAGCGCGAAGCGCGTAGGACCCGAACGACCATGGACGGAAAGAAATTCTGGAAAATCGCGCTTTGGGTGGGCCTTTGCCTGGTGGCTTGCCGGGCGATGTCGTCTCCGAACATGGTGCCCGGGGCGCTCATCGAGCCTGCGCCGCAGATCGACGGTGTCGTGGGGAATGACGAGTGGGCAAGCGCGAGTCGCTTGGAGGGTCTCCAAGATTCCGACACCGGCGAGCCGATGGAGGGCTCGGAGTTCTGGCTCGCTTATGATTCCCAGTATATTTACTTAGCTGCACGGCTTTCTGACCCAAATCCGTCGCTCATTCGGGCGGTGGAGTACCGAACGAATGCGTCGGTGAACGGGGATGACCACATCGGGTTTTCGCTCGATCCTTTTGGTCGGAACTCTTCGTTTAACACGTTTCGCATCAACCCGCGAGGGGCGACTTCGCTGAGCATTGCCGGAGGGCGCGCCGCCAAGAGAGAGTGGATTGGCGAAATCTTGGCGGCGGGTCGGATCACAGATCGCGGGTGGGAGGCCGAAGCTCGGATTCCTTGGAAACTGATGAAGCTACCCCCGGCTGGGTCGCGAGATATGCGGTTCCAGATCGAGCGATATTTTCCTCGAACTCAGCGCGAAGGTGTCTGGCGACGAGTCCCCGAAGGGCGTCCCGAATCGACTCCGATCTGGTCCGGAGTCGCGGTTCCCTCCGTGCCAGTCGAGCGAGTCTTAAAACTCCTTCCTTACCTTTCGACCGGATACGATGATTCGGCAGAAAAGGGCGATCAGTTTCGCCTCAACGCAGGGCTGGACTTTCGGAAAGAGATCGCCGAGAACTTCAATTTAGTTGGGACTATTTCTCCAGATTTTCGGAGCGTTGAGCAAGGAATCTTGTCACTTGACTTTAGCTACTTCGAGCGAATTGGGAATGAATATCGGCCGTTCTTTCAAGAGGGATCTGAGTTTTTTGGAGGACTCAATAGCACGTATCGGACTCGTCGAATTCGAAACATCGATTTTGGCGTGAATGCCTATGGAAGGTTAGACGAAAAGACGACATTCGGGCTTCGGACAACGCAAGATTTTGGTCGACAAACTACCGTTGCAACTCAAACAACTTATCGCCCGGATATTCGATCTTCGGTGACGGTCGGCTATGTCGGTTTGCGAGATCGAGATGCTTCGAATGATGCCGTCGTGTTGAGAGGTTCTCGGTCGATTGGAACGTATTCACTTAGTTATGAATTCGCCCAGACATTAGACGATGAACTCGGAGTGGGCACCTCTCAAAGCGTCAACATCAACCATAACACCAAAACGACCTATTTTCAGGCAGGAGCGGCCCAAAGAACGTCGCGCTATCGACCTCGGCTGGGATTTGCTCCGGATACGGATTATAAGGGCGTGAATCTCGCCGGGCAGTTCGAAAAGACTCATCCTAGAGGGGCGATCAGCGAGACAGAGATCTATGCGAATATCGAGTCGGATTGGCGTGTCAGTGGGGCGGAATATCGCCGTGCTGCGAATCTCTATGGCTCGCTCACATTTCGCAATGGAATTGACTTCGACGTCAGCGTCAACTTAGAAAGGTTTAACCGATTTGAGGACGAGCGGTATTCGATCAATGTCGAGTATCCCAGACGAGATGCCTATCGCCGAATGGAAGTTGAATACGAGTGGGGCATTCTTCAAGGAAGTCGATACGAAAATATACAATGGGTGGCGCTTTATCGTCCGCTGGAGAATCTTCAGTTGAGTGGTCAGCTTCAGCATGTCCGTTATCGCGGATCGGAGACCCAAGCGATCTTCTCGGGGAATTTCGATCTTGGGAACGATCAAGCCGTCAGCGCGCGGATTGTTGCCGGGGACAAAGACTGGAGCTGGTACGTTGGATGGAGGCGTAGCGGAGGGCGCGGCGCTGAATGGTTTGTCCTTTTTGGCGACCCGAACAGCGAGAAGTTTGAGCCGAGCCTCACCGTCAAACTGACGGTTCCCTTCGAGATTCGCTTTTGATCAACCTTCATGTTTGAACCTTTGGACGGGGGCGACGTCCAGTGAGATATGTTGATCACAACGCTCCTGGTTTGGATGGTGTCTTCGAAAGACGGTTGGTATTCAGGGCTCGAAGCGGCCAAGAGCCCGATTGCCCGGGTGGATCTGAAGCTCAAGCGACCCGAAGGGAAGCCCGAACTCGGGGTCCGCGTGACTTATCCCAAGACCCCAGTAAAGGCGCCGGTTCTGGTCTGGTCGCATGGGATGTACGGAAGCCAGAACGGGAATTTACCCCTGGTCGAGGTCTGGGCGAAGGCGGGCTACGTGGTCATTCAGCCGACGCATGGCGATTCGGCCACGCTCATGAGCCCCGAAGCGCGGCGAGAGCTCCTTCGTAACCCGAACACGAACAACACCGGCTCCTGGAACGAGCGGCCCCTGGATATTCGGCTCGTCTTGGACCAGTTCTCCGAGATCGAGGCCAAGGTTCCGGAGCTGAAGGGGCGACTCGATGCCCAGCGGATCGGGATGGGCGGCCACAGCTTTGGTGCCTGGACGACGCAAGTGGTCGCGGGCTGCAAGCTCGGAGGGGGGCTGGGCACCAGCCTGAGCGACCCTCGCCCCTTGGCATTTGTGGCTCTGAGCGGTCAGGGGCCGTCTCCGCTGATGCCGGCGGAAGGGTTTGCCGAATTAAAGCGGCCCGTGCTGTGGGCCACGGGCGATCTCGACACCTCGCCTCGAGGTGAAACGCCGGCCTGGAGGAAGCAGGCTTATGAGCTCGCGGCCCCGGGGGACAAGTTTTTGGTCTGGATCAAGGATGCTACGCACGGCTTTGGCGGGATCAACGGTCGCGATTTTGGCCTCTTAACTCGCGCCGGAGTCACGAACGACAAGAACGAGGAGCATGTGAAGATCATCCAGTCCACAACCTTGGCCTTTTGGGATGCTTATGTAAAGGCTGATCCCGCGGCGCGAAAATATCTGACCGAGAAGCAGATCGAGAAGATTGCTGGAGTAACCTTGAGCCTCAAGTGATCCTCCCAGGTTTGCACGCGCCTGCTTTTGGGGGGCTTGAGCCTGAGCCCGGTCAGCTTACGCGCGTCTCTCTACGGGAATTGATTCGAAGGGGCGAATTTACCGGGCTGGGCGAAGAGAGGCGTGCGGAATCCTTCGATCACAAGCGACTTTCTTCTGATCCTCAACACCCAACAACCCAACACTCGGGAGCATCGCCCACTGCTCCCCCCTCCAGCCCAGGGTCGGCCTTCCCCAGCCGGCCCTTTTCCTTTTTCGGGTCTAGTTTGATTCGTCGTCAAAGAGCCCGGCGGCGAACTCGGCGGCGTCAAAATCGCGAAGGTCCTTTGCGGTCTCGCCCCATCCGGTGAGCTTGACCGGAATCTTGAACCGCTCATAGATGCCGATGAGGGCTCCTCCACGCGCGGTGCCATCGAGCTTGGTCAGGACTAGTCCGGTCACGCCGCAGGCCTTGGTGAACTCTTCGGCTTGGCGGATCGCATTTTGGCCGGTGTTGGCGTCCAGCACTAAGAGGACCTCGTCGGCAGGGCGACCCAGGCCACGCTCGACGACTCGGGTCACCTTTTGGAGTTCGGCCATGAGGTTCTCTTTGCTGTGCTGGCGACCGGCGGTGTCGGCGAGGACAAACTGGGCGCCGCGAGCTTTGGCGGCTTGGATCGCATCGAAGATGACGGCGGCGGGATCACCTCCGGGCTGCGCCCGAACGATTTCGGCCCCGACCCTTTGGGCCCAGGTTTCGAGCTGCTCGATGGCGGCGGCTCGAAAGGTGTCGCCCGCGGCCAGGACGACCTTTTGTCCCTGATGCGTGAGTCGCTGGGCAAGCTTGGCGATGGTGGTTGTTTTGCCCACGCCGTTGACGCCGATGAACAGATACACCGTCGGGTCGGTGGCGGCGCGGTTGAGTCGGATCGTTCCTTCTTGAGTAAATCGCGAGGCGATGGCTTGCTTGAGCCGTTGCTTCATCTGGGCGGGGTCGGTGATCTTTTCGGACCGAACGGCCCCGCGAAGCTCCTCCAGAATGGCGCCGACGTCGTGAATGTTGGTGTCGGCCTGAAGCAACGTCTCTTCGAGCTCTTCGTAGAGCTCGTCGTCGATGACGCCTCGGCCCAACATGCGGTCGAACCGCTGCATCAGTTTCTTGAACATCGCCGCCCCTCAGAATACCGGGACTGCGGTCTCGGGCGCGGTAAAATAGGCCATGCCGAACTGGAAAGAGGGTGATCGCGTGAAAGTCGTGACTCGCGAGGTGACCGCCGAAGACCGCAAGACCTTTCGCTACTACGAGCACATGGCGGGGTTACAAGGGACCGTGACGAACGTCTATTCTCCGGACGAGGTTGCAGTGAACATCGATCCCGCCACGATCGGCTCGGTGCCGATGAGCGTGCACAATGAAGCCGTCCGACGCATGCGCGAAAAATTCAACAGTAAGGTGAGCGAAGAAGGCAAAGGGATGCTTACGGCGGAAGAGCTGAACTTCTCGGCGAACTACGTGCTGTTGGTTCGGGGCGAAGACCTTCAAAAGGCCTGAGAATATGAAAAAATACGCATTGGGATTGGGCTTTGGCTGTTTGGTCGCCCTCATGGGGGCGCAGGCGATTCGGCCCTCAGAACCGACGCAGTCGGCTCCTCCGAGTCCGCGGGTGGCGAATCAGCCGCTCATCCAGAAAGGAACGGACGAGATCGTCGTCGCCGCCTGGAACATCAACATGGACCCGGTCGGCGAGCGGCTGGCCTACTTGGTGGACGGCATTGTCGCGATGAATCCCGATATTCTTGCCGTGACGGAATTGACCCCGCTCAGTGACCGCAAGGTTCTTGAGGACGCGCTTGCGAAGCGCGGGCTGAAGTACACGTCCACCTTTGCCGAGCAGCGCGAGCGACAAAACATCGTTCTCTTCGTTCGAGAAGGGGTCCAAGTGACGAACGTCAAGCCGATTCCCGGCTCCAATGACGGACAATCTGATCTGCGAATGGCCTACTCAGCGCGGGTGAAAGTCGGGAATTTTGACAGCCTGGTCGTCGCCGTCCACAACAAGTCCAAGCGAGTTCGAGACGGACGCGAAGACACCTCGGGGATTCGCAACCGACAAACCGCCGCGATCTGGAAGTTCGTGAAGCAAGAGATGGGGTCCGACCCTGATGTGATGATCATCGGCGACTACAACATGGTGCCGGGCGAAGACGACGTGAATTTCCGTAGCTTGAACCCCGAGGGCAAGCTCGAGATTCTCAGCCAGCCGAGCCTCAAGAATCCATTTACGTTCATCTTTAGCGACGGGAACACCAGCTTCATCGACGGATTCGCGATCAACAAGGGCAACAAGCACTACGTGCGAGACAGCTTTTATGCCGTCCGACTCGATCAGTTTTTCCGCAACACCAAAGTCTGGTTCCGGCAAAACATCACCGACCACATCCCGGTCTCGGCGAAGTTCAAGATTCGCTAAGCTCGGACCGCTTTTTTCCGGGTCGGTTTTCTCGGCCCAGACTTTGGCGAAGCTGGTTCTGGCTTGGCCGTGGAGAGCGGCATCGGGGATCGCGGTTGGCGGCGCTCGGCTGGGATCGGGATCGAGTCTCGACCGCTCAGGTAGCGAGCGGTCGAGCAGTTGGACTTGAGGAACGTCTTCACGGGGCCTTGAGCGACGATCTCGCCGCCTTGTTCACCCGCCCCGGGCCCGAGCTCGATGAGCCAATCGGCCGCGAGCATGGTCTCCTCATCGTGCTCGACGACGATGACCGTATTGCCCAAATCGCGGAGCCGCACCAGCGTGTCGATGAGCTTGCGGTTGTCTCGCTGATGCAGTCCAATACTGGGCTCATCGAGAATGTAAAGACAACCCATGAGGCCGCTGCCGATCTGGGTCGCGAGCCGGATCCGCTGAGCCTCTCCGCCAGCGAGGGTCCGAGCCGAGCGGTCCATGGTGAGATAGCTCAGGCCGACGTCATCGAGAAACCGCAGTCGCTCGGTGATCTCTTTGACCGCCCGCTCAGCGATGGTCATCTGTCGGCGGGTGAGCCGCTTCGGGAGCTGGCGAAAGAACTCAAGAGACTCGCCAACGCTCATCCCGGTCACGTCGGCCACACTTCGTTGGTCGATCTTGACGCTGAGCGATTCGGGCTTGAGCCGCTTGCCTTCGCAACTGGGGCAAGGCTTGGTGCTTTGGTACTGTTGGAGGTCGTTGCGGACCCATTCGCTTTCGGTCTGCTCAAATCGCTTGCGCAAGATGTTCAAGACGCCGTCCCACCGAGTTTGATATTTGCGCTCGCCTCGCCCGTACTTGGTAATGACCGTCACTGGGTCTTCGAGACCGTTGAAGATGATGTCGCGCTGGGCTGGCGTGAGTTCGCCGGCGGGACGTCGGGCGTCAAAGCCGATCTCCCGACCGACCGCATCGAGCAGATCGGGCCACCACTCTTTGGTCTCCCCGCTTTTGTAGACAAAGGGTGCAATCGCGCCGCTTCGCAAGGGGACTCCGGGATCGGGCATCACGAGCTCGGGGTCAAATTCGGTCTTCGTGCCGAGTCCGCTGCATTCGGGGCAGGCCCCATAAGGCGAATTGAAGGAGAACATCCTGGGCTCGGGCTCGCTCATGGCGAAGCCACACGTCGAGCAGGAGTAGTTTTCGCTGAAGAGCATCTCTTCGGGCTCGGTCTCGGCTCCAGGGGCTTGGACGCTGAGCTGGACGAGGCCCTTGCCCATTTTGAGCGCGTTCTCGACCGAGTCGGCGAGCCGCCGATCCATCCCGTTCTTCAGGACGATCCGATCGACGACGACTTCGATGGTGTGCTGCTTGTAGCGGTCCATCGGGATGTCGTCGGAGACTTCATACATCTCGCCGTCGACTCGGACCCGAGGATAGCCCGCCCGGGAGATCTCTTGAAGGACGCTCTTGTACTCCCCTTTGCGGCCCCGGACAATCGGGGCGAGGACCTGAAGCCGGGTGCCTTCGGGCATCTCTTGAATGGCCTCGACAATCTGATCGGTGGATTGGCGTTCGATGGGAGTCCCACATTCGGGGCAGTGAGGAATGCCCACTCGGGCAAACAGAATGCGCAAATAGTCGTAAATCTCGGTGACCGTGCCGACGGTCGAGCGAGGATTTCGGCTCGCCCCTTTTTGGTCGATGCTGACGGCGGGCGAAAGGCCCTCGATGTGATCGACATCGGGCTTGTCCATCTGGCCCAAGAATTGGCGGGCGTAGGCGCTGAGCGATTCGACATAGCGGCGCTGGCCCTCGGCGTAGATGGTATCGAACGCGAGCGACGACTTCCCCGAACCGCTCAGGCCGGTGATGACGACCAGCTTGTCACGAGGGATTTCGACCGAGATGTTTTTGAGGTTGTTTTCTCGAGCCCCCAGGACCATGATCTTGTTCTGCGCCATTGTCTTGACTTTACCTGACGCTCGTCTACTTCTTTGGGGCGGAAATCATAAAAAGCCCCGACCCTGAAAAGGGTCGGGGCGATTGGGGGCCGAGTTAGTTTCCGAGCATGATGAGCGGGGTCCGCCCGAATTGGCGGAAATATCCCCAGGCCATCTCGGGGGTCGGGGTGCCTCGCCCGTCGAGGTTGATCTTGTCGAGGCGGTAGCTCGCTTCGAGGGCGGTTCGGGCTTCTCGCTCGGCTTGATCAAGCGCCTTCGAGAAGGCTCGACCGTCTTCGAGGAGCTTATCGAGTTGTTTGCTGAGGTCTTGCAGCTTCGTGGTCTCGTTGTTGCGGCGGGCGGCGTTGACCTGATCGGTCAGCAGCCCGACATCGACCGCATTCTTGTTCACCGCGTTGCGCAGCCGCCCGATCTCAAGGGTGATGGCAGCGTTCAAGAGGTATTGAGCGGCGGCGTACTCGGGGCCCGCGCTCGCGGCGGCGCGAGCGCGTCGAACCGCGTCGGCCGGCTTGTTCTCAAGCAAGTCGAGGGCGGCGAGACCGGTCAGAGCCTCGAACGAGTCGGCCTTTGCGAGCAACGCCGACTCAAAGAAGACCCGAGCGACTTTGCGTTGATAGTCTCGAACTCGGGTCTCGGTGTTGGGTTGTTGGCCTCGGAGCAAGGCTTGGTTCGCTCGCTCCACATAGAGATCGTAGAAAGCGGGCTCGGCCAGGGCCGCGCGCTCGAAACGAATCCGCGCTTCTTCTGAATTCCCGGTCAAGAAGAACACCGTCGTGAGGTAGTAGTTCGTGATCGGATTTTGGCTCTCATCCTTCGCCAGATTCGAGGCGACTTGGCGCAAGACTTGAGTATTGCCGCGTCGCAGTGCGAGGAAGGCTTGGGCCGATCGAACTCCGAGGTCTTCGCTGTCATTGAGCACGGCTTCTCGCTCGGCGTTATCAACCTCGTCGCGAGGGGCGCTGGTGATCTCCAGGAAAATCGCTCGCAGAGCGAATCCGGCGGCATCCGGCTCGCCGTACTTGATGTAGTTCTGCATCACGCTGGGGAGGTCGCGCAGTCGCGAGCCGCGCATCATCGCCAGGACGAGTCGATTGGTCGCGGCGGTGTTCTTGGGGTCGCGCCGAACGATCGGAGCGAGCTGCTCGATCACGAGACCATAGCGACCCGTGCGCAGGGCGGTATCGACATAGCGCATCCGATTCGCGTCGTTGACGGGCCCGAACTTGTCGAGTTGATCGCTCAGAACCTTGGTTCGGGCGTTCACGGCTCGTTGAAGGGCCGATTGGATCGCCGCCAGCGCTTGGTCGGGATTATCGCCGCCGGAGGCGGTGATGTTGAAGGCTCGCTGCAGGGCGATCCCAGCCACCAGTTCGAGTGCTTCGACGTTGTTGGGGTCGGAGATCATCACGTCTTCGCAGAACTTTTGGGCGGTGTCCATGACCCCGAGGCCAAACCAGGCTCGGGCCATGACGAGTCGGGCCTGATTGTCGCCCTTTTTGATCTTCAGCGCGACGCGACCCGCCAAGATGGCGGCATCGAACTTGCGCTCGGAGACCAATTGGCGAGCGTTGTTGAGGTGGAAGTCGAAGCCCTTCGCGACTCCATTGTCGATCTTCAGATTCAGCGTGGTGCTCGCTGACTCGCCATTTTCGGTGTAGGCCGAGAATTTCACCTTGACGGGGCCTTCGTCCATCGGCACGGTGTCCATCCGGAATTCATACGGGGTGCTCCCGTCGGTGTCTTTCAGCTCGTCGTTCACATAGAATTCGACACTGTTGACCGAGGACTCGGCCTTCACCCGGACGGTGAAAACCTTTTCGCCCGAAATCACCTCGCCGTCTTTGGCATCGACGATGACTTCGACTTTGGCCATCGCCAAGCCCACCAGGGCCATGAGCATCATCAAACTAAAAAGAGCACGTGCTTTGATCATCTTTGAGTCCAACCTCTTCCGCATTATGACGTCCTAGAGCACGAAAGAATTCATGAGGCTTGGTATTCTTGACTCTGAGCATGCCAGAAATTTGGGTGATCGACAACTACGACAGCTTCACCTATAACTTGGTGCAGTACCTGGGGCAGTGTGGAGCCAGGGTCCGCGTGATGCGAAATGACCAAGTGACGCTGGGCGACGTTGTGGCGGGTTCGGCCGAGGGCATCTTGCTTTCGCCGGGGCCGTGTACCCCTCGTGAGAGCGGCGTGTGTTTGGACTTGGCCCGAGTCGCGCTGGAGCCGAATTCACCGCTCGGCGTTCGGCCTGTTTTTGGGGTGTGCCTTGGCCACCAAGCGATCGGAGAGGTCAGTGGAGCGACGGTCGGTCGGGCCGGTCGTGTGGTCCACGGGAAGACGTCGCCAGTCGAGCATGACGGCAGTCGCCTCTTTCGTTCGATGCCAAATCCGTTCCAGGCGGTTCGCTACCACTCGCTTTCGATCCGGCGCGAGACTCTGGCCCCAGGTTTTCGAATCACAGCGTCCAGCCAAGACGATGGCGAGATCATGGGGATTGAGCATGAATCCAAGCCGATCGCCGGTGTTCAGTTTCATCCGGAATCGGTCTTAACCGAAAACGGGCTTCAGATCATTCGGAACTTTGTCGACTGGGTGATGGAGTCCCGAACTGAGCCAGCGCTTGGCTCACGCTGATCGAGCAAATCGTCCGGGGGAGCGTCTCCAGTTGCGCTCGAAGCTGAGGCCATGAGGGTTCGCTTGTGGCATCGACTCGAAAGATTGTCCATGTGTTCGGTTCGGCGGGCAGGCTCGTCCGAGCGTGCCAAATTCGGCTTTGCAGGGACCAAAGGTCGTGCGGCGAGTCGCTATGGAGGAGATTCACGCCCTCATCGGCTCGGCGGGCGCCGAGAAAGTCGGATCGGAGGTGAGGCGTATAGTCGCTGCGTTCGGGTCCGCATCTCGGCGGTCCAGGGGGCAAGCAGACGATCGGCAAAGCCTGCGGCCCAAAGAGTTCGATCATGAGGTCTTGGGTGCTGAGCAGATCGTCGCGAATCATCTGGGGAGTCCAAAGGGGGAGCTGGCCGTCAAAGTCAGCGGCCTCCAACAGCGCGCCGTTCAAAACGTCGTGGCCATCTCCGATCGCCCCTTGCCAGGCCGCGGCTTGATCCAAAAAGTCGGGGCGCGTCAAAACGAATGTCGCCGAGATTCCCAGGGAGCGAATCGACGGGACGACGGTTCCCAGCTGGTGAGGCGTCATCCCCTCAAAGCACCAACTGATCCAGGTCGTGTTCACTCCGTCCCTCCTGAGCGCGTATGATAGAAAAGACGATGAAACGATGGATTCGACTTTCTCTTCCGCTGGCGCTGTTGGCGTCGGTCCTGATCTCCAGCTCCGGATGTGCCAAAAAGGCCGAAGAAGCTCCCGCAGAAACATCTTCCACAGCGTCCCCGGCTCCGAGCCCAGCCTCGAATGCGTCGGACACGAACGTCTACAAGAACGCTGAGGGCGTCGCCGTTTGTCCGGTGATGGATGTCCCGATCCCCGACGTGAGCAAGGCGGTCGGTTTTCAAGACCACAAAGGGGTTCGCTACTACTTCTGTTGCGACATGTGCCCGGGCAAATTCAAGGAGAATCCCGATCTGTACGCAAAAAAGTAGTTCGTAAGGCCTGGTCCCCAAAAATGGGAAACTTTTAGAGGCTCCGATGCCGTATCCTAGGGCATTGTGAGGTTTGGGGGGTGAATCGCCCAAACAACTTGCGAGGTTAAGATAACAATGAAGAAGATGAAGACTGCGGCTCTCGTGGCCGTTCTTGGCGTAGTGGGCTTTGCTCTGGCCCAGGAAATGGTCACGCTTCGGCGCGTGGTCAAAGAAGGGGACAAAGAGACCTATCAGATCACCAGCAACATCAAGCAGATCATTTCCAACGACATGATGGGTGAGCAAGAGGTCACGATCACGTCGAGCCAAAAGATGGCTTTGGACTACGGAAAAACCACCGATGGCAAAACCGACGTCAACGTGAAGATCACCGACATCAAGATGGAGATGGGCGGACCGATGGCAGCGATGGCCGGCGACATGGCGAGCCAAATGCCTAAGGAACTGACGGGCACGGCGAAGCTCGACGAGTTCAACAACATGACCGACTACAAGATGGGCTCGGGCATGACGGGGATGGGCGCGCAAATGATGCAAATGATGAGCGGCGGGACTCAAGGCATGCTCACTGGGATCACCTTCCCGAAGGATCCGATCGCCGTCGGCGGGACCTGGGATATCAAGGTTCCTGAGAATAAGGCCGCAGGAATGGGGGCCGCCACGATGAAGGCCACGCTGGTGGGCGCTGAGAAAGTCGGTGCTCGCGATGCTTGGAAGATCACCTACTCCGGCGCGTTGCCCATGAACATGGACAGCAAGAACATGCAAGGCATGGCCGATAGCCCGATGGGCCAGATGAGCTTCACGATCACCGGAACGCTCGATACCAGTGGCACGCTCCTCGTCGAAAAGGGCACTGGCAAGCTCCTTCAAATGGACGTCAAGATCGGGGGCAAGCAGAAGATGGAAATGACCGATATGGGCATGACCATGGATATGCGCGGCGACACGACGATGTCGGTCAAGCTGATCAACTAATCTGGGTCTCGACCCAACCGACGGGCCCGAGGAGTCGAACTCCTCGGGCCCGGTTCTTTACGCCACAATAAGGACGTGATTCTCGAGCAAATGACTTGGCCAGAGGTTCAAGATCTCGGCCGCGAAATCGTCGTGCTGATCCCCACCGGCTCGATTGAGCAGCACGGCCCCCACCTCCCTCTGGGCACCGACACTCGGCTCGCGGCGGCCGCCGCCCAGGCCGTCGAAGCGCGGCTCCCCGACCATGTCTTGCTCACTCCGACCTTATGGCTCGGCATGAGCGGGCACCATTTGGCGTTTTCTGGAACCCTCAGCGCCAGCGAGATCGCCTATTCATCCGCGCTGGAAAGTGTGATTCGGAGCCTCAGTCGACACGGATTCTACAAGTTTTATGTTCTGAATGGCCATGGTGGGAACGCCGACGCCAATAGCCTGACCTTACGACGAATCAAGGAGCAAAGTCCCGAGCTGATGCTGGGCCACAGCGGGTATTTCGCCTTTGGGGCGGCGCGGGCTCGCGAAGTAATGGAGGGCCCCTTGAAGGAGATTCGCCACGCCTGCGAGGCCGAGGCGAGCTTGATGATGCACCTTGCTCTCGATTCGGTGCGCTCGGAGAAGCTTCGAGATGATGGCCTCTATTCAGAGCCCGCGGTTCAAGGCATGGTTCACTTTTTTGACGAAATGACCCAAGAAGGCTCGTTCGGGTATGCCACTTTGGCGACCGCTGAAAAGGGTCGAGCAATCTTCGAGGCCTGTGTCGACGGGGCGGCCGAAGAGATTCGTCGACTCGCTGAGGGATATCTTCTGGTGTCGAGGCCGCGCGAATGACCTATCGACTTTGCAAGCGCTTTACGGTCGAAAGCGGTCATATGCTGAGTAAGCATCCCGGCCGATGCCGATTTCCTCACGGCCACACCCGGACCATCGAGGTCGTGGTCGCGTGTCAAGCGCTCGATTCGATGGACATGGTGCTCGATTTCAAGGCGCTCAAGCTCGCGCTGCGGGACACGATTCGGGCCTATGACCATGCGCTGGTGATGAATAGCCAAGACCCCTTTTTGCCATCTGTTCAGGCGATGCACCCGGATGCGGTGGTGATCTACGAGTCGGAAGACCCCACGACGGAAGTGATGGCTCGCCGGATTTTCGAGGAAGCGACCTCGATCCTCGCCTCCGGCTGGCGCGGGGCCGAGGACGGGATCTCCTATCAGATCGATGCCGGTCGGGTATGGCTCGAGCGAATTCGAGTTTGGGAGACGCCGACCAGCTGGGCTGAAGTCGGCGTCTGAGGCTTTATCGACTTTTCCGGTAGTTGTCCGTTTCGCCGATGACATAGATCTGGGCCGCGGCCACGATCAGGTTGACCAGGAACAGAATCATGAATGGGACCGCATAGAGCCCGGCGCCTAGGGACCCGAGCAGAGCTCCGGCGAGTCCGAAAAGTGCATTGCCAAGCTGCAAAAAGGAGATGATGTTGGCGACCCCTCGGGCGAGCTCCCACCGAAAGATGAGCCCGAGGCCCACGGCGGCAGTCACGATGCCGATGAACGCAACCGCAACCGAAATTCCAACGAAGGCGGTCCCCACACCCCCCATAGCGAGCGATTCTGAAGCGAGCCCCAGTCCAGCCAGGGCGACCCGAACTCCGTCCAAAATCCACCAAGCAGCAAACAGGTAGTAAAGATTCCAAACCCATTTCGGGATCGCGAACGGGTCGTCCTGGCTATTTCGAACTCCACCTGCAGGCGGCTGATAGATCGTGCCCGTGGGCGAGGCAACCGGTTGCGAAGGAGCCACGGGCGTGGGTTGCGGTGCGTAGATGCTTTGCGCGGCCGCCGGGGTGGAGGGGCTCGAAGCAGCGAAAGGATTCGGGTCAGAAGGGGCCGAGGTTGGCACCGGCCCGGTCGGCTGAGCAAATCGAGCCTTCAGTCGGCTCACCATTTCGCTGGTGGTGACGTTTTTCGGGTCGAGCTTCAGCGCCTCTTCGGCCATGGAGAGGGCCTCGGAAAACTTTCCCATCGATTCGTACTGCGCCGCCAGGTAGGTGTAGCCCATCGGGTTCGATGGCCCGTTCATGATGGCTCGCTGATAGGCGCCGACGGCCTGATCGGGTTGCCCCGCCAAATTAAATGCCGAGCCCTGATAGATAAAGGGCTCGACCGCAGTCGGGGCGGCTTGGACGACCTCCTGGATCGCGAGGAGCGCGGCCTGCGGGTCGTGCGAGTTCATGAGCTCAAGGGCTCGGTTGAGTTTTTCTTGCTGATCAGCCGTTAGCATGGACGAATATGTCTCCCATCTCGATGAAACATCGAATTATGAGATGAATCACGTCCGAATGTCACGGCTGAGACGGAGGTGATTTCAAAATCTTCCCCGAGACCGAGATGGCCCAGCCCTGATCCATCAGGTCCGACCGAGGGTCTCCGCTGGCGTTCCACTGAGTCTGCCGGCTCTCAAAAACCAACGGCGTTTCGTCAGGGTTTTTGATGTCTTCTTGATATTTACCTGCCGCAGCAGGATTGAGGGCATATCCCCATTCATTTGGGCCGCCGTGGCGCGGGTTCATAAGTTTGCGAACGGCTTCGGACTCCGGCAGGTCGGTGGTCCTGAGCCGAGTCTTGATGGCGTCCATCCAGCTCGAAGCGTCAGGAAACTGACCGTCACTGTCGTGCGCCAACATCATCGCGGTGTAGATCGCTTTGAGGTTGGCCTCGCGGCTCACCGCGTACGAGGACTGGGGAACCTCTTGAGTCGCCTTTTGCGCCAAGCTGACGATGTCTCGGATCGCGGCAAAATTCCAATTGATCCGCCAGCCGACGAGGACGAAGATCACGCCCAAGATCGCGAGCGCCCAGAGGCATCCCTTTTTGCGTCGTTTCGGAGGATTGGGGGCAGGATCGGAGTTCACTGATTGCATTATGGCCGGGCCTCGATCACGCGGTCGCGCCCCCCCAGGTCGGGATGGATCGCGACATGAAGCCACCCCGCCTCGCGAAAGATCGCCTCCACCGCAGGGCCTTGCTCGTGCCCGATCTCCAGCCAGGCTTGGCCATCGGCCTTCAGAAAGTCGCGGGCTTGATCGGCGAGAATCTGATAGTTGCTGAGTCCGCGATCTGCCGCATATAGGGCCCGCTCGGGTTCAAAGCTCGTCTCCGGATCGACCTGCTCGCCGGCAGCGATGTAGGGCGGATTGCTGAGGATCCCATCGAATCGACGCCCAGCAAAGGCTGAAAGCCAATCGCTCTCGACGATGTTGCAAGTCGCACCCAGGGCCGAGGCGTTTCGGTGGGCAACCCGAAGCGCCGCCAAAGAGACGTCGGCCAAGGTCACACTCCAGCGGGGCCGCTCCAAAGCCAAGGTCACGCCCAAGCAGCCGGAGCCGGTGCCGAGATCGACGACCTGCAAAGGGTGATCCTCGGGATGGGCCGCCAAGATCAGGTCGATCAGGGTCTCGGATTCGGGACGGGGGATGAGGACGTCCGGACCGACCTCAAACCGTCGGCCATAAAACTCTTGATAGCCGCGCAAGTAAGGGAGTGGGACGCGCCGGCATCGTTGCTCCAGCAATTGATCGGCGGGGGCGAGGTTCACTTCTGCCTCGGGGTGGGCCAAGACCCATTCGCGCGTTTGGCTGCACGCAAGAGCCGCCAGAAGCTGCGCCTCCAGCCGGGCCGATTCGATCCCATGGCGATCTAACTGGTCGGCGGCTCGAACCAGCCAGGTTTGAACGGTCATGCGACGGCGAACGGAGCCAGTTTGGCGCGAAGCTCAGCGACGACCTCGGCTTCCAGCAAAATCCCGTCTTCGCGGTGCTCCTGGGTGATCACGCGGCCGAACTTGAAACAGTCATCGACCAGGCTGGACTGAGCGTATGGCACGAGGCATCGGACTCGCCCCAAATGTTCTTGGACCATCGCGATCATCTGACCCTGTAGTTCGTCGATGCCGGCTCCGGTCAGGCTCGAAATCGCAACTGCCGGCGGCCAATCTTCGACCATTCGGTCCGCCAGGCCCGGGGTCGTGACGAGGTCAATCTTGTTGAAGACGGTCAGGCAAGGAACTTCGGATGCGCCCAAGGTTTCAAGAGTTTCGAGCACAGCGTCGCGCTGCATATCCCAATCGGGATTGCTCGCATCGATCACGTGGAGAATAAAGTCGGCGGTGATGACCTCTTCGAGCGTCGAGCGAAACGCGGCGACCAGGTGGGTCGGCAAGTTTCGGATAAACCCGACGGTGTCGGTGAGAAAGACGGAGTATCCATCGCTCAAATCGACCTTGCGGGTGGTCGGATCGAGGGTGGCGAACGGCATCGCGTCGGCAAGAAGATCGGTGTGGGCGAGGCGGTTCATCAGCGTCGACTTTCCCGCGCTGGTGTAGCCCACAATCGCGGCGAAGGGGTAGGGGTTCTTTCGCCGGGCGGCTCGTTGCTGGTCGCGGTGCCTCTTGACGTCTTCGATCTCGTCGCTCAGTTTGGCGATCTTGTCCCGGACCATTCGGCGGTCAGATTCGAGCTTGGTTTCGCCGGGTCCGCGCATGCCGATGCCGCCCCGCTGCCGCTCGAATTTGGTGTAGACCGACATCAGTCGCGGCATCATATAGGTGAGCTGGGCGAGTTCGACTTGGAGATGCCCTTCGCGGGTGCGAGCGCGCCGGGCGAAGATGTCGAGAATCAGCTGGGTTCGGTCGACGACTTTGTGCTGTAGCTTTTCGTTGAGGTTGCGGAGCTGAATGCCGCTGAGCTCGCCGTCAAAGATAACGACGTCGGGCTGGGTGTCTTGGACCGCCGCCGCGAGCTCGTCGGCTTTCCCGGAGCCCAGGAAGTACGTCTTGTAGGGGCGGTCGAGGCGTTGTCGCATCATGCCGACGCATCGGAGCCCGGCCGCCTCGCAGAGGCCTTCAAGCTCGGCCTCGACGTAGTCGTCCTCATCCTCTTCTTCGTTGATGAAGACGAGAAATGCAGTCTCTTCGGCCTTGGCTTCGAGCGGAGATCGGTTCTTGGGTTGCGACATAGAATGAGGAGGAGGGGATGGGCGACGTCCGATGCGATCTCACGCTTCGGGGGCCTGGACTGGTTCTACCCTCAATCGCCGGGTCGGCTAGGTCTTTGGGCATGAAAAAGCCCTCTGGGCAAAGGCTATTTGCGACCGAGGGCAGGGAGAGGGCTTCTGTTATTCGCCGGAATCGGAGGTGCCGGCGGCAGGTCGGGGTTCCCGAGGCTCGCGGTGCTCGCGCGGGACGTATCCTTCGCGTGGAGGTCGCGGTCGCATCGGCCGATCGGCGGTGACTTCGGTGACCACGAACGGCAGGAGCGCCATTTCTCGGGCTCGCCGAATCGCCCGCGAGATCATGCGCTGTTGCTTCGCGGTGCAGCCGGTCTGTCGGCTCGGCAAGATTTTGCCGTGCTCGTTGATGAACTTTCGGAGGATGTTGATCTCCTTGTAGTCCACATGATGAATCTTGTTGATGGTGAGGTAGCTGACCTTGCGTCGCCGTCGGCCCTTGAAGGGTCGGTCGCCTCGGTCCATGCCCATCCCCGCATCTTTATCCATTCGAGGGTTGGCGTTTCGGGCTCCATTCTCGGTTCCACCGGTTGTCGACGCAGCGCTTGGAGCTTCGGCAGTCTGCTTCGGAGTGGTTTCTTCGCTCATAGTTCTGATCTCAATCCTGACCCTTCCCGGGCCGAATAGGGATTATGGCACATTTGGCCCAAGGTTTGGCCCTGGTGGGCAGCCCCTCGTTCCGAGATGGGCCACCTGGCATTTTGGGCTCGATGCCGTGAACAAGGGATGAGGGTGCGGCTCGGTGCCACTTCGAGGCAGCCGATTGACCACGAGAGGCGATCACCGCCTGAAAAAACCATGCGAGCAACGGCGAAAGCGCTGGCGGGGCGTGACCCTTTTTTCGGGGAATCAAGAATGGTCGGAGCGGTGGGATTTGAACCCACGGCCTCTTCCCCCCCAGAGAAGCGCGCTACCAAACTGCGCTACGCCCCGACTGGCTCCATTGTACCTAATGCGAACCCGGGCGAAACTCGGTCGTTACCGGGACTCCGGCTGAGGACGCGCGGGCACCGACTTTCGCAAGGCCTGAGCCAGCTCGCCGGTAGGGCGGCCTCGCATGCCTCGGAACTGCAAGAGCCCGGTCTTCGGGTAGTACTGGGCGCCCAAGAACATCCGGCCCCGGCGGATTCCGAGGTTCACGGCGGGCCCGGCGCCCAATGGTTGGTTCGAGGTCACGACATCCCCCCGGGTCGGGAGGGTCTTGCCTTGGAAGAGAATGGTGGTCGGTCCATCCCCCCAATCGAGTCCGAGTCTGAACGGCACTTCCTGGTTCACTGTTGAGTCACTGCTTGAGAAGTGTACCGTTGAACCATGAATCGAGAACTTTGTGATCCCTCCTGTTTGGGCGTCGATTTCCGCGGAGACGAAACTGGTCACGGACCCGGTTGGGTCAGGCGGCACGATTTCGAGCGGCGTGGCATACATTAAGATGGCCTCATCTGCGGCCCGCTTGTCTGCATAGAGATCTGGCAACTGATTGTAAGGTGCCATCGAGAAAGACCTTGGCATCGGAACTGTCCATGTGAGTTGGGGGGCGAATGGAGCAGGGCCTGCGCGCAAGATGAGCTGAGGGTTGATCTGCCAAGCGGCTTGAGCTGCAATCCCCTCGGCCTCTTCAAGTGAGACCGCAGGAATGTGCGATGTTGTTGCCGGAACCTTCGGCAATTTGGTGCACCCAATTTCGTAAAGGCTTCCATTTTCGGGATCAAAGATGATTTGACCGCCTCCTAGTGGATTGAACGGAATTCCCCGGTGCTTTGGGTTCACATGAAAACTCGCACGTTGTTGGTGTCCAGGGAACGACTGTTGAGGAATGTCAGACTGGAAAAGTCCAAAAGGCTCTCCAAATGCGGTGATCCAGTACGACTGTGCTTTTTGCAGGAGCTGAGCCTCGCTGAGAATAGGAGCGCCTGTTCCCGTTGGGCCATTGAGATTGGCTCTCCGAGTAAAGCTTGCCAACTGACCATTGTCAAAGAATGAGAGGTCCCCGGCAACTGTAGAAACATGCCATCCACCTGTTTTTTCTTCCGGCCCAGAAACATAGAAGATGATTGACGAATAAGGTACCGGTAACGGTGAAATGGCCGGTTCAACGGTTGTCAAGTAGGTAGCAAATATCTCGGCCCGCTCCCGAAACTCAGCGGCACTCAGTGCTTGCTCGCTGATATTTGCATTTGTTAAGACGCACTGCAAAAAGATGAGGGGAAGCATCATGGCGTTATCCTGAATTTGGTAAGGTTCGGTGTAGCTATCGGAGTGTCACCGAAGAGTCCGTAGAGTCTTGCATCCGGGTCCCCACGGAAGCCCATTGGTTGCGTGATTCTACTTCCTCGAGCGTGGATTGTTATCGGAAAATATCTGTTTGCATCCTTGACAGCTTGCGAAACACTATGGCCGGCAACTAAGCGGCTGACAAAGTCTGCCATCCAGTCTTTGAAGGAGGCCATGGTCCAGATTTGATCCTGGGTGTAAGCAATTTGGCCATTCACTATCTGCGATGACCCGATGTTCGAGCCAGTCAACAGAGTCTGAGGATAGGCCACGAGCGCTCGATTCGGGAGAGTGTTGCCGTTGTTAAGAATTCCGAATGCGTTGCCGGTTGAAGCACTCATACTAAAACAAACCATCATGACCACAAGATGATAAGCAGGATCAACTTTGCGAGCGTTGGGGTTTGACTGAAGATATACAGCTACATCTGAATGCGACAAAAAGCTATTTGAAGGAACAGTATATCCGTATGAATCGAGAAAACCGTTTCCGAGACCGTGAGTCGTCGCAAAAAGAACGGTGCCAAGAGAGATCCAGCTCGTTAAGCCTTGATCCCGTTGAGCTGACTGCGCTGCTTGAATGGAAGCAGGAAGCTTCTCATGATTCGTGATCCCTTGTTGGGCTTCTGTCATCGTCTCTCTTGCGATCTTGGATTGGATCCCGTCCAGATTGTCTTCAAAGATGTAGGAAGTTCCTCCCGGAGTGCTGGAGGGTACATCTCTTGTTGACATTCGCGTCGCGACCGTGACGAGACGATTAATGACACGGGGGTTCACAGTCCGGACTAAATCGTCTTCTTCAGATTCTACAATCTGACCGTTCGAATCTTTTCGAATGAACCTGATTTTCGCTGAGAACCGAATCGGTGGAGTTGAGTTCGGTTGCAACCAAGTGGTTGATAAATGAACGCTCCAACTGCCCGCCGTTAAACCTGTCTCCGGAACCACGCCAATTCCGTTGGCCGAGCAACTCTGCTCCACGTCCGAAATCATCAATTTGGGCGAGATGATCTGGGCGGAAGTCCACCCATCGGGGCCGACGTACGTCGTATTCGCATCGGGGCCCGCGGCAAGCCGAAGCTCAAAAAACTCTGAAGTGCCGGTAATCGGCATCCCCGGGTCATCGAACCGAGTGATTTCGAGCCTCGCGGCAAAATTCCGGTTGACGTGATTGTCGACGTTGTACTCGTCGGGGGCCGGCCCTCCCGCGGTCTGGCTCATGCTCCAGGACGAGAGGGCAATTCCGCCTAGAATCCAAGTCATTCTCCACTTAGCGAACATATCCCGAGTATAGCAACGCGCGTTCGCAATTTTCACCGTATTTTTGCTGGGTTTTTGAACAAAACGTATTAGATGGGCGGTAGCGTCTTTTCCGTCGCGATTGCAACGAAACCCCACGCAAGCCGCGTCTGGAAGAGAGTGAACTGTCATGTCGGATGAACGTTCGGTTGAACAGCGTCTGGAGGCCTTGGAGGCCCGGATCGACCAACTGGCGCATCGGCTGGACCGAATGGAGCAAGGCCGCGACCTGAGGCCGGAGTCGCTCTTGATTCCCCCGCCCTTCATCGGCCGACCTGCCGAAGTTTTCGAGGCCCCGGACCTTCCGAGCCCGACGCCCGAAGAAGTCGTTGTACAAGAGTCGCGCCCGAGACTCGAAGTTCCGTCCAGCCCTAGCATTGAGTATCAATTAGGGGCGAAGGTGCTCCCTTGGGTCGGTGGAATTGTCGTCTTGGTGGCGGTTGGATTCCTGGTTGCGGCCGCGATTGACCGCGGATTCTTGACCCCATGGATGCAGTTTGGCCTGGGGATTCTGACGAGCGTGGCGTTCTTGGTGGTGGGTTGGCTCAAGCGAGAAGAACGCGAGCAGTTCGGTCTGCTGTTGATGTCGACGGGCTCGTGTGGCGTCTTTTTGAGCCTTGTTGGGGGGCATACTTTTCATTCGCTCTATTCCGCCGAGATGTTAGTGGGTTCGTTTTTGGCGTGGGGGCTTTTGAATCTCGGGTTTGGCGCGGTCTCTGGCTCAACGACGTTCGTGATCTTGGGCTTCCTGGGAAGTTGGGCGGCGGCTTTGATGCCGCTCCAGCGAGGGAACGCGACTCTCAGCTTGGCGCTCTACGGCTTTGTCGCGGTGGCGGCGACGATGGTGGCTTGGCGACACCGGTGGGTTGCGGTGCAGGCATTTGTCTGGTCGATGTCGCTCATCGCGAATCTTCTGATTGGCCTTCAACTGGAAGACACCTTGTTAGCGGTCTCAGTGTTCGGCGGGATCTCGTTGCTAGCGGCCGGGGTGTTTGCGGCGATTACGGACGTCGATTCGGATTCGATGTGGCTTCCGATGGTCGTGCTTTTCTGCGCGGTTTTTGCCGGGTGGGTCTATCTTGCCGAAGTCGAGCGAGTGGGGTTCCTGGTTGCTTTGGGAGTCCTTTGCGCGGGGGGAGCCTGGATCCATCGGGCCCAACACTCGGTGATCGGGTTCTGGAGTGCGGCTTATGCTGCGGTCTGGATTGCAGCCCCGACGGGTCTGCAGGCGGTGCCAGCCTTTCTTTGGTATTGGGTGGGCGCGATGGCGATGGCCGGGTTCCTTTGGCGTCGCCAAAACCCCAATTTCCTCTGGCTGGGCTGGCTCCAGGTGCTGATGGCGATATTGGCGTACGGGGTGGCCCTGTTGGCACAGCCTCCGCTGGCGCCCGAACTTGAGTTGGGACTCTTAGCCCTGCTGGCGGGCGCGATGGTGGCGATGATAGTTGCCGGTCGGTCTTGGCTTGGGTCGAGTCGCGGGCTTGTCGTCCTGTGCGTTTTGCTATTTCCGGTCTATTCTCGCATGCTGTTCCAGTCGGCGACCCTCTTCGGCTCGTCTCTGCTCGGGGCGGCCCAAGTGATGCTCTTGGGTTGGGCGGTTTTCTTAGGTCTCCTGGGTTGGCTGGATCGCGACCGAGAGATTTGGATTCGGAGTTTGGCTTGGCATCTGCTGGCGCTGACGATTTTTGTGTACACGTCGGTCGGCGAAATCTTTCGTTTGGCAGAGCCAGCCCTTGATCTCCCATTCTTGCTCGTGATGGGCGTGAGCGTGGTTTTGATCGCTCGGGGGACGGCTCGTTATTCGGAAGACAAGCAGGTCGCGGCTTCGGCCGCAGGCATCCTCTTGGTCGGGGTCCTTGTTCGGATTCTGACGGTGTCCATGGGGAGGTTTGATCTCGGATTGACTTCTGAAATTCAGGCGATTCTGAGCTGGGGAATTCCGGCGAGTGCGGCCCTCGTTTTCGCGTGGCGGACGGGTTGGCTGTCGGGGTTGGTGTCGGGCTGGGTGGCTTATGTCCCGTTCTTGCTTTTGACCCTGGGGGTCCCCGATCTCCAGCGCAGTCCGTTGTTGGATGGTGGGGCGATTCTCTTGACTCTGTTCTTGACGATCCTGAGTTGGGGGCAGACTCCGGGGCGCCGACTGGTGGTCGTGGTCAGCTTGATCCTGCAATGGGTTTTGATTTCTCGCGCAGCAGCCGGGGCGGTGCATGGACCAGGGGAGGCGATCTCGGATTGGACCACCACCGGGGCTTGGATCGGTTTTGCGACGATTTTGATGATCTGGGGCGCCTGGCGAGACCTGCCACTCTTGCGCTATTGCAGCATGGCCGTCTTTGCGAGCACGCTCTTCAAGGTCTTCTTTGTCGACCTAGCCGAACGGATTGACCCCTTGGCGCGGGTTGCGATTCTGATCGTCTTGGGGCTGGTGATGTTGGCGGGCGGCTATTGGTACATCCGCAATCAGAACTTGGCCGAGTCGCCCCGAAAGCCCGAAAGCGAGGGCTCAACGGAAGCTCTCGGGCCTTAGGCTCTACTCAACCCATTTGTCGTCGCCAGCGGGTGATTTCAGGTACGCCTCGATAAAGCCACCGAGGTCGCCATCCATCACACCGACCACGTTGCCGGTCTCGTGGCCGGTGCGGTGGTCCTTGACCATCGTATAGGGCTGCATGACGTAAGAGCGGATTTGGCGGCCCCACGCTGCAGGTCCGCCGTCCCCTTTGAGCTGATTCATTGCGGCGTCACTTTCGGCGCGCTGAAGCTCGCTCAGGCGGGCAGCGAGAACCGTCATCGCAGAGGCGCGATTCTTGTGCTGACTCCGTTCGTTTTGGCATTGCACGACGATGCCCGTCGGGAGGTGCGTGATTCGAACCGCGCTTTCGGTCTTGTTCACGTGTTGGCCTCCCGCGCCTCCGGCCCGAAGGGTTTCGACCTTCAGATCATCCGGATTGATATTGACTTCGGTTTCTTCAATCTCGGGCAGCACTTCGACTTTGACGAACGATGTGTGTCGCCGGGCCGCCGCATCAAAGGGCGAGATTCGAACCAGCCGGTGAACTCCGTTTTCGGACTTCAGATACCCGTAGGCATTCGATCCCGAGACTAGGAACTGAACGGTGCGGTAGCCGGTCACATCTCCCGGCGTTTCGCTCAGGATCTCCATTTTGAATCCATTGCGCTCGACCCAACGAGAGTACATTCGAAAGAGCATGGACGCCCAATCGGTCGCCTCGGTGCCGCCGGCTCCTGCGTTGATTTCTACGATCGCGTGGCGGTCGTCGTGTTCGCCGCTCAGGAGGGTCTGAAGCTCATACTGGTCAAGCTCGCGAAGAAACTGCAGGGCCATCTGGTCGGCCTCTTTTTCGAGTTCTTCGCTCGGGTCCTCGCGCAACATCTCATAGAGCTCGCGGATGTCGGCCTCAGTTTTGGCCAACGCCTCGAACGGGTTGAGGTTGTCTCTTAGCTTGGAGAGCCTTTGGAGGTCTTTGTTCGCGGACGCAGGGTCGTCCCAAAAACCGGCTTCAGCTGACTTGGCTTCGAGCTCGGCGATGAATGAGCGGAGTCGAGGGACGTCAAAGATGCCCCCTGATAGCGTCGAGGCGAGATTTCGCACCCAACAGCGCTTGATGCTGGTCCTGATTCAGCATGAGAAGAGGATACCTGGGTGGTGCGGCGCGCTGCCATTCTGGGCCCGAGAAAGGCCGCCGAGCTGAAGTACACTGCGCGCATGGTTCGCACGGAGGCGCTGAGCAAAAGTTTCTATGACCCGAAAAAGGGGGAGGTCAGAGCGGTGGTGGATGTTTCCATCGAGGCTCATCCCGGTCGAATTTTTGGCCTGCTGGGTGTCAATGGAGCCGGCAAGACCACCCTCCTGCGCATGCTCAGCACAGTGTTACGGCCAACGTCGGGCCGGGCCGAAGTGGCAGGGGTGGACGTGGTCGCTGACCCCGGTCGAGTCAGGGCATCCATCGGCTTTCTGAGTACGAGCACGGCCCTCTATGGACGGCTTTCTGCTCGCGAAGTCCTTGAGTATTTTGGGGGGCTTTATGGCTTGCAAGGCGAAGCGCTCCGGCAACGAATGGAGCTCGCGATCGAGACCCTTCGCCTGAATGAGTTTCTGGATCGCTTATGCGATAAACTTTCGACGGGTCAAAAGCAGCGCGTCTCGATTGCTCGAACAATCTTACACGATCCTCCGGTCCTTTTCTTTGATGAGCCGACGGCAGGGTTGGATGTGATGAATAGCCAAACCATCATGGAGTTCATTGAGGGTGCCCGACAGAACGGAAAGACGGTCATTTTCAGCACTCACATTATGAGCGAAGCCGAGCGATTATGCGACGATGTGACGGTGATTCATGAAGGGACCCTACGTGGGCGCGGCTCGGTCGAAGAACTCAAGTCTCAAGCGGGAGAAACCTCTCTTGAAAAAGCGTTTCTTAAATTGGCCGACTACACACCGGGCGGGGTGAGCGCGTGAAACTCATCCAGCACGTTTTCTCAAAAGAGCTGCGCGAAATGTTTCGCGACAAACGGGTCATCACGGGGGCGTTCTTAGGGCCGGTCATTCTAATCATCTTTCTCCTCACGCTCTTCGGGTTCTTAGATAAGGCCGTTAAGGAGCCCTCCATCGGGAAGATTGGCGTTGTTCAGGGGGGTGAGAAATCGCCCCTCATTCAGGCATTATCCCTGGGTCTGAAAGCGGAAGTTGATGTTGTGCCGACGCTTCAAGAAGGACGACAAAGATTACGCCAATCTCAGGTCAAAATTCTCTTCCATGTGGTTCCTCGAAAGATCGAAGGAGCCGCGCAAGAGGGCCAAGAGATGACGGCGTACTTCGATCGGAATGAACAAGTCGCTTTGATCGCGGCACAGGCCGCGCAAGCGGCCGTCCAAAAACAGAACTCAGTCATGGTTCAACAAAGCCTTCAAGGCGCGGGGCTTTCGCCTGATCTTTCCGAGCCCGTGATGTTTCGCATTGAGAATGAGTCGGCGAGCCGAGGGCTGGGGGCCTCGACGATCGTTTCTCTGCTTCCTTACCTCATTATCATTTGGGCATTTTATGGAGGATTTAGCATCGTCAGCGACCTCGTGGCGGGCGAAAAGGAGCGCGGGACACTGGAGACGCTCCTCATTAGCCCGATCCGACGAATCGAGATTGTTTGGGGAAAGTTCATTGCCTTAAGCATCGTTTGTTTACTCAGTAGCTTATCCAGTTTAGTGGGGGTTCTCATCGTCGGAATCTTGCCGATTGGTCTCGCAAAAACTCTCTTCCCCGACGGCATTCAAATGGGGATCGGCCCGATCCTGGCGATTACGGCAACATTGGTTCCTTTGGTCGCCTTCTTTTCGGGCTTGCTTTTGGCGATCAGTGCATTCGCCAAGAACATGCGCGAGTGTCAAACTTACCTCACGCTCGTCAGCTTCCTCGTGTTGATTCCGGCGATCTTTAGCCAGTTTATCGGCTTTACCGACCTTGGCAAAGCAACATGGGTCCAGTTTGCCCCGATCTTGAATAGTAGTGTGGTCATTCGGGATGCGCTGTTGAATAAGCTCAATGGTCAAGCCTTGCTGATTTGCATGGCCGTCAACATCTTGCTCGCGCTCGTGATGCTCCGAATCGTGGTTCGTATGTTTCACCGAGAAGAAATTCTCGTCCGAACATGATCGAGACACTTCTTGGGAATCCTCGCGGGGTTTGTGACCGTAGGAAAAATCGATGGATTGGAAAGTTTGGTTGGGTCTGGGAAGTCTGGGCGCACTAGTCGTGCTCGCGTCGCAAGCGTCGCCGCCTGAAGCGAGCAGCAAGCAGGGTCCCTATGAAATTCCGGCGGCTCGGCACGGCGTCGGCACCCTTGTCCCCGATTTGCGCTTCCGGCCGATGCAAGGCAAAGAGGTGACCCTTCAATCTCTGGCCCAAAGCTCGAAGGTGGTGGTCGTCGCCTTGACCAGCGCAACCTGCCCGCTCACAAAGCGGTACGGGCCGACCTTGGCATCGATCGAGTCCGAGTTTTCGGCGAAAGGCGTCCGATTCGTCTACGTGAACCCGAGCCAGGTAGAAACCGAGTCCGAAGTTCAGGCGATGATCCGATCCGCTGGATTCAAAGGACCGTACGTCCGAAAAGAGGCGACTGCGATCGCCCAGAGCCTGAAGGCCATGACGACGACCGACGTCTTCGTGATCGATTCGCGGCGCACTTTGCGCTATCGCGGAGCAGTGGACGACCAGTATGGCATCGGTTTCAACCGCCCGGCGCCGAAGCAGACGTACTTGCGAGATGCGATTGAGGCGGTGTTGAAGGGTCAAGCACCCAGGATCGCCGCCACCTGGGCCCCGGGTTGTGTTTTGGAACTCGGCGCGAAAAAACCGACAGCCCAGCCCGAAAAAGTGACGTACACCGAGCATATCAGTCGGCTCATGCAGGTGAATTGCGTCACGTGCCATCGCCCTGGGGGCGTAGGGCCCTTCCGTTTGGACACTTATCAAGATGTGAAGGATCGGGCAGCCATGATCAAATTCGCGACGGATCGAGGGATCATGCCGCCTTGGTTTGCGGCGGATACCCCGGGTCATGAGGATCGATGGTCCAACAATCGACGACTTTCGGAAGCAGATAAAGTGATGCTGCAAGCCTGGATCGATGCGGAGATGCCCGAGGGGAATCGATCGCTGGCACCTCTCCCCTTGTCCTATAGCGAAGAGTGGGATATGGGCAAGCCCGACGCGATCTTCGAAGTGCCTCAACCTTTGTCAGTTCAGGCGACGGGTTTTATGGAATACATCCACGTTGATGTTGACCCTCAATTGAGTGAAGATAAGTGGGTCGAAGCGATCGAAGTTCTTCCCACTGCTCAGGGCGTGGTTCACCATATTCTCGTCTTTGCAGTTCCTCGAAGCCAGCGAGGGCTCGGACAAGATTTTGGAGGTCTTCGGGGATTCTTCGGGGCCTATGTGCCAGGAAATCACACTTTGTGGTACCCGAAGGGTTTTGCGAAGAAATTAGCAAAAGATACGGTCTTTCAATTCCAGATCCACTACACTCCGAACGGAACGGCGGCGGTCGACCGGCCTCGAATTGCGTTGAAGTACGCTTCGAATCCACCGGAGCACGAAGTGCGCACTCGCGGCATCTTTAATATCAGTCTTCGCATTCCTCCTCGGGTCAATCATCACATGCAGAAGGCTTTTTTGCGAGTTGACGAAGACATGATGCTGTGGTCCTTCATGCCGCACATGCATGTTCGAGGAAAAGCATTTCGATATGAAGTCGAATATCCGGATGGCAAGACAGAGTTGCTGCTCGATGTTCCTCGTTTCGACTTTAATTGGCAGCTCAAGTACGATCTCTCGAAGCCGATCTTGATTCCCAAAGGATCTCGAATGATCGCAACGGCTTGGTACGATAATTCCGAGGCGAATCCCTCCAATCCCGATCCCTCCAAGACGGTCTTTTTCGGGGATCAAACTTTCGATGAAATGCTGATCGGATATATTGACACTTCTTCCCCGAATCGCTAACGATTCCGGCGTAAGTTTTCGACAAAGAGGTATTCGTGGGCCCAGCCGCTCTGATCGCCGAAGAGGGAGCGCAAGTGGTCTCCGACTGCTTGATATCGGCCGGGGGTGAGAGCCTTTCCGTGCCATTCGGGAAAGTACCTTTGCACGGCCTGTTGCCAAAGGTGCGTGTCCACCGGCACGGCCTCGCCGAACCCAAGTCCAAAGAGGAGGATACAGTCCGCGAGCTTGGGGCCGATTCCCGGAATTGATCTCAGCGCCGCATGCGCTTCGCAATAGGTCCAGGTTCGAAGCTCTTGGAGGTAGCTTTGCCCACCTCGGGAAAGGAGTTCCTGGGCGGCGGCAGGAAGGGTCGCACCGCGATACCCAAAGCCCTGCTCGCGGAGGAACTTTTCCGAGGTCCCGGCGAGTGTTTCGATCGAGGGAAAAACTCGTAAAGTGTGCTCACTGATTGCCAGAGACTGGGAGCTCAAAGAATATAAAGTTTGGACCATCGAGCGTATCCGGGACAGGTGATTGTTGGACGAGCACATGAAGCAGAAGAACACCGGCACTGGATCATTAGGTTGCAGAATCCGAAGGCCCGGATAACGATGAAAGGGTTCGGCGAAATCTGCATCCCGCTCAAGGACATAAGACTGAAACTCTCTCTGCGACGAATGGAGTTGAAAGAGCCGAAAAAAGTGGTCTTGAGTCGAAGTCGTGATGACCTCAATTTCTGTTGCAGACTGTCGGAGGCAAAAGCCCTCATTCCCATCGAGGCCAACCCATGAGCCATTCAGGTGCCACCAAGAAAAGACTTGGCCGCAATCGAGGGTGAGGTCCAGATCGAGTTCGTCCTTTGAGATCGGCAAGAGAAATCGGGTCATGATTTGCCGGAAGGGAGCATGGCGAGAAAGTCCGATTCTGAGATGACTCGCACTCCCAACGACTCGGCTTTCGCCAGTTTGCTGCCCGCCCCTGGGCCCGCCACGACAAGATCGGTTCGGGGGCTCACCGAGCTGGCGGTTTTGCCACCGAGGCTGTGGACGAGCCCCTCGGCTTCTTCTCGAGTCATCTGCTCCAGCTTGCCGGTGAAGACCACGGTCTGCCCGGCGAAGAGATCACCGGTTGGGGCCGCGGCCTCGGTGGGGCTCACTCCCAGCATCAGGAGGTCATCGAGGAGCAGCTGATTCTCTTCGTCTTCGAGCCACGATTCGATCTCGCTTGCGGTGCGCGGTCCGACATCCGGAATGAGAATGAGTTGTTCATAAGTTGCTTTTCGCAGGGCGTCGAGGGAGCCGAACTCTCGGGCCAAATCTCGGGCGGTGCGTTCGCCGACAAATCGAATCCCCAAGGCAAAGAGAAAGCGATCCAGAGGGCGAACTTTGCTCTCTTCGATAGAATCACAGAGGTTTTGAACACTCGAATCGCCCATTCGCTCGAGCTGGAGAAGGTCTTCCCGGTGAGAGGGCAAGCGATAAAGACTGGGCAAATCACTCAGATAACCAAGCTCTAAGAAACGGTCAATTTGCTTATCTCCTAAGCCTTCGATGTCCATCGCCGTTCGGGAGGCGAAGTGTCGAAGCTTCGCGGCGGTTTGGGCAGGACATTGTCGATTCGGACACACCAGCGCAACTTGGCCTTCGATCCAGGACACCGGCGAACCACATTCAGGGCACTTGGTGGGTGGAGTTGGGCGAGGGAGTTCGCCGGTTCTCTTTTCGAGGACCGGGCCCAGAACTTCGGGAATGACGTCGCCCGCACGTTGAACGATGACGATGTCGCCGGGTCGGACATCCTTTCGGGCGAGGTCTTCATAGTTGTGCAAAGTCGCGCGGGTCACCGTCACGCCGCCGACCTGAATGGGCTCCAGATCAGCGACGGGAGTCAAGACACCCGTTCGTCCAACTTGTACGAGAATTTGATTCATGCGGGTGAAGGCTTGCTCCGCCGGATACTTGTATGCGAGTGCCCATCGCGGGCCACGGGTGTTGAATCCCACCTCGGTCTGCTGGGCGAGTGAATTGAGCTTGATGACCACCCCGTCGATGCCGAAAGGCAGTTCGCTTCGGGCGCGGCCTACTTGGTGAATGAACTCTAGGACGGAATCCATTCCGGTCGCGACAAGGGTCCGGTCCCAGGTCGCGACGCCCAGCTCGCGCAAAGCGGAGAGGATCGCGGATTGGGTTTCCAATCCCAGGTCCCCAGCCCCGAGGCCATAAGCATAAAAGTTCAGCTTGCGTTGGGCGGTCAATCGGCTGTCGAGTTGCCGAAGGCCCCCGGCGGCGGCATTTCGGGGATTGGCGAAAACCGGCAAACCCGCAGCCAATCGGTCCCGGTTGATCTGCTCAAAGACCGATTTGAGCATGACCACTTCGCCGCGAATCTCCAAGATTCCCGGCACGGGCCGGCTCAGACGAAGGGGGACCCCTCTCAGGGTGCGCGCATTCTCGATGATCCCTTCGCCGGTTCGCCCATCTCCTCGCGTGGCGGCTTGAACCAATCGGCCCTCCTCATAGGTCAGCGAAAGCGACGCCCCATCGAACTTCAATTCGACGAAATACTCGACGCTCTCGCGGGCCAAGGCTCGGCAAACCCTTGCGTCGAACGCTCGCAACTCGTTCTCGTCAAAGGCATTGTCCAGGCTCAGCATCGGAATTCGGTGCTGAACCTCCGGAAAGCCCTCGACCGGCGGGGCCCCGACGCGCTGAGTGGGAGAATCCGTCGTTCGCAATTCGGGATGAGCCGCCTCCAGGTCTTGCAACTCGCGAAAGAGGAGATCGAACTCAGAATCGCTGATTTCCGGAAGATTGTCGACGTAATACAGCCGATTATGCCGCTCGATCTCTTCGCGGAGAAATGCCGCACGCGACGCTCGATCCATAGGCCCCGAGCATACCAAAGCAGTTGACTTTGAATTCGACTCGGTAACCCAATGGTTGTGAAGATAACCCTCGAACGGATGGCCCTCCGGTGGAAGCCTCATGCCGGTCAAGAGGAGTTTTTGGTCCATCCCGCGAGCATCAAAATTCTGGCTTGTGGTCGCCGATGGGGCAAGACCGAGGCGACGGCGGCCCTGTGTGCTTCGGCATGGATCGAGCGGGAATCGAGCCGCCAGCTCTTGTTGGCTCCGACGCTCGACCAAGCTCGCCTCCTCTTTGAACGGGTCATGGATTGGCTCCGATGGCTGTGGCCCGAAGCCAAGATCGTCGAGCGGCGATCCCCCTACCCACACGCTCGATGGCAAGGCCATACCCTCCTGGCTCGGAGCGGCCATGTGGGGCGGGCTCTACGTGGGCAAGAAGCCACCGACATCTTGATCGACGAAGCGGCTTTTCTGCCCGAATCGGTCATCACCGAAATCGCGATGCCGATGCTGGCGACGACCCAAGGAAAGCTGGTGATGTTAAGCACTCCGGCGGGCATGAATCACTTTTGGCGATTCTATCAAATGGGGCAGCGAGGCGAACACGGAATCTGGAGCCGATCTGCGCCGAGTTGGGAATCTCCTTACGTCCGAGACTCCGTCCTTTCGGTGCAAAAGCAGTTGATGAGTGATCGAGCTTATCGAGTGGAGTATGGCGCGGAATTCTTAGAGTCTTCGGGGCGAGTGTTTCGCAGTGAACTCGTCCATTCATCGCTCGTGCCTCAACTAGAAATTTGTGAAAATTCACCGATCACGATCGGGATCGACTTTGCGAGATATTCAGACTACACGGCGGTGACAATCTTGGCCGGAGATCGGGACCGATGTTCACTGATTCACTGTGAACAGTTACAACATTTGCCGTGGCTTGAGCAACTGCGAAAGTTAAGCGACCTTATTCGAAAGTACCCCGGAGCGCGGGTCTGGTGCGACGCTACCGGAGTCGGCGATCCGGTGCTGGAGATGTTGCAAAGTCAGGGCCTCTCCGCTCACCTCGAAGGATGCGTCTTTACGCCGAGCTTCAAGCAGTCGATGATCAGCAGCTTGGTCTGGTTGTTCGAACGAGGTGCTCTGCGGATGACGGCTCATCCGCCGCTCCTGCGCGAGTTGGAGCACTTCGAAGCCGATGGCCGACGCCTGGGGGCCGCATCTGGATTTCACGACGATCTGGTCATCGCTTTAGCACTCGCCGCCCATCATCTTCCGCAGTCGTATCGCCCGGTGATTCACCTGGGAGAAAATCGAACGTTTTCAAAATCAATCGCCCAAGGAGTTGCATGAGAATTTTTCAGAATCGAAAGAAAAAACAGCCGAACGAAGCCCCCATTCCGGCGCTGACCTATGCAGAAAGAAAGGTCTTCGAGATTCCGCAGTCGGGGGGAAGACAGCCCTACTCAGTGTACGATCAAATGGAGCAAGACTCCATGATCCAAACAGTTCTCAACACGAAGAAGCTCGCAGTCTTGGCTGCACCCTATCGACTCGAAACAAGCGAGACCGAGGACGGCCTTCGTCGCAGAGAGTTTATCGAAAAAGTGTTCGAAGAAATGGAGGGCTCGCCCAAGACCATCTTGATGCAAGCCATGGATGCTTTTGCAAAGGGCTGGTCGGTGCAAGAACTTGTCTTTGAACCCCGCGGCGAGGGGGTCATCTTAAAAGCCGTTCGGCCCAAGAACCCCGCCAGGTTCGGACTTGAGCTTGATGAATATGGCGTGCCGTCCCAGCTGCACCTTCATTTGCCGGGCGAGCCGGTGCAGGAGCTGGATCGATCCCGCTTTGTAGTGTATCGCCACCGGCATCAGTACGCACGGTCGAAAGGCACCAGCGATCTCGATTCGGTCGTCCCGCATTGGCGGGCCAAGCAGTCTCTTTTGGCCGCTTGGAAAATTCATTTGGAGCGATACGCCTCGCCGACCGTCCTCGGGCGGTATGCCCGGGGTCTGCCGCGCGAAGAGCAAGAATCGATCGCTTCCGTCTTGAGTCAGCTCAGTCAAAAGACGTCGATTGTCTTTCCCAGTGAGCTAGAAGTCAGTTTGCTCGGAGGGGACCGTGGCGCCTCGACCGGGTTTCAAGAGGCGATTGATTACCACAATCGAGAGATCGCCCGTGCGATTTTGGGCAACACCCTCACTGTCGATGAGGGCCGTCGAATCGGCTCGATGACTCTGGGCCGTGTGCACTTGCAGGTCATGATGATGCAGATGGATGTGCTGCGCGAGGACCTTGCTCGCGAGGTCATGACCGAACAGGTGATTCGACCGCTGATCGAGATGAACTTTGGCGGCGGCGAGGTGCCCCGGTTCATGTTCTCGCGCAGCAAGCTCAGCCTGTTCGGAGAAGAGGTCGACGGGTAAAACCAATGCGTGAATGCGCGCTGGATGGCCCTCGGGGCGGGGCTGGGTTGTCTTGGAGTCGCTTTGGGCGCGTTTGGGAGCCATCTTGCTCGGCCGCACCTTTCGGAGCAAGCGTATGCAACCTACCAGCTGGGCACGTTCTATCACCTGATCCACGCGTTGGCGTTGTGCCTGGCGGCAGGGTTCGCCAAGCCTGGGTCTCGACCGTTCGGGCTGGCGTGTGGGCTCTTTGCTGCCGGAATCCTCTTCTTCAGCGGGGCGCTATATGTGCTTTCGCTGGGCGGCCTCCGGTCGATGGGGGCCGTGGCTCCGCTCGGTGGGCTCGCCTTTTTGGCTGGCTGGATTTCATTGGCGGTCGGAGCGGTCCAGGTGGGCCGCTCCAACGAATCCAAGCCCGCCTAGCGGGGCGGTAGCTGGTAGATCGAAAGCGAACTGGGCCGCTTTGAATCGTGGTAGAGAGTTTGGTGCGCGGTCACCATCCGCGTGCGCGTGGCCACCGGCTCGTCCGTGCCTAAGTTGCGATCAAAAGCAGGAAAGAGGCCACTCGTGATGATCAGGCCGATCCGATGTCCGGGTCGCCACCGGTGGGCAAAGTCCCAGTGGTCGAGGGTCGCCCGATAGACCTTGCCGGGGCGAAGTGCCGCGGGGCGGTCGAGTCCAGCAAGATATCGGCCTCGAATCTTGCCGGGGAGGCCAAGCATCCGCATCACTCCCTGAGGGTCAATATCCACGACGCTGAAAAAGAAGTCGGCATCGAGTGCAGTGGTGCTGAAATAAAGAGTCAATTGAATGGGTCCGCCGAGGTCGACTGCTTCTCGGAAAGGTGCGGAGCGATAGACGACTTCTTCGCCGATCATTTCGTCGAGCTTGATGATCGTCGAGGCCTGCTCCACTCCTTGCGAAAGTTGTTTCTCAAAGCCAGCGATGTCGGCCGGATTGTACGTGTAACGAGTCGGCTCTTGTTGAGTCGGGGGCTGGCTGACCAATTCGCCCGCACTTTGGATGCCGTTGGCGGGTGCCTCTGCCGAAAGATAGTACACTTGCTTTGTTGCATGGGGCGCGGGCCAATCTGCAAAAGTGCGCCATTCGTTGGCCCCGCTCACAAAGAATTTCACTCGATCAACTTTTTCCAATCCGACGGATTTGTTCTTAAGAAAAGTATCAAAAAATCTCAGGTAAAGCGAGTCGAGCTCTAAGATCGAGTTCGGCCCGTAATCCACGCCCGCATGCTGCGTAGAAACGTTGAATGCATGCGGCCAAGGGCCAAAGATCAGCCAGTGATTTTTCTTCCCAAGTTTTCGCATGATCTCCCAATTGGTCTTCGTGCCGATCCCATCGCCATCCCAATAGCCACTGATCATCAACGAAGGGATCTTGACTCGCGACAAGTCGCGTTGATAGTTCCAACCTTTCCAATCTGACTCCCGAGTTCGTTCAAGCCATCGGTCGAAGAACGGGATGGACTTTCCAAAAACCGCATCATCTACTTTGTTCAAGGGCAAGGTTGCGAGCGCTTTGGGCTCAGGCCTAAACTCCATCGCACCGACGAGTTGAGCCTCTTTGTCTTTCACAATGTTCGTCCACCAGATGTTGCCCAGAAGTAAGAACGTGCCCTGATCGTAGGGTAGGTTGAGCATCGCATCGGGCGGTGGGACCTGAGGGATGATCGCTTTCAATGCGGTGGGTTGTTCGACAGCTGCTTGCCATTGGACCAGGCCGCCATAGCTGGCTCCGATCATTCCGACTTGGCCATCGCACCAGGCCTGCTGCGCGATCCAGTCGATCGTGTCGCGGCCATCCTTGCGTTCGTGCATCATCGGATCCCAGTCGCCCTGACTTTCGCCCCGACCTCGGACATCTTGGCTGACAAAGACGTACCCGCGTTTGGCCCACCAGGCGCCGCGTTGGTTGATGAGGTTGGTCGCCCGGCCGTAAGGGGTCCTCGACAATATGACCGGGTAACGACCCTCGGCCTTGGGCCGGACGAGATCGGCGATCAGACGAGTCCCGTCCCGCATCGGGATTTCGAGTTGAGTCTGACTCACGATCTGGTGCGTCGGCTGGCTCAGCTCTTTGAATTGGGTTACCGGATCGATAAACAGACCCGCGAAATCCTCACGAACGATCTGGAACCCTTGGGACGGGACATTCAGGCCCACAATCTCTTGGGTCAGGGTGTCTTGGGCGACCTCAATCGCGACCTGATTCAGCTTCACCTCTAACACCTGGGCGATCTTGGTGCCCGCAGGAGTCTCCAGACGCAGCGGCGGCTTGGCGGTGACTTTAGCTCGGAGAATGACCCCGTTCTCGATCAGGTAGAGGGGGACTTCTTGCTCGCGGTCCGGACGCGCGGCGAAGGCCAAAAAGACAGTGCGATAAAACCAAGGGTGGTAGGTCGTCGCCAGGACTTTTGGCGGCTCCGTCAGCGAGAATTCGGTTGTTCGGCCCATGACCTCGGCGGATCCTCTGAGCCCCCTGAGCTCGATGCTCGTCTTCGTATTGGCTTGCTCGACGGTCACTTTGTACTGACTGAGAAAGCCCTGATCCATCTTTGCTTCGAGCCGGCTCGCGAGGCCGATGGTGCCGACTTTGCCAACAAACTCGGAGAGGATCGTGCCGTCGGCCCGCACCTCTTGGGTGACCGTCCCGATGGGCGAATCGGCGAGGCTGACGAGAAACTTCGAGGTTTGGGCCGAGGTGATCGGCGTCATCACCCAAAGAATCCAAGCCATCAGAGCGGATCGAAGCATCATCGCCTTATTGTACGCGCACCCGGGAGAGGTCCCAGACGTCGGGTAAAAGAAGGGAGTGAATCCATATCCCCGGACCTGGGTTGAAATCGATCTTGCGGCGATCGAGCACAACCTTCACTTGGTCCGGTCGCGGCTGATTCGCCCCGAGACAAAAATTGCGCTCGTCGCAAAAGCCGATGCCTACGGTCATGGGCTGGTCCCGGTGAGTCGGTTTGCCTTGGGTCATGGGGCCGATTGGGTCGCGGTGGCCACAGTCCAAGAAGGGATCGCCTTGCGGGATGCTGGCATCGACGCTCCGATCATCGTCATCAGCCCGATCTTGCCGATCGAAGCGGAGCAAGCCGTCTTCTATCGATTGCGCGTGGTTGTCGAACGGTTTGAGATTGCCGAGGCCATGGCCGAGGCGGCGCGACAACAAAACACCCAGGCGGTCCTCCATCTGGAAGTGGACACCGGACTTGCCCGATTCGGAATCCTGCCCGCCGAAGCCGCCGAGCTCGCCGTTCGGATCGCCGCGATCACCACAGTCCAGCTCGAAGGGATCTGTACTCATTTCAGCAACTCCGGGCGGGACGCTGCGACAACTCGGGTTCAGCTCGAACTGTTCCAGAGGATCGTGGCCGAGTGCAGGGCGGCCGGCATTCGATTCGAGATCGTCCATGCGAGCAACTCCGCTGGCGCGACGATGTACCAGGACGCACAATTTGACCTTGTCCGAGTCGGCCTCGCCGCCTATGGGATGGACCCGTATGGGATGTTTGGGGGCGAGGCTCAAGCTGCCTTGTGCTGGAAAGCCCGGGTCATGGCGCTTCGGACACTCCCCCCAGGCAGCCCGGTCAGCTACTCCAGCACCTACCACACGCGAGGTACAGAAACGATCGCGACTTTAGGGGTCGGCTATGGAGACGGCTATCCGCGAGCGCTCAGCAATCGCGGATTCGTAATGATGCATGGTCAGCGTGCCCCGGTCGTGGGGATGGTCTGCATGGACCAAGTGCTGGTGGAGACGAGTCAGATCCCCGGGGTCCAGCTGGGCGACGAGGCGATTTTGGCGGGGGGGCCGGTGGACATGTCGGTGTTGGCTGAGATCATGGAGACGACGACTCACGAGATCACGACTCGCATCATGTCGCGAGTTCCTCGGCGCTATTTGTATCCGCGCTAGCCCTCTGCAGGTGATCAGAAGGTATCCTTAAGGGAATCGACGCCTCGGTTTGCCCTGGGGTGCCATCTCGAACTGGATCAGATTTATGCGAATTCGAAACAAAGAACTGCGAAACCGCTGGAAGCGCAAGGCTGAGCGCATCCTTGAGTTGCGACGAGAAGCCATGGCTGCCGCGAAAGCGGGCGGAAAGAAAGCCGATGCGAAGGCGAAGCCGGCCGCCAAGAAGGTGGACTCGGCTCCGGTCGAAGAGGCCGTGAAACCCGCCGCCAAAAAGCCTGCCGCCGCCAAGAAGCCCGCTGCGCCCAAGGCGGCCAAGGCCGAAGGCGACGCAAAGCCGGCCGCCAAGAAAGCTCCGGCGAAAAAGAAGACCGACGAAGCTCCCTCTGAGGCCCCTGCCGAAGCTACCGCCGAAGCTGTCGCCGAAGCTGCCGCTGAAGCCCCAGCAGAATAACTCACAGAAAACCGACGCGGTCCGGCTCGGATTCCCGAGCCGGACCGCGTTGTTTTGCCGGGCTCGTCAGGTACAACAGGGGCGCATGTCCGTCGTCGGTTTTGTTGGCCTAGGTGTGATGGGGGGCCCGATGGCCGGTCACCTCGTTGCCGCGGGAAAGGGGCCGGTCTGGGTCTGGAATCGGACCCCTGCCAAAGGGGAGCCTCTGCGAGCCCAAGGCGCCCAGGTCGCGGAATCTCTTGCGGATCTGGCCCAACGTTGCGAGACGATCATCCTTTGTCTCGGAGCGACGGAGGACGTTCAAGAAGTTTGCCGCGCATTGGCTCCTTTGGCCCGGCCTGGAACCCTCTTCATCGATCATTCGACGATCTCGCCGCAAGGGGCTGAGCAGTTGCATGCCGAGCTCGCGGCGCAGCAATTACGGTTTGTCGATGCGCCGATCACCGGCGGCAGTATGGGAGCCCAAAAGGGCACGTTGACGATCTTTTTAGGGGGCGACCCCGAAGACTGCGGCGAAGCCGCTTCGAGCGTCTCCCCGTATGCCAAGCGAGCCGAGCGAGTCGGTGGACCCGGCGCGGGACAGCGCATGAAAATGGCGAATCAAATTGCAGTCGGAGGAGCGTTGCTCGCTCTTTGCGAATCGCTCAGCTTTGCGCAAAAGGCTGGCCTCGATCTGGCCCAAACGCGCGAACTGCTGGCCGGAGGAGCCGCCGGATCGTGGGCCTTTGATAACTATGGCCCCAAGATCTTGGCTTCCGACTGGTCCCCCGGCTTTTCGATCAAGAACCAAAACAAAGACTTTCGATACTGCGAAGAGACCGCTTCTCAGATCGGTGCTGACGTCCCCGGAGTGAGGCTGGTCCATCGGCTCCTTGCCGAAATCGAAGCTCGCGGAGACGGGGAACTCACCACCTGCGTACTGTTTGAAGAACTCTTGCGACGAGGATTCGACTCGTGAACCAGCCGATCCGCATGGTCGGCATCTCGAAGCGATTCGGGAGCGTCCAAGCACTTCAAGGTGTCGATCTGAAGGTCGAGCCAGGCACGCTCCATGCGTTAGTCGGGGAAAATGGCGCGGGCAAGAGCACGCTGATGAAGGTTCTTTACGGCCAGCTCCAGCCCGACGAAGGGACTCTGGAGATCGAAGGCACTCTCCGTCGATTCGCCCATTCTCGGGACGCCATCGCCGCCCAGATTGGCATGGTCAGTCAACACTACAGCATCATCCCCGAGCTGACTTGTCTGGAGAATTTGATGCTCGGCGCCGAGCCGGGAGCTTGGCTGGAGCCACGATCCGCAACGGAGCGAGCCAGCACCCTGGCCGACCGGATGGGATTTCGGTTCGACTGGAATGAGCCTGCGTCCAAGCTGAGCACCGCCGCCGCACAAAAGCTCGAGATCCTGAAGCTTCTTTGGCGCGAAAGTCGGCTCATGATCTTGGACGAGCCAACGGCGATGCTGAGTCCGGCCGATTCCGACGCGCTCTATGCATCGCTCCATCGGTTGGCGGCGGAGGGAGCGACGGTCATTGTCGTCACTCACCGACTGCCCGAAGTCATGGACCACTGTCGCGACGTGACGGTGTTGCGCGGCGGAAAAAGAGTCTCTTCCTTTCCCGTCGCCGAGACCGATCCGAGGCAGCTGAGCGAGGCGATCATCGGGCGCTCGATGATCGAGACCCAAGTCGAGGTCCGAGTCGGCCGAGAGCCGATGCTTGTCATGAGGGACCTGCGGATTCAAGGCGACCGGGGGCAGGAAGCGGTGAAAGGAGCCACCGGGGAGCTACGCGTCGGCGAGGTCGTGGGCCTGGCGGGGGTCGATGGCAGCGGCCAGCACGAGCTTTTTCAGGCCATCACCGGTCACGCCAAAATTCTGGGTGGGACGCTCGACTTCCTGGGCCAGTCAATCCTGGTGGCGAGCCCGCGTCAGATTCTGGAAATGGGGGTGCGGCTTATCCCCGAAGATCGACACGCCGAAGGCGTGGTCGAAGATTGGACGCTGGAGGAAAACTCATCCCTCGGTCTCCACCGGCTCGCGCCGTTTGCCCAAGGCTCGCGGGTCAACATCCGGGCCCGATCCGAGGAGACTCAGAAGATGATCGACCGATTTCAGACCAAGTGTCGCGATCGATATTCGCTCATGCGAAGTCTCAGCGGGGGAAATCAACAGCGGTTCGTTGCTGCTCGGGCCCTGGCCCACCAGCCCAAGCTGGTCTTGGCTTTTCAGCCGACCCGTGGACTCGATATTGAGGGCACCCGTCAAGTTTATGCCGCGCTGCGGGATCAGGCCCAAGCCGGTTCTTCGGTGTTGGTCGTCAGCTTTGACTTGGATGAGCTCTTGATCCATTGCGACCGAATTCTGGTGATGGAGCACGGCCGGCTTCTGGAGCCGCCGGCAGACTTGGCCCGAGATCGACAAGCGATCGGGGCGCTGATGGTGGGAGCGGCTTGAAATCACTTCCTTGGAGTGTGATCTTTCTGATTTTGGGGTGCTTCGCGCTGGTCGTCGTGCTCCTTCAGATCATTGGCGTCGCGCCGGGCGAGGCGGTCCAAGCGATGGTTCGAGGGTCGCTGGGGACGGCCCGAGGATGGTCCGGCACGCTGCGAGAAATGACCCCACTGCTCTTCGCTGGCCTCGCCGTTTACGTGGGGCTCCGGGCGGGTCTCTTCAACATCGGGGCCGAAGGGCAGTTCGTCGTCGGGGCGTGTGCCTCGGCGGTCGTGGCAATCCACGTTCCAGGCGTCCTGGGTTGGATTTTGTCTGGGATCGCCGGTCTGATCGCAGGCGCGCTCTGGGCCTTCCCGGCGGGGTGGATCAAGGCTTATCGAGGCGGGCATGAGGTGGTCTCGACGATCATGCTGAACTTCATGGCCCTTCAGCTGACGAGCTATCTCGTGCTCGGTCCGATTCGAGATCCATCCAAGGACGACGCGACCACACCGGATGTCTTGTCGCCGATGCGCCCGCTCCTCGAAACCCAGTTTGACGGCAGTTCATTTCGACTTCATGCGGCCTGGCTCATTGGGATCTTGCTCATTCTCGGATTCGGTTGGTGGCTGAAAAAGACCGTTCAAGGCTATGAGCTCAACGCCACCGGAGCCAACCCGAAAGCGGCCCAGATGGCGGGGGTGCCGGTGCCCAAGGTCACGCTGCTCGCGATGTGTGCGAGTGGAGCCTTCGCGGGGCTCGGCGGAGCGTTTCACGTCCTGGCCTATGAACAGAGGTTTTACAACGACTTTTCGCCCGGATATGGCTACAACGCGCTGGGCGTGGCCCTCTTGGCGGGCGGCTCGCCGTGGGCCCTGATTCCGGCGGCCCTGATCTTTGGCATCTTAGGCCAAAGCGCCTCATCGCTTCAGATCATGGAGGTCCCCAAGGGGATGACGAGCATTCTGCTCGGCTTACTGATCATCGGATTTGCGGTGTTTCGATATCGAAATCGGGAGGTGAATCGTGGCTGATTTCGTCCAGTTTTTGGGGCTCGCCTTTGTCCTCGGAGTTCCGGTCGTCTTGGCTGCGATGGGGGGACTGACGAGCGAGCGTTCAGGTGTGATGAACATCGGGCTCGAAGGCAAAATGCTCTTCGGGGCGTGCGTGACGGCGATGGTCGCAACGTCCACGCAAAACGCATGGCTCGGGCTGGTCGGGGGGATCGGAGCGGCGATTCTGGCGAGCTTGCTCCATGGGGTCCTGACCCAGGTTTACCGGATGGACCATGTCATCAGTGGCATGTCGATCAACATCTTGGCGTGGGGAGGCACGAGCTACCTCTACAGTCCTCACTTCACCGACCGAGCGTTCGGTTCGACGATCCCCGTCGTCCCCAGGGAGGTCTTTTACCTTCTCGCGGTCGCGATCCCGGCTGTGATTTGGGTGTATCTCAAGCGGACTCGGGGCGGAATTCGACTCATGGCCGTCGGCAACGATCCCGAAAAGAGCCGGCAGATGGGCATCGATCCGATTCGAGTTCGATTCATGGCCCTCGTCGCGACGGGCGTCTTTTGCGGACTTGCGGGCGCGATGATCGTCAGCAATACGGGAAGATTTTCCGAAGGGATGACGAGTGGCCGCGGATTCATTGCACTGGCGGCGCTGATCATCGGTGGATGGCGGCCTGTGCCGACGATGATTGCATGCTTTGCGTTCATGCTCTTTCAGGCATTACAGATCCAGTTTCAAGGCCAAGCGATCTTCGGAGTCATGTTGCCGAATGAGCTTTGGCTTTCGATGCCTTACTTGGTGACTTTACTTGCATTAGCCGGACTGATTTCAAAGAACTCAGTCCCCGCGGGACTTGGAAAAGCATGAGAATTTGGACCAGTTTCCTTCTTGTCTTCGCACTGAGCTCGTCTGGGGCTCAGCTCAACATTCGCGATTCAAGTAAGCCATTAGCGGATCCAAAGTTTGCCAGTGCGACTGCGCGCGCACAATTTCGAAAAGTCTTAGCAGTTTTTGAAAGACCGAAGTCGATCTTTCTTCAGCTTGAAGGTGGGGGTGCCCGTCGATCGATTTGGGTGCGAGGTCGGCAAGCTCGGTTCCATCGGGCCGACGTGATCTGGGCCCACGACGGAAAGACTCTGACCGCTCGATTTCCGCGTCAAAACATCTTCATTTCCGGAGTCTGCTCACGCACCGATCTCTACGAGACCTTAGGGAATCAAGACCACAGCGTCGATCCGTTTTTGAGGAATCTCTGGCGCTCGATGAACCCAATTCGTCAGTTTTTGGGACCCGAAATGACGATGACGGCCACCGGCTCCATCCAGCTTTCTGGAGTGGGCGACTGCTTTATTCTGACAGGGAAGAGTGCGACTCGTCGGCTCTCAATCGTCGCCCGAAAATCGAATGGAGTGCCGGTGACTTTGACGGCGGACAGTCTGGATCGCCAAGGGAAAGTCCTGAGCACGAGCACCGTCACTTTCTTAAAAGTTCAGAGAAATCTTTCGATGCCGCCGGAGACTTTTCGAGTCAAACCCCAGGGCAATGAGCGCCGAATTGGGATTTCAAAGGCTCCTGACTAAAGAGCAGAAAAAAGGCCTAGACTCAGGGCAAAGTCTAGGCCGAACTGTTGGTTGTTTTTTTGAACTTCAAGACCCCTCTTCTTGAAAGGGGCCTTCAAGATGATTACCGAACCGAACCCGTGAAAAGTTTCAGAGCTTCGGCAACGCCCGGGTCGTTCTCTTGGTTGAACCGAGTCGGGGCCGGAGCCGTGAAGTCGGGCTTGACGCCATTGCCTTCTAGTCGGACTCCCTTAATCGTGATGTAGTCCGTAAAAGGATACTGAAGTTGGAATCCATTGCTGACCGGCACGACGGTCGAAGCCAGCACCGCGCCCGCCGATCGCGAACCGATGACTTTCGAGCCTCGCAGCTCCTGAAGGCCTGCCGCCATCATCTCGCCGGCGCTGCCGGTGCCGCCGTTGATGAGCACCACGACTTGGCCCGAGTAGGGATCGCTGCTCAGGCGCATCCCGCGCACTTTTTGGGTGCCCCAAGCGGCCACGTCCACGAGGTTGGCCGACTCGACGTTCTTCTCTTTTTTGTAAGATTCGAGCATGCTGCGGGTGATAAAGGTGCCGAGGGCTTCGTCGGGCTTGAAGAAGTGGCCCGAAAGGTGAAGCAGGTTCAAAACCGCGCCGCCGCCATTGCTGCGAAGGTCCAAAACGATCATCTTGGCTTTCGCTTTGGCTTCTTCCATGATCGTGTTGATTCGGTCTCGATTGTAGGACATAAAGGAGGGGATGCGAACGACCGCCACTTGGTCGTTTTGCACCCATCGAATCGTCTCCGGTTCGGCCATCGAGAAGCTGCGTCGGGTGATTTCGAGCGGCTTGACGGTGCCGTCAGCTTTCTTGATTTCGATCTTCACCGAAGTGCCTTCGGCCCCTGACAGGGCAGCCGAGCTTTCGGCCTTCTTGCCCTCAATGGTGATGATCATGTCGCCGACTTCGACTCCAGCCTTCTGCGCGGGCGCATCGGCGATCACGTCCACGACGCGCAGACCTTCGGGGGTCGGCTCCAGCCGAACTCCGAGCCCGACCATCCGTTGGGTGGTGAAGGCTTGGGCCGCACGGGGGGAGAAGAGGACGATGTGGCTATAGCCAAACTGTTGGAGGGATCGGTTGACTGCGGCGGCAAAGGCTTCGGGAGTCTTCGCATTGTCCATGGCCTCTTTGTTCTTGGCCAGCAGCTCCGCGAGCTTGCTAAAGTCAGCGCCCCCGGCAAAGGCCGAGGTCGTGAGAACGCGGGACATCCGCTCGATGATCTGACTTTTCTGTTCGCTGGTCAGCTCTGAGGTCGCGGCGGTTTGACCCGTCTGCTGGGATCCCGCCGGAGCTGAGCCTCCTTGGGCCCAAGCCAAGCTCATGCCGATCGTCGCCATCAGGCCGAGGGCAAAAATTCTTCGTATGACATTCATAAGCGCTTATCTTCTCGCAAAAGAGAGGTGGGCCGTCGCCGACCTTCTAGCGCTCACTACGCCATCGAAAGCCAGAAAGTGCCCCCGTTTTTATCGGCAGACGGAGGCAACTTCCTGAAGAGTTCAACTCTGAGATCGAGCTCGGCGGCGAAGGAGCCAAGCCGTGCCTCCGGCCAGAGCTAGCATCGTCGCCGGCTCTGGAACCGGGGCAGGCGGCGGAGGCGGGGGCGGGGTCGGCCGTCCCGGCGACTGGAATCCAAACGGGATCGCGAGGCCCGGCAGAGCCAAGAACGGAGCGAGGTCGTCGATAAAGCCGATCGGGCTGTTGCCGGGGGTCAGGAGGCTCTCCGGCGTCGAAGGAATTTCAGTGTTCGGCACGAGGTCGGTGGCCGGGAGCTCGGGGACCTGAAGCTCGCCCGCCAAAATCGGCATTCCCGGCTCCATCGCGTCCATCAAGCTGAAGACCTCTTCGCCCGTGAATCCCTCAGGCAAGATCGTCGAAATTTCCGGCAAGTCCTCGCCCACCGGGGGCTCGATGGCCCCGACCACGGGCGCGTTGGCGGTCGGCTTCTCCGGTCCGCGGGTAAGCGGGTTGCCACACGACTCCTTCAGAATCGGAGTGTTCTTGGAATCCACCCAGACCAAAGTACCTTTGCGTAGCGTGTAGACCTTGGATCGCAGGGTGCCATTGTCGGGCACGTTGTACATCGGGGTGCGATACGGCTTGCTCAGCCGGGTCAAGCGCAAGCCAGAAAAGTAGTTGAGAACCTCTTGGCGCGTCATCGCGAAGTGCCGCATATACCGGTCCATCACGACCTCATCGTTCCGAATCTGATTCATGAGGGCGGCATGGTTCGGAGCGGGGCGGTTAATGTAGGCGTTACGCTCCGGACGAGCTTCGGCCACGGTGCTGAACGCCACCCCGGCGATCACCAGTGCCACTGCCCATTGCTTCCAAGTCCGTCGCATTTTCTGACCTCGATTGTGTTCGACCGGCATCTTCTTCATTCAGTTCATCCTTGATGGGACCAAAGTCCCGGCGCGTCATGGACGAAGAGATTCAAGAACCGTGCCAATTTTTCATTGAGACGGGCAGAAAGCCCATAATGTTCGAATCATGGACAAAATTTTTTTATGATGAGCCTCAAGCTACTCGGAATAGTGCTCTTCGGCGAGAGCGCGCGCGCGAATCGCTCGTTCGATGATCTCGATGGCGTCGGCTGCGGCCGCTTGTTCGGCCTCTTTCTTAGACCGGCCCATCCCTTCGCCCATCACTTCGCTGTCGAAAAGGACTTGAACTCGAAATCGGCGTTCGTGAGCGTGGCCCGACTCGCCGACGATGCGATAAACCGGAGTCTTGCGCCAGTTCGCTTGGGCGATCTCTTGGAGCTTGGACTTGTGGTCGTTGGGGCTGACGTCGCCTCCACTGACCTGCATGAGGTAGTCGTTCAGCTGCTCAAGCACGAACCATCGAGCCTTTTCGAGCCCGGATTCCAGATAGATCGCCCCGATGATCGCTTCGAAGACATCGGCCAGGATGGACGGCCGCGTCTTCCCGCCGACAGCCTCTTCGTTCGCACTGACCTCGATGAACTCATCCAGTCCCAGACTCAGAGCGACCTGAGCGAGCGGCGCTTCTTGAACAACGCTGGCTTTGGCCTTGCTCATCATCCCTTGGTCCCAGTCGGGATGATGCTCGTATAGATACTGAGCCACGACCAGCCCCAAAACCGAATCGCCAAAAAACTCCAGACGTTCGTAGCTTTCCCGAACGGGGTCGACGGGGGCCGCTGACCGATGCCGCATCGCCAGGCGAAAGAGGCTTTCAGACTGCAGAGGGATGGAGGTCGGGATCATTCAGAAAGACTCGTCAGGAATTGGTGAATGCGATCCAGGCCTCGCTCCAAATCGGCTTGGCTCGCGGTGTAGCTCAACCGCAAGTGCTCGGGGCCATCAAAAACCGAGCCCGGCATCGTGGCCACATGGGCCTCTTGCAAGAGGCGCTGGCTCAGTTCAAGATCGCTTTTCAGGGCCCCGCCCAGGTAGGACTTGACCTCGGCAAAGACGTAGAAGGCCCCCTCAGGCTCAGGGACCACGAGTCCGGGGATCGCCCGAAGCTTTCTGACCATGAGGTCGCGTCGCTGCTGAAACTCGTCGCGCATGGCTCGGACGGTGTCGAGCGGCAAACTCAAGGCGGTGATCGCACCCACCTGGGCAAAGCTCGTCGGATTGCTGGTGACTTGGTCCTGGATATCCGCCATCGCCCGAGCGACGGGAGCCGGCGCACAGGCAAACCCGATCCGCCACCCGGTCATGGCGTAGCTCTTGCTGCAACCGGTGATTGTGACAGTTTGGGCGGCGATCTCTTGCCCCAGTGCGGCGATGCTTTCATGCGCCGGGCCGTAGGTCAGGTGTTCGTAAATCTCGTCGCTGATGATCCAAAGCCCATGTCGCAACGTCAAGGCTGCGATTCCCTTGAGCATGGCGCGATCGAGCATCGCCCCGGTCGGATTGCTCGGACTGTTGATGAGGATCGCCCGGGTTCGGGCGGAGATCGCAGCCCGGATCGCATCGAGGTCGGGCTTAAATCCGGACGAAGCATCCGTCGAAACGACGACCGGCACCCCGCCCGCCAGCTTGATCTGCTCGCGATAGGTCATCCAATACGGCGCAATCAGAATGACCTCGTCCCCCGGACTGATTAGGCTCATCAGGGCGTTGTACATACTGTGTTTCGCCCCACAGCTCACCACGATCTGGTTCGTTTCGGCCTGGATGCGGTTTTCTCGCCGGAGCTTTTCGACGATGGCCTCTTTGAGCTGAGGGAGCCCGCTGCTGGCGGTGTACTTGGTGACGCCTCGGTCTAAGGCGTCTTTGGCGGCTTCGCAGATCGGCTGAGGGGTATTAAAGTCCGGCTCACCTTGGGCCATGCTGATGACGTCGATGCCCTCAGCCCGCATCGCAGCGGCTCGGGCCCCCATCGCCAAGGTCGGCGAGGGTTCGATCAGTTCAGTTCGAGTGGCGAGCGGCAGGCTTTTCACGGATTTCGAGAATACCCGTGGCTATAATGCGAGTCGTGAGTTCCCCAGCACCAATTTCAAAGCGGGTCCGAAACCAGCGGTCTTGGTGGGGCCTGGGGCTCGGGGTTCTCTTCCTGATGCTGGTGCACTTGGGAGTGGGGAGCTCGATGTGGATCCCCCCGCTCGATGTGTTGCGGGAACTGATCTCCGGGCAGTCCCTTGAGCCGAGTGTGTCGAACGTGATCGTTTGGGAGCTTCGGCTTCCTCGGGCGTTGGCGTGCGTTCTAGTCGGGGCCATTTTGGGGATGACCGGAGCCGCCTTTCAGGCGGTCTTTCGCAATCCTTTGGCCGAGCCGTATGTGATCGGAGTCTCGAGCGGGGCCGCCGTCGGAGGGGTTCTGGCCATCGTCGCCGGGCTGTCTGGGCTGATGGCCGGGCTCGGCGGCATGCTCCTTTCGATGGCGGGTGGCTTGGTTAGCTTGTTCTTAGTGTTGGCTTGGGGGCGGGTTCGAGGCGTTCTGGTCGCCTCACGTCTTTTGTTGGCAGGAGTGATGCTTGGGTTACTCCTCTCCTCGGTCATGACGGTCCTCCTCTTGGCGAGCGGCGCCGACTCCAACCGCGTTCTGCGCTGGCTGCTCGGGGCGATGACGCCGATTTTTTGGGAGCGAATCGCGATCTTGTCGATCGTCGGCTTCGGAGGGGCGATCTTGCTCGTGCGCGAAAGTCGTCGCTTGAACGCCCTTGCCATGAGCGAGGATGCGGCGACGTCGCTCGGCTTGGAGCCGCCTCAGGTCATGCGCCGAGTGCTGATCATCGGGACTCTTCTGACTGCCACCGCCGTCGGAGCTGTTGGCATCATCGGGTTTTTGGGCCTTGTCGCTCCCCATGCGGCGCGCCTTGTGGTGGGGCCTGATCTTCGCCGGGCGATGCCTCTTTCAGGAATTCTGGGGGCGGGGCTCCTCCTGATCGCAGACCTTTTGGCCCAGCGGGCGCTGCCCGGCACCGAGCTCCCGGTCGGGGCCGTCACCGCCTTGCTCGGGGCGCCGATATTGCTCGGTCTGCTCCGTAAATCGGGCACCGGATCATCTACTTCTTTCGATAAGGTCGACAGAGCGGATCGCCGATGACGATGTCTTTCCACTTCACCACGAGTGAAGCCATGTAAAAGCTCTCGGCCAGGTTAAATCCTTCGGTATAGCGATCAAAAAGGATGTCCGGTTTGGCAAGAGCAAAAGTGTAAGGCTCGCTCACGTAACCTTTCACTCCGGTCACTCCTTGGCGAATCAGATCACCAATGAGGCTTTGACCTTCATCCGTGGGGGTAAATGTTCGGGCGCTAGTGCTGACGAAAGTCTCGGCAAGGGCACCGGGTTTGAACTGGAGTTTGCGATAAGCAACCGATGTAAAGCCTCCATCATTCGAGCCCCAGCTGGCGTATCCCGCCAGAGGAGTCGAAGGAGCGACAAACTCCTTCGTCTCATCAATCGTCGACTGAAAACCTTTGGACTGAAGGAGCGCGTTGGCGCGATACAGAGTCTGCTGCATTTCGATGTATCCTTCGCTCTTTCGATTTTCGGCTGCATCAAAAAAGAACGGGCCTTCTTCTCGCTGAGCGGACAAGGAAAGATCGACCAACCTTTTGGAGTGTTCGACGCTGTAACCCTCCAGTCGCGTCACCAAATAGATCCCAAATTTCGAGCTATTAAACTGTTCGTTTCGATTGAAGTACGGATTCATGCTCTGCCGCACTTGCTCATCTTTAAGTTCGGTAATTGGCGAGATATTGAGGTTCATTGCGACGAGAAAAGCGTCGACCGAATAGCCATTGTTGTCGCGTAATCGAATCGGAATCCCTTTCGTCAGAACGATAAAGTCGATGCGGTCGGGAATTCGGCTGATCGCCGTTCGGATCGGTTGCTCAATCCCATGTCGGTATTCGCTCTCTGAGATGTTCTCACTGGTGCTCACATCAATTCGCAAAATGTTCGAGCGAGGAATCTGTCGCTTCAGAGCATAGTATTCGCCAATTTCTCGACTCGCCGCGCTGGCACTGTTGATGACGAGCAGCACGCGCTTACTCTCTTCGGGATATTGCGCCCTTTGCTCGGCGGTTTCCGATTCGATCCGAACGGGGTGGATGCTCACTTCTTTGGTCGGAGCTCGCTGGCAACCCAGCACTAGAGCGACCCAAAAGACGATGACACGTGCGGGAAACGATTTAGCGATACCAACCACTTCGGCGTGCTCTCCTGCGTCGAGTTTTCACCACTGCCCGACCAATTTCGGCATACATTTGGGCTCGGGCTTTGGCCCCTCGAACGAAACCTAATTTTTGCTCTTTGTGCGTATTGCTGACGCCATGAAGGACGACTCGTAAAATGCGAGCTTTCTGACGCCGAGCATGGTAATTGATCGTGACTTCGACGCCCATGCGGACCTCGGTCAAAAAAGGAATACTTTCGAAAAGTTTTCGCTTCATGGCTCGCTGGCCACTGATATACGGCGAAATGCGCTGGGCCGTGTCGGACCAAAACTCGCCGCCCCGAAAGATGCCGATGCACATGTCGCATCGGTGGTCGAGCAAGGGCTGGATGATCTGGTCGACGTGGTCGCCTCGAAGCCCGCGCAGGTCGGCATCCACGAATGCAATGATGTCAGCCTGGGTCCCTGCGACTCCGGCGGCCATGGCTCCGCCCTTGCCCATATTGAAAGGCAGATCGAGCACTCGGACCCCCGGGATTGCGCGGGCAATCGGGACGGTGTTGTCGATGCTGCCGTCACTCACGACGATCACCTCCGAGGCGAGCTGGGAGCCTTTCACGGCCTCCAGGACCTCCGCAATCCGGCTTTCCTCGTTATAGGCCGGAACAATCACGGCAACTTTCAGGCGTGACATAAGTTAGGAGAGCAGGCCGCGTCCCTCCAAACGCCGGCGGACTCGGGTTTCGACTCCAAATCCGAGTCGATTCAGGTGCTCTCCGGCCTGGCCGCGCCATCCGGCTCTGCGATGCATGATCCGATAGTTCGCCAATGAAAGCTGAGGCTTCCATCGCTGCTTGTAAGGCTCATCCCCCCGGAGAAAGTCAAAATCTGCGCATCCATCTTCAAAGGCTCGTCGGATCGCCGCCGCCACCAGCACGGTTCCAGGAGAAAGCGCCTTGGCCGCGGGGTCGAATCCGCTTTGGTAAAAGAACGTCCCGGAGCCAGCACGCATCGCGTAAAGAGCCCCCCCTTGCGTCCCGTCTTTTTCCAGAACCGAAAGCCGCAAGAGGTCTCGGGTGACGGCCTCCGAAACGAACTCCTCGTGGAATCGTCGAACCCGGGCGCTCGCAAACGCTCCAGGTAAGCCGCGTTTGCGCCATCGCTGTTGGTGCAATCGGAAAAAGACGCTTAGAAATTCGCAGGCTTCGTCGGGCGTGGCCGCGGTCCGAATCTGAGCTTCTTGGGTGGTGTAGGGTGGCTTTTTGAGCCGCTGGACCTCGTATCGAAGGCTCTTCGATAAGCCCTTGCAGTACGACTCGAACGTCCCTTCGAGCTTTAGAACCAGACAGGTTGCCTGTCGCATCGGGACTCCGCCCGACTCCACCCACGGGTGGCCCTCTCGAATCTGATGCAAGTCCACCAGATCGACGTTTTCCAGTTGGTCCAAGTGCTCTTGCCAGGCTTGGGCGACGACCGACTCGTAGCCCGGGCGAACCAGCGGCATGAGGTAGTCGGACGGGCCGGTCCCCATCGTCCGAAGAGATCGCCAGGGTATGGAAGACGAGTAACCAGGCCACGCTCCCACCCAATCGTCGCCCTCGGAAACGATCCACAAATGGGGCCGACGTCCTCGGCCAAAGTGTTTCCACCACAATCGGAGCCAGGTACTGGACTGAAACGGCGTGGCTTGCGGGCAGTCTCGGGCTAGCTCATCCCACCGATCGCAACTCGGCGAAGTCCAATCTTCCTCCAAAAGTCGGTGGGTGACCACGGTCCCAGTATAGCCAAGTTTGCCCCCCAGAAGTCGCCTGAAATCGGCAAAAAATCGGCCGCCGAGCGGGTTGCGCTCAGCGGCCGTGGGGGCTGTTTTCAAGCCGGGATCAAGGATTGACCTGGAGCTCAGCCGACGTTGTCACGCCGAGGCGTGAGGCCGTCAACGTTGCTTTACGAGCCGCGGAAGTCTTCTCCGTTCGGACGGCAAAATTCACCGACGTCTGGCCTGCCTTGAAGGTGATCGAGGCGGGAACGCTCGCGATTTCGCGGTTCGATGTGCTCAGATTGACCGTCAGGCCGCTGGAGGGAGCGCGGAAGTTCAGAGTCACCGTCCCGGTCACGACCGATCCCCCGGCGACCGACGTCGACGACAGGCGCAGGCTTTCGGGAGTCACGGGAACGATCGCAATCGTTTCTGAATCTGAAACTCCCCCGCGCTCGCCGGTCAGGATGACCTCGCGGGGCATGGTGACGTCGGAGCTTTGGATCGTGAACGTCGTTCGCGTTTGTCCCGCAGGGACGAGCACCCAATTCCGGGTCATGCGAGCCACCGACGGCGTCGAAGTCTGCAGCTGGACCGCGGCTCCTCCAGTCGGGGCCGGTCCATCGAGCTCCACCCATCCGGTCGTTCGGTCTCCGCCTACCAACGAGGTGGCGTCAATTCCGATACCGATCAAGCGGACCGGTTCCAAGGTCAGGTTGGCCGACGCTCCGGGGCCGCCTGCGTTTACCGAAATCGTGACCGTCCGTTGAGTCAAGACCCCGAAGGTGCGGATCGCAAAGCTTCCGGTGGAGCTTCCTTCGGGGATGGTGATGGTCGCGGGCACCTTCGCCAGACCAGAGTCTGAGGAGATGATCGCGACCAAAGCTCCATCTTTGGGGGCTGGCTCGGCCAAAGTGACTCGGCCGACCGCTTGGCCGACGCCTCCGACCATCACATCGGGTTCGATGGTGAATCCGACCGCACCGCTCGGCAGAACCGAGACCGCCATCGAAAAGGCTTGGGAGCCGGTCGGAGCGAGTGCGCCCTTGGCGGAGACCGTCACGGTATACAGTCCAGCCGGTGCGTTCTCGATAAAGACCTGCTCGACGTTGTCGCGGATATTGTCGCCGGGGACCGCTGCGTTGCCCGGATTCTCGGCGTCCAAGGTCCACGGCTGGAACGTTTCCAACCCTCGGCTGACTCTGAGGTCCAGGTCATTGACCAGGATCGGTGTGCGCGGGTTCAGGCTCGGCGTCGGCGAAGTGCCAGCAGGGTCAGTCCAAGCGATGGTGACCTTGAGCGGCTGGCCACCGGGATGGAAGATCTGCCGAGTGAAGGTTTGGCCTGTATTCAGGCTCGATTCGACCAAAGTGTCGGGCTTGACGGCCGAAGCAGCGATCGCTTGCGCAGCGGCTTCGACGTTCAGAAGTCCGTAACCAAAGGCGTAGTCGGGTCCAGGGGTCGGGCCGGCTTCCAACGCATTGTTGATCATCACCGCCTTCAGGGTGGCGGCTCGAGGTTGGGTGCCCCGGGTGCGGCGGAACTGCTCGATCAGCAAACCAGACGCCCCACTGACCATCGGAGTGGCCATTGAGGTCCCGCTGAACTGGCTATAACCGCCGCCGGGGACTGAGGAAAGAACGTTGACACCCTTGGCGACGAGGTCGGGTTTAATCCGGCCATCGTCGGTCGGGCCGAAGTTACTGAAGCTGCTCATCGTCACGCCGTTCGGACCCGGATATGGACCGATAAAGCCGTTGACCGCACCAATGACGAGATTGTTTTTGCTGGTCTTGAAGCTCCCGTTGACGGTGTTCCAGCCGCCGGGTTCGCCGTTTCGCTTGCGAGTCGCCGTGCTGAGCGCCCAATTGTTGGTGGCAGGGTCAAAAAACCAGTGCTCGGTGCCGGGGGCAGGACCGGCGTTCCGGTCGTTGCCCGCGCTACACACCGTCAGCAAGAACGGGGCGGCGTAGAGCAATTGATCCCAAGCCCGCGAGGTCGCGTCGTAAAAGCCGAATTGGTAGTCCTCTTGAGGGTCGATGCTGGCATCGCCAAACCAGACCCATCGGCCATCCCCTCGGGCGCCGAATCGGAACCCGTACAACGGGCCGTAGCTGTGACTGCTGACCTGCAGACCGGCCGAGGCTGCGTTTGCCAACTCGGATTGGTCGTTCCCGGAGCTGTAAGCATCGAGATTCGCCTCGAAGCTCATGCCCTTGGCCTGGGGGTTGACCCCAGCCCCGGCCATCGTTCCCGCAACGTGGGTCGCGTGGCTACTCACCGAAGTGACTCCATCCCGCTGAACCACACGGGTGCCAAACTCGGGGTGATTACGGTCAACGGCGCCGCCATCCCATACGCCCAGAACCACTCCTTTGCCGGTGAGGTTCAAGCCCGAAGGGCCACCCGGCCAAACTTCGGTCGCACGAATCATCGTCGCGCCTTGGAGGTTTTCGTCCGCGACATACAGCGGTCGATTCCCACGAACGCTCACGATGCGAGCTTCGGCCCCCGAGGGGAGCACCAGCGACGTCGGCCAGCCATTCCTTTGGGCCCAGTCCTGAGCCTGTTGCTGAGCCCGAGCATCCGCTTGGCCCGCTTGGTTGGCGATCTGCTTCAGCCGAAGGACGTCGGTCCGCGTCTGAGCCGAGAGGCTCAGCGTGGCACCGAGAACGAGGCTGACGCCCAAAAATCGAAGTAAATTCCGAGGAAACAAATTCATCGTCTCAATAACACCTCAGAGGAATCCAAGAAAAATCCTACCTTCGCCCAGAGGCGAAAGCACACCGACAAGACGGGGTCAGGAGCGGAATTCGTTCTTTTCTTTCTACTTTTGGTAAGTGTCCCGGTCCATTTCTCGGAGTTCCAGCGTGAGGCTCGCACGGCCTTCGTCGTGCGGAACCTGGTAATGGTGCTGGACAATGGACGCCAGCCGCTCGGCAATCGCCTGCCGGAGCTCAAGGGGCCGACCTGACAAGAGGGCGACTTCGAGATGCACAAAGCCTTCGGGGGCCCCTTCGCCCATCACCCACTGGCTCGGACTCATGGCGTACGCCTTGATACTCCGCGAGTCGATGGTTTCGAATTCTGCCAGAGCGACGGCCAACTCGGTCAGGATCGCCGGAACGTACGCCTCTTGGGCAAGGTTATTGGTCAGGGTCAAAATGAGGTGCGGCATGGATGACCTCAGTTTGACGGTCCCGGCTCCGCCGGTACAATAGGGCCGATGAAGATTCTCGTTGCCGATGCGTTTGAAGCCTCGGGCCTTGAGGGATTGAGGCCGCTTGCCAGTGAGCTCCTTTATGAGCCTGACCTCAAAGACGAGGCCCTGGGCCAGCGCATCCAAGAGACCGGAGTGGATGTGCTCGTCGTCCGTTCGACCAAGGTCACCGAGGCGATGATGGAGGGCTCGCGCCTTTCGCTCATCATCCGTGCCGGAGCGGGTTACAACACCATCGACGTGGCCGCCGCCAGCCGAAAAGGGATCTTTGTCAGCAATTGTCCCGGCAAGAATTCGCAAGCGGTCGCCGAACTCGCCTTTGGCCTCATGCTGGCGGCAGATCGGCACATTCCCGACTGCGTCTCCACCTTGCGGCAAGGCGAGTGGAACAAGAAAGCGTTCAGCCGGGCCCGCGGCCTGTATGGCCGGACCCTCGGCCTGATCGGGATGGGGAAAATCGGCCAAGAGATGATCGTGCGGGCCCGGGCGTTCGGGATGAACATCGTCGCCTTCAGCCGTTGGATGACTCCGGATGTCGCAGCCACGCTCGGAATTGGCCGCGCCACGCGAATCGAGGAAGTGGCGCTTCAAAGTGACTTTGTCTCCGTCCACGTCAGCCTCACTCCCGAAACTCGGGGCATGCTCGGTGAATCGTTCTTCCAGTCGCTCCGCCCCGGCTCTGTCTTTGTCAATACAAGTCGGGCCGAAGTCGTGGACCAAGCCGCGATGCTGAAAGCGATCGACGAAAACGGCATCTTCGCCGCTCTTGACGTTTTTGAGGGCGAGCCCACCACCGGAACAGGCTCCTATGACGGCCCGCTGAAGAACCATCCTCAGGTCTACTGCACCCATCACATCGGCGCGAGCACCGACCAAGCCCAAGAGGCGGTGGCCGAAGAGACCGTTCGGATCGTCCGGGAATACAAGCTCACCGGCCAAGTGCCGAACGTGGTGAACGTTTCGAAGGGAGCATCGGGTTCGCACCTTCTGGTCGTGCGACATCTCGACCGAGTGGGCGTCTTGGCGCACGTCCTGGATGCGCTCAAGGACGAAGGAATCAACGTCCAAGAAATGGAGAACATTGTGCTCGGTGGGGCCGAATCGGCCATTGCCCAGATCTCGGTCGATCGTGAGCCGTCAGACTCGACCCTCACCAAGGTCAAGCTCAATGCAAATATTTTCGACTGCAACATCTTTCCGATTGCCCAGGCCTCCTGAGACCCCGCATTTCTACGGTTTATAAAAAAGAAACCGTTGATTTTCGAGGATGATCTCAAGCCTGACGTCATTCTTTTCGTCTACAATTGAGCTTCGGCAGAGAGCCGAGACGCAGTGAGGATTAGAAATGACGAACAAACTCTGTTGGATTGCCGGATTGACGGCCCTGGCGGCCCTGTCTCAAGCGCAGTTTGGAGCGGCGGGAGGCTTCAACCTCTATGCGCGCCAGAATGTGAACTCATCGGGTTCAGACACCGAAGGGCGAATCGCTGCTGGCAATAACATCGGCCTGAACAACTATGACGTCGGTCTGGTGACGCCAGGCGGAGACGTGCTGGTGGCAGGCGCCCAGATCAATTTCTCGAACGGCACCATTCGCGGAAATGCCCGCTACGGTTTTTCGTTCACCGGAGTCAACACGGCCTTCACCAACGGTGGCAGTGCCATTCCGGGAGTGCCGATCGACTTTTTGGCGACCGACGCGACGTTGCTGGCGACTTCGGCCAGTTGGGGATCGCTCGGGACCAACGGGACGATTTCGCAACCTTTCTCGACTTTGAATCTCGTGGGCACGAATCCGATCACGAATGTTTTCAACATTACGAATGCACAACTGAATTCAGTGACGGGCGTGGATATCTCGATTCCGGCAGGATCGACGGCGCTCATCAACGTGCAAAGTGCGTTCGTCAACTTCCCGAACATTGGCTACAATTTGAACGGGAACCAAGTGCCCCCGAGCATCTTCAAAAAGGTCGTCTGGAATCTACCCATCGCGACATCTGTGAACATGACAAACCTGAAAGGAAGTCTGTTGGCGCCGCAAGCATCGGTCAGCACCGGATTTGGTGCGATTGATGGACAGATCTTTGTGAATAACTTCTCCGGTCCGATGCAGGTGAACTGGCAACAATTTGATGGAACGGTTGTTCCCGAGCCGGCGACCCTGATCGCTCTCGGTGCTGGAGCTTTGGCGCTGGCCCGGCGGCGAAAGAAGTCCTAACTTCTGCTCGCTTCTGAACTCGATGCCTTCTCATTCTTGCGAGAAGGCATCGAATTTTTTAGAGCCCGAGCTTGGGCCAGAGCTGGTCGACTCGGGCTTTGACATCTGCCGCCATCGTGATGAGCTTCGGATAGTCTCGCTGGAACCCGTTTTCCCCCGGTAACTTGTGGGTGCAGTCAAACCCGACCTTGCCGCCAAAACCTTCAAATTGAGCGGCATGATCAAGCTGATCGACCGGCCCACGGGTGTGCAAAGTGTCACGCCCTGGATCGCAATTCGCTCCGATTCGAAAAAGGACTTCATCCATGTTCTGGACGTCCGTATCGGCATCAAATATAAAGACAAACTTTGTAAAACTCAGACCGCCTAATCCCCAAATCGCGTTCATCACTTTATAGGCGTGACCAGGAAACTTTTTGCGGATACTGACGAAGGCGACGTTATGGAAACAAGCCTCGACGGGGAGGTTCATATCCACAATCTCGGGCACCGTTAACTGAATCAGCGGCAAGAAGATTCTCTCGACCGCTTTGCCCATCCAGCCGTCTTCCATCGGGGGTTGCCCGACGATGGTGGCCGGCCAAACCGGCCGCTCGCGGCGCGTGACGCACGTGACATGGAGAACCGGGAAATCCTCGGCCAGGGAGTAGTACCCGGTGTGATCCCCAAACGGGCCTTCGAGCCGCCGCTCAGACGGATCGACATATCCTTCGAGGACGAATTCTGCGTCGGCAGGAACGCTGATATCGACCGTCTTGCAGCGCACCAACTGAGGATTTTCTCGACGCAAAAATCCAGCAAAGAGCATCTCATCGATCCCCGGAGGAAGAGGGCTGATCGCGCTGAAAGTGTAGGCCGGATCGCCGCCGAGGACCACCGCCACCTCGATCCGCTTGCCCTTTGAGCCTGCGTCTTCCATATGTCGCATGCCGGTCTTGTGCATCTGCCAATGCATCCCACACGTGTTCTTGTCATAAAGCAGCACCCGGTACATGCCGACGTTTCGTTTGCCGGATTGAGGATCGTTCGTGAAGACCAGTGGCAACGTCACATAAGGTCCGGCATCTTCGGGCCAGCAAGTCAAGATCGGGATCTCGGTCAAGTCCACCTCGCTACCTTGCTGGACCACCTCTTGGCAGACCGCATCGCGGACGACTTTGGGGGCGACCGATTTCACTTCGCCGCCCATCTCAAGGGCAAATTTGATCTTTTCGCCGAGGCTTTTGGGGACGTTGCCCGGGGCTTGGACCAGCTTGCGAAGCCGCTCGGCATGGACTTCAAAGTCGTCGCAACTCAGGGCCATCGACATTCGCCGTCGAGAGCCCATCGTATTGATGGCGACGGGGTACGCGTAATTCTTCGATCCAACCGGGCGAGCCGCTGGGTCGATGCTCGGCTGATTCATCACCGCACTGCGCGGATTCGGGGTGCCCAGGCGATGCGGCGGGCCCACGGGATTTTCAAAGAGCAAGGCGGGGCCGCCTGACTTCATCACTCGGTCTGCAATCTCCGTGATCTCGAGATATGGGCTGATCGGTTCTCGGATTCGTTTGAGTTCTCCGGCTCGTTCAAGCTCGTCCAAGAAGTGCTGAAAATCGCGATAGGCCATAGGTCTCGAACCAGTCTACGCGAATGCGGGGTCGGGCGTCGGCCCGGGCGGAAAAATCAAAGGCCCCCGTCTCCGGTTCGGAGAAGAGGGCCATCATTCGCGCGGGGGCGAGATTAGTCGTCGCCGAGGGTGCCGTTGTTCGCGGCCCAGATCGAATAGTCGGCGTTGGTGACTTCACCGTCGCCGTCGATGTCGGAAGCGGTTCCCGCCGGGACCGTCTGACCATTTTGGCTCGCCCAAATGGAGTAGTCGGCGTTGGTGATCTCGTTGTCTTCGTCGATGTCGCCCACGATCAGCGAGGTGGTGCCGAAGAAGTGCGATCCCATCGGAATGGCCGGATCGGCCGGATTCGGAATCGTTCGGCGGAGCCAGAATCGCCACTTAAAGCTCATGCGATAGGCAAACGTCGTTTGCGGACCCATCGCGTAGAACCTTCCGGTCGCTGGATCGTACGTCGCAAACCCGGTCGCAAACTCGTTGTTCGCAGACGTGCGCCACGAAACCGGAATCACCGAAGGCAACGGACCGACGTAGAAAGGCGAGGTGCCCAGTTGGCCGAAATCCACAACTCCGGTGACATGATTGGCCGGAGTCGGGTTGACATAAGCCAAGCCGAGCAGGTTGCCTGCGCCCATGGCTCCAATGGAAGTCGCGGCTCCGGTCGCCATGTTGATCGTGTAGAACTGGTCGGTCGAGTTGTCCACCAGATACAGTTTTCCGTCCATGTAGCTAAAAGCGAGGCCGTTCGGGTTCGTCGGGCCGCCAAGAGCACCGATCAGCGTCGTCCCTCCAGTCACCCGGTTCATCCGGTGGAAATTGTCGGTCCCCGAATTGGTCGCAAAGAGCGTGTCGGTGAACGAGTTGTAACCGAGATTGGTGAACGAAGACAGCGCTGACGTCCCGATCAGGGTGGCCAGGCCCGTCGTTCGATCAATCTCATAAAGACCGTTATTGTGGGAAGAAACGCCAAAGAGTCGATCGGTGAACTCGTCGTATTCAAGGCCATGCATGACGATCGAGGCATTGCCGTAGTTGCCAATCAACGTGACGTTTCCGCTCGCGAGGTCCAGCCGATAAACGTTGTCATTCCCGGTCGACGTGAGATAGACGATCCCGCGGAACCGGTCGTAAGCCAAGCCTGCAGTGGTACTGGCAGCGGCATTGACGGTCCCTGCCGCGGTCTTCGCCCCGGTCGCCGGATCGACGGTGAAGAGAGCGCGGCTGCTGTCCACCGCCCAGAACTGACCTGCTGACTTAATGAACGCCAGACCGAGCAAGTTGCCCGCTCCAGTTGAGCCAACCAGCTGCGCGCGCCCAGTGAGCAAGTCGAGGGCATAGAGTTCATCGGTGGAGTTATCCACCGTATAGGTCAGGCCCGAACTCCAATCGAACGCCGATCCCGTCGGGTTGCTCGTTTCGAGCGTCGGTCCGACGAGGCTCAAGCCAGCTGTAGCTCGGTTCACCTCGTAAACCCGGTCGATCGTCGAAATGGCGAAGAGTTTGTTCTCTCGAGAATCGTACACCAAGTGCAGATTCGACACAGACAGCGGTCCGACCGCAGTCGGGGCAGCGGTGGCCGGGTTGATCGTGTAAAGCGTGGCCGTGTTCCAGTCAGTTCCATAGAGCGTGCCAGTGGAGTCATCAAACTCCAGACCGTGCATGTTAATGTTGCCGAGTCCGAAGTTGCCGACGAGCGTTGCCACGCCGGTCGTTGGATCCAGCGTGTAGAGCGAATCCGTAATCGTGTCGCTCAGGTACAGAACGTTATTGACGCGATCATGGGCCAATGCTGCCGGTGAGGTCGGTCCCCCCACGATATTGGACACGAACGATTTTGCCCCGGTTTGTCGGTTGAGTGTGTAGATCGCGTTTGCAGCACTGTCCACTGCGACCAACCGGTCTTGCGCCGAACTGAGCGTGGGAATCACCATCCCCGCTGCGGCCATTGCCCATGCAATGCCCAAAAAACCCTTTTTCATTTCATCCTCCAACTCACAATTGGTGAGTCATACGCACACAGTGTATCAAAGTTCAGTCCAAATTCCCAAATTCCTTTTACTAAATGCATGGAAGGGTCGCTGGAGTCCCCGCTGAAGTTCGAGGTCCGGGGGTCCGGGAGGTTCGGTCCTTGGGAAGTTTGGGCGTTCTGGCGTTCTGGCGTCTTGCCGGGACCTTGGAGGTCCCCGATTATCCGAACGTTCGCCACGATCGGGGGTTCGAGTGCGAGACTGAACGCTCGGAAATTCTGATCGCCCCAAAGGCCCGAATGGCCGACATCCAAGAACCCCGAACCTCCCGAACCCCCGAACCCCCGAACCCCAAAACCAACCAGCACGTCCAGACCTCTTCTTCAACGAGGAGTAAACGGGGAAGAACACAAAAAGAATGGTGGGCGGTACAGGACTTGAACCTGTGACCCCTACAGTGTCATTGTAGTGCTCTACCACTGAGCTAACCGCCCGAAGGGATTCGGGGCGAGCCTCAAGGCCCGCTCGAAGGAACTCGATTATACCTACCAGCCGAGGCCGGGTCAAGGGTCCGCACGGGGGTCCTTGACAAGGCCCCGCCCCAGCCCCCAGAATGAAAAGCGACGTCGAACCAACGCAAGGCCCCCCGGGCCAAGCGGAGTGGGGAAGTCCGGTGAGAATCCGGCGCTGTGCCGCAACGGTGTGGAGCAATCTAAGCCCGAATGCCACTTGGTCCGAAGTCTGTTTGGACAATTGTGGTCGGAGCCGACGAGCATCGGTGGACGGCGGCCGCGGAGCTTGCTGAGCCTCGCACGCCACCTCACATCTTCTCGCGATCGACCCCTAGAAATCCATTTCAGAGGAGGAATGATCATGAAGTTCTTTTTGAAGCGTAGCGCCGCGGGCGTTGTCTTTTTCATGGGTGTCGGAGCCTGGGCACAGGTGCCCGGGTTTGATCCAAGTCCTGGTTACTGGGCGCGCGATCTCCAATTGACCGGCGGCGTTCTTGCCATCAGCCCCAGCGGAAAGCTCGCGGTGGCGTCGGACAACTTCGCCGGAGGGGCGAGTATTCGCATTTACGACCGAATCTTGCCCGAAGGGCGAACACTTCTGCATACGTTGTCGGCACCGAATTGGAAGTTCTTCGGTGGGTTGGACTGGGAATCCGATTCCACGCTGGTCTTTACGGAAAACGGCGATCTCAGCACGGCCTTGCGGTCGGACGGGGTCACCACCCAGCTTCTCGCGCCCAGCGGCTCGGTCGTGGCTCCGGCTGACATCGTCTCGTTGCCGGGCCAGGTCCTGGTGCTGAGTGCCGGTGGACCGAATCAGAACCGATTGGTTCGAATTTCCGGCCAATCGGCGACGGTCGTCAGCCCGATCTGGGGGGCAGGATTTGGCGGCGGACTTGCGGTCGACGGCGACCAGATTTTTGCTGGCGACTCCAACGATCCTACGTTCATCGGCCAGCCGGGGAAAATCACTCCCGGGACGGCCACGTACTCTGGCGGCTTGGTCCAAAGCGTCGCCTGGCAATCCCCCTGGAGCCTCGCTGGAGGCGGGGGGCAAGGTCTTTATTCGTTCGCGCGGGACTCGGAAGGCGACTTTTTGGCCTCGACGGGCTCGACGTTGACTCAGCTCAAATCGGGAGTGGCGTCGCCATTGGGGATGTTCACTGCAGCCTTTCCCTTCCCAACGTCGCTCGATTTTTTGGGTCGGGCTTCGAGCCAGGGTCCGGGTCAGGGATGCTGGTGGTGAACGGAGGCTTTGCGGGAACCCCCGGCCTGATCGCGGTGATGCCGGTGCCCGAACCGAGCTCGCTCGGCCTCTTGGCCTTCGGAGCGGCTGCCTTGTTGCGCCGACGCCAGCGGTCATGAGGTGGGCTTGGCTCTCGGGGGTTGTCCTCGGGGTGACTTCTTGGGGGACGGCCTACACCGGACCCGCGACGAGCCTTGATTTCGCCTCGGTTGTCCACGATTTCAGCAGTCTGGGCGGCCAGTCGGCCTACGCCGATCCGTCCAAAGTCTTAGGATGGCCGGGACCGCTTGCGTCCCCAGCCGTGCCGGACAATTCAAAGGTGTTCTCGTTCGGTTGGGGAGGATGGGTGACGGTCGGCTTTTCGCGAGCCCTCTTGAACCTCGCGCCAAGCCCGTCGAACCCGAGCGGGGCGGACTTCATTGTCTTTGGCAATGCGTTCTACCCGGGCGGGAACATCTTGACGGCTTGGATCGAGCCCGGACAAGTCGAAGTCGGCGTCGATGCGAATGGTAGCGGAGTCCCGGATGCGGGGGACCTCTGGTACCGGACCCGTCGTCGGCACCCCGAAGGAGCGCTGCCCTTGCCGAACAGTTGGTTCGGCAATGTCGCGGTCGGGGCGCAGCCGGTGGTAGGCTGGGCCGACGTCACGCCGGTCCAGAATCAAGGCGACCCGCTCGTGCCAGACGATCCGCGATCGCCCGGAATTTCAGCAGGATCGGCGGGGGGCGATGCGTTTGATTTGGACTGGCTCCAAGATGCCCAAGGTCGCCCAGTCAGCCTGAAAAGAGCCCACTTCGTGCGGATTCGCCATGCGGGCCAGGCGTCATTGGGGTTCTTTGGCCAGAGTTCGACCGAGGTCTCGGCCGTCTCGATTCTTCGATCCCCGAGCCTGACCAGCGCCCAGCCCTAGGTTGCGTAGGGGCGAAGTCGCCCCTACTCCGCATCCTCTCGCGGCACATATTCATGTTGCGCGAACCACCGACACGAGAGCACGATCAGGCCCACGGACAGGCCCAGCAAGATGAAGGCGGCGAGAGCCGGGGCGACACGGCTCCCTGAGATTTCGCCCGACAAGAACCGGACGACGCGCGAGCCGATCTCCGTCGAGGGGTGGTTGGCGACCGACGAGACGTAGGTCATGATCGAAAGGTAGTACTGGTCGCCCGGCATGTTGGTCACAAAGAGCTCCCAGCCGAACGCAAAGATGATCCCAAAGAGCATCGCGCGGTTGAAAAGCAGGCTGAAGAGAGTAAAAAGAGCTCCGTATGCCATCGCCCCGAGGGTGATCGCCAGAAGATCGCGCAGAAACGCCGAACTCGCCAAGCCGCTGGGGCCCATCGTGACGATCGCCAAGCAAAACGCCATCCAGTAGCCCAGCAGGGTGACCAAAGTGATCGAAGCGAGGCACCGCATCAGCAAAAGTTGCCCCCGGGCGATGGGCCGAGTCAATAAGTAAACAATCGTTTTTTGCTCGATCTCTTGACTCAGAACCGACGTGCTCAGAATCAAGGAAACCAGCGCCACCATCCGAAGCAAAATGGTGCTACTGAATTGAATATACGACTCCTCGGCGGTCGCGTCGGGAGTCTGTCCGCGCAAGGCAATCGAGAGCAGGGCAAGCACCAGACCGACGCCAATCCAAGCCATAATCTTGCGGGCTCGACCAAAGTCCTTCAGAGAACTCCAATACAGATAAGATGTCATCTTGTTTAGTGCACCAAATATCGGAAAACCGACTCCAAGTTGTTATCGGGACTTTGCATACTTTCGATTCGGAGGCCTTCTTCGAGCACCAACTTCTGGATGCGATCATAGAACAGTTCAGGAGTCGCGCACTCCACTTCTAAAAGCTGGTCCCCAAACGGAAAGCTCAGGCTCAAAACGCCTCGAATATCGAGAAGTTTCGTCGCCAATTGCCGCGCATCCGGACTCTTGATTCGGATGCGGTGGGGATGCTTGTCAATCAAGGAACGAACAACCCGAATATCTCCAGTTGCCAGGAGTCGTCCGCGGTGCAACAAGAGGATGCTTCGAGTCATCTGCTCGACTTCAAAAAGGATGTGACTGCTCACGACGATTGCCTTACCCTCGGAGGCCAAATGACCCAAAAGATTCATATACTCCCGGCGAGCGACGGGGTCGAGTCCATTGAGAGGTTCGTCGAGCAAAATGATCTCGGGGTCGTGAATCATTGCTTGCGCCAATTTGATTCTTTGGCGCATCCCTTTACTGTAGCCTTGGATGACCCGATCCGCTCGATCCAGCATGCCAACGCGGCTCAACATCTCTTCGGTTCGCTCGGCGGCTTCGGCCTTCGAGTATCCTTGCAGCCGCGCCAAATGCCGCACGAAATCTCGTCCCGACATGTGCTCATAAAAGTTGTCAATTTCGGGGCAGTAGCCCAGTCGTCGATAGACGTTGGGATTGCTGAATGGGTCCTCTCCAAAGACGCGGATTTCCCCGGTTGTCGGCCGAATCTGTCCGGTTACAAGCCGCATGAGCGTTGACTTGCCGGCTCCATTTTGTCCGAGCAGAGCCGTGATGCCGCTCTCGATCTTGCAAGTGACGTCGTTGAGCCCGATCACCACACCGTACCAGCGAGAAACATTGTTGAGATCGATCATCGCACCACCTCGACAGCACGGACCCGCGACCACGCGATGGCCAAAAATCCACCACAGATGAGCAACGCCAAAGGAATAAAGATCCACGCTGGAGGAATGACCGGAAGCACAAAGTCTTGACCAGCATTGAAAGGCGGTTGGCCTCTTGTCCCGAGGATCATTTTGGCCAAAGCGATGTTGATTCCATCGAGCGAGAGATACCAAAGAAGATCGAGCCCAGTCCGCGTTTGATCGGGGTTCATCATGAGCAAGTTCATCCGATAGCCGTTGATGAGCTGAGTGAAGAAGTATGTCAAGAAATAAACGCCGGCAAGCGCCGCCCCCGCGAGACGACCTTGATTCAAGAGGGAGCTGATTCCGATGACCAAAGAACTATAAAAAAGACCCGTCATGGGAGCCAAAACAAGGATGCGAAGGATCAAGAGCGGATCTTGACTGAGAAATCCTTGATCTCGATAGGTCATGAGGCAGTAAAGATAGAAAAAGAGCATCGGCACCAAAGCGACTAAGGTGATCACCCAGGCCACGCCCAGCCACTTGCCGAAGAGGTAATCGATTTTGCGCAGAGGCTTGCTCAAGTAGACTAGCAACGCATTCGAGCGATTGTCATTCGCAATCGCCCCCGCGCCCAGCATAATCGCTAAGACCAGAAAGAGCATTTGGGAGTACCCGAATCCGTGAAGAAACTGATCTTTCCAAACAATTCTCTTGAAGAACTCTTCCGAAATCTGAGCGCCACGATCTCCGGATTGCCGCGTGAAGTTGCCGATCACATAAAACACGATTAGCATCACCACGTAATACCAAGAACTCAAGGCGGCGACCAGCCAAAAGCCTTTCTTTTTCACCCCCATCGAGGCGGTGGCAGCGGCAATCGGCAGCCACCGGGCGCGAGCGGGCTCAATCGGCCCGTCGTAGTTACGGTAGGTCAGGTCAGCAATCGGATTCGATGTCGGTTCGCTCATACGTGGATGGCCTCCATAAAGGCCTCTTCGAGGCTACGTTCGGCGGGAGCGAGGCTCCGCACCTGGGCTCCAGCTTGAGCCGCGCAAGCATAAACCGCGTGAACAGTCTCTTCCGGCGTATTGAGGCCCATCACCCGGAATTCCGAGAGGCCGCGCGGCTCCCATGACATATTCCGAGAGCCCAGGGCCGCGGCAAACTCAGGGCTTGGTTCGCGGAGTTCGACGTCCACGGGCTGACCGGCGACCCGCTTGAGGTCTTGGATTTTGCCCTGTGCACGGAGTTCGCCCCGAAAAACGACGATGACTTCGTCGCAAACCCGCTCAATGTCGGGCAGCAAGTGCGAGCTCACCAGGACGTTGACCCCCTTCCCGTGGCTGACCGAGCGGACCAGTTCCAGCATCTCCTCGCGGCCTCTGGGGTCGAGGCCGTTGGTCGGCTCATCGAGGAGGAGGAGTTTCGGCCCGTGGACCAGAGCCTGGGCGAGCTTGATGCGCTGCTTCATGCCGGTCGAATAGGTCTCGACGTTCCGATAACGAGCCTCACCGAGGCCGCAATACTCCAGAACTTCATGGGCGCGGCGGATGGCATGCGCCTGGGGCATCCCCGCTAGGCGGCCAGCATAGGCAACAAACTCGACCGCGTTCATGCCGGGGATATGGCAATCTTGTTCGGGCATGAGCCCGACTTTCTGGCGCAGGGCGTCGCCTTCGGTGGCGATATCCGACCCGAGCACCGAGCCTCGACCTTGAGTCGGGGCGATGAATCCCAAGATGGTCTTGATCAGAGTGGTCTTCCCGGCTCCGTTGGGCCCCAAGAGCCCGACACAACCTTCGGGAATTTGGCAAGAGAACTGGTTCAGCGCGACGAAGTTTCCATAACGAACGGTCAGCGAATCAAAGGAGGCTACCGACATGTGCGAACTAATTTACTCCGAACCGGGCCCGAAAGTTTGGGTTAGGAGTCCAAAGGCCTGACTCTTTCGACTCGCGAAGGTAGCCTGCGGCTGGCATGCCTCGCTTCGACCCTCAGCCTTGTCTCTTGGCAAACGAATGGCTTCGATTAGAGCCGCTTTCGATGGACCACGCGGCCGAACTGTTTGAAATCGCGACTCCCGAAACGTTTCGATACATGATGATCGAGTTCAAAGAGTGGTCGATCGACGTCCTTCGCAAGTATTTAGAGGCTCGGCTCAGCCTCGACTCGGTGGCCTGGGTGGCTCGATGTGTTCGATCGGGCCAAGCGGTGGGCCATTCGGCGATCTTTGACATCCGCCGTGCGCATCGGACGCTGGAGATCGGACACACCTGGTATGGCGAAGCATTCCGAGGAACGTGGGTGAACCCCGCCTGTAAGCTGCTCATGCTGGGCTGTGTATTCGAGACTTGGGAGGCGGTTCGGGTGCAGCTAAAATGTGACGCCCGGAATGCGACCAGCCGGGCCGCACTGGTGAAGCTCGGCGCGGTCTACGAAGGGACCCTTCGGTCGAACTTCATTCTGCCCGACGGCACCCGAAGGAACACCGCTTATTTCAGCCTGCTTCCCGAGGAGTGGCCCCCGGTTCGGGAGAAGCTGCTGGCTCGGCTCCAGTCGGCTTAAGTCTTGAGCTGCCCGGCCCTTCGCACCCGCAAGTTGATCATTTCGACGCCAACCGCAAACGCCATCGCGAAGTAGGTGTACCCCTTCGGAATGTGGACTCCGGCCGATTCGGCGACCAAGTTCGTGCCGATCAGGACCAAAAAAGCGAGCGCGAGGACCTTGATCGTCGGATGTTCGTCCACGAAGCTCGCGATCTTTCCGCTGAAAATCAGCATAAAGACCACCGCAATAATGACGGCGGTGATCATCACGCCGACCTGGTCGACCATCCCAACGGCCGTGATCACCGAATCGAGCGAAAAGATGACATCGAGGACCAGGATTTGGCCGACGACCGAGGCAAAGGTCGCCTGAATCGCCGACTTTTTCTTCTCGTCTGGGCTGGCTTCCAACTTGTGGTGAATCTCCTTGACCGATTTCCAGATGAGGAACAATCCGCCCAAAAAGAGAATGACGTCGCGCCACGAAATCTGGCGCATCTCCTCGGTCTGGCCAAAAGGAAGGTCGGCGATGACCGCCGTCAGCCCGACGATCCAACCGATCGAAAGCAGCAACAAAATCCGGGTGATGAGAGCTAGTGCAAGACCGACTTTGCGGGCCCGATCCCGGCCGGCCTCGGGCAATCGCCCTGCCAAGATGCTGATAAAGACCACGTTGTCGATTCCCAAGACGATCTCCAAAAGAGTCAGCGTGAGGAGGCCCACCCAGGCGTTCGGATCGCTCAGCCAAGCAAAAGAACCAGTCATAAGAAGCCTAAGATTCGCGACGGCAGGTTAAAATTCCTGGAAAGATGCGCGACGCTCTCGAAACAAGACAAAGTTGTGCAGGTTTAGATTCTTCGATCGACCCAAAAAGATAGCAATTTTTACAGTCCGCAATGATCGGAGCGAACGCAGACAATCTTGCTGCCACAAGCAATTCGACCCGAAAAATACGGGAATCTGATCGATCTCGCTTCCTGGTCCTAGGTCCATCGGCGTTTCATTTGGCGAATTGCAGGACTTGTCGTACACTGACCGAACTGTAGAAGCGAAGCGCTTCTTAACAGATCGCTTGATGGGGCCGTTTTTGGCCCCGAACTTGCTCTTTTTGGTATGAGTTCATGAATAAATCAAAAAAACACCAGCGTAAGCGCGGCTCTTGGCGGGTCGGCTTAGGCCTGTTTGTCATCGGCACGGCGGTGGCGGGGACGGCGATCGTCACTCAAAGTGGTGGTCACGCTTCCGCTCAGCTTCCCCAGCTTTTCGGCCATAGCCATGGACATAGCCACTCCAACGACTGTCTTCATTCCGACCCCAAGGCGGGCGACTTGAAGGGGGCTCTCAGCCTTCGGGCGCACCAGCCCATCGAGACCTGCGAGCATCACGCCGATGGATCGGTGACCGAGTATTACATCCCGCCGTTTCTGAGCGCGATGACCCAAGGTGCTCCCTCCAGTGCGACGCTTTATGCGAAGTCGGGCCGGCCGATTCTCTCGGTCTGTTTTGCTCCGGGCACGCCTCAAGAAGTGATCGACGCCCACATGCAGAACATGCAAAATCAGGCCGAGGGAGCTTGGCCCGACCCGTTTGCGGATTATCAAACGAACTCTAGTTGGGCGGCGCAGGGAACTCCGGTCACCGTTTCTTGGAGCATTGTTCCGGACGGAGTTTCAATCATTGGCTACAACGGCGAGCCGACTTCCAATAACGTCTTGACTGCGAATTTGGACGCTGATTTTGCCGGTCAAGGCGGGCGACCTACCTGGATTGCTCGGATGACCGATGTCTTCAATCGATGGGATCAAATCAGTGGTTTGACCTTGGTTCGGCGAACTGCGGCGGGCTCTGATTTTGACGACGGCGCGAACTTTGACACGTCCAGTGGCAACGCAACAAGAGGTGATTGCCGAATCGCTGGTCACACCATCGACGGTTCCGGAGGTGTATTGGCATACAACTTCTACCCAGGTGCTGGCACAGGCGGAAACATGGTCATGGATACCGGGGACAATTGGGGCAGTTCGACGAACGCCAATGTGTTCTTCCGCAATACCCTCTCGCACGAGCACGGTCACGGCCTCGGCATGGCGCACGTCTGCCCGGTTGGGAACAACAAGCTGATGGAGCCGTTCCTCAACACTGGGTTTGACGGCCCCCAACACGACGAGTTTCGTCATGTCCACCGACTCTACGGCGATGCCTATGAGACGAACGATACGGCTGCGCTCGCAACGAATCTGGGATCTTTGTCGATTCCTTCGACCTTGAACAACTTTGAAGTTCCGCCAGCAACGCTTTCTGGAATCAATCCCGGCAACGCCTCGATGCTGAGCATCGACGGAAATGGCGACATCGACTTCTACAGGTTCACCGTCGGAAACACTTGTCAAGTGACGGCCACGATCTCGCCGATCGGGCTTTCCTACGGGGATAATGCTCAAAACGCGGGATGCACCCAAACTTCTGTCACGAATAGCGCCAACCAAGCCGATTTGGTGCTCGAACTTGTCGACACGAACGGATCAACGGTATTGGCGACCGCAAACGTGACCGGTTTAGGCGGTTCGGAGTCCGTTTCGTTCATCGTGCCGGTGGCCGGAACTTACTACTTCCGGGTGACAGAAAACGGAACTCCTTCTCAATCCCAGCTCTACGGGATCGACGTGAGTATCGCGGCCGTAAACCCGGTCCCGGTTTTGACTTCAATTTCGCCGACCAGCGGGACCGCCGGCGGAGCCGCGTTTACGCTCACTGTGAACGGCTCGGGCTTCTACGCAGGTTCAGTCGTGCGCTGGAATGGCTCGAATCGAACCACAACCTTCGTCTCCCCGTTGCAACTCACGGCCTCGATTACCGCGGCTGACATTGCCACTGCGGGCACGGCGACGGTGACGGTGTTCAACGCGGGTCCCGGAGGAGGAACCAGCAGCGGCCAGACCTTCACGATCAACAATCCGGTGCCGACGACAACCTCGATCTCGCCCACCAGCGCGACCGCAGGAGTCGGCGGACTCACGTTGACGGTCAATGGAACCAACTTCAATGCCGGCTCGGTCGTGCGTTGGAACGGTTCAAATCGAACGACGACCTTCGTCAACTCAACTCAAGTAACGGCATCGATCACAGCTGCTGATCTGGCTAACGCGGGTACCGCGACGATCACCGTATTCAACGCGGCTCCGGGCGGTGGCACCAGCAACGGTCAAACCTTTACCATCAATAACCCGGTGCCGACCGCGATCTCGATCTCGCCATCGAGCGCGACCGCGGGTGGAGCTGCCTTCACATTGACGGTCAATGGCTCGAGCTTCAACTCGAGTTCTGTCGTGCGATGGAACGGGACAAGTCGAACGACCACCTTCGTCAGCAGTAGCCAGCTGACGGCTTCCATTACGGCGGCTGACATTGCCAGTGCTGGCACGGCTTCGGTGACGGTCTTCAATCCTGCACCGGGCGGCGGCACGAGCAGCGGCCTGACCTTCACGATCAATAATCCGTTGCCGACGACGACGACGCTCTCGCCAGCGGTCGCGACGGCAGGCGGAGCGGCCTTCACCCTGACGGTGGGCGGTACGAACTTCAATTCGAGTTCGGTCGTCCGCTGGAACGGATCGAACCGAACGACGACATTCGTCAGCGCGACTCAGTTGACGGCCTCCATTACGGCGGCTGACATTGCCATTGGTGGCACGGCTTCGGTGACGGTCTTCAATCCTGCACCCGGCGGTGGCACCAGCAACTCTCAGATCTTCTTGATCAACAATCCGATGCCGACGACGACGACCATCACGCCAAGCACGCGCATCGCGGGAAGTTCGACGTTCACTCTGACCGTCAATGGCACGAACTTTAACGCGAGTTCGGTGGTCCGCTGGAACGGATCGAACCGAACCACGACGTTTGTCAGCGCGACTCAATTGACGGCCTCGATCTCAGCGGCCGACATCGCCACGGCTGGCACCGCCACCGTGACGGTCAACAACCCGGCTCCGGGCGGAGGAACCAGCAACAGTCAGTCGCTGTCCATCGAGAACCCCGTACCGACGACGACGTCCATTTCGCCGAACAGCGGAACGGCTGGTGGCTCGGCCTTCACCATCACGGTCAACGGCACGAACTTCAATAGTCAGTCGATCGTCCGGTGGAACGGCTCGAATCGAACCACCACGTTCGTCACCAACACTCAGTTGACGGCGTCGATCAATGCCTCTGACATCGCCACTGCTGGCACCGCGACCGTGACGGTCTTTAATCCGACACCCGGTGGTGGAACCAGCAACAGTCAGACCTTCACCATCAACAATCCGGTGCCAACGCTGACCTCGATCTCGCCGAGCACGGTGAGTGCGGGCGGTGCGGCATTCACCTTGACCTGTAATGGCACGAACTTCAACGCAAGTTCGGTCGTGCGGATCAACGGCAACCCACGGACGACGACCTTCATCTCGGCCACGCAACTCCAAGCCGCGATTCTGGCCTCGGACATCTCCAGTCCAGGAACCGCGACGATCCAGGTGTTCAATCCGGCACCGGGAGGCGGGCTGACCAGTGGTCAGACGTTGACGATCCAAGGGCGAGTGTTCTCGGGCGTCATCAACCTGGAAGGCTGGGTTGGAAGCACGACGGGCATTCCGATCACGCTGAAATTCCGGCCGGTCGGCGGAGCCCCGGGGAGCGAGGTCTTGACGACCGTCGTGAACCTGACCGCCACGTCCACCTACTCGGTGACAACGAGCCTTCCGTCGGGGAACTACGATATCCTCGCTGACGGTTCGATCTGGCTCCAAAAGAAGCAGGGGAACGTGAACGCCACGGTTCCAGCCGTGACCGTGAACTTCAACCTGACGGTGGGCGACCTGGACGGAGACGAAGAGATCACCAATTTCGATTACTCGATCTGGGCGATCAACAACGGATCCACCGCGACCCCGGGAACCAACGGTGACCTGGATGGGGACGGCGAAGTGACGAACTTCGACTACTCCCTCTGGGCATCTAACAATGGGTTGCTGGGCGACCCCTAAGGACCAACTGGAGCCATAAACCGCTCCTACGCGCCGGGGAGGAGAATCCTCTCCGGCGCATTCTTTCATCAAGCAAGATTCGCGATGCAAATCAGATCGAAGTCTTGACAAATCTTGAACAAAAGGGACGCCTCAAGTCGTCCTAAAAATGGTGATATCATGTTGAATTTGAAATGGCTGATCGGGGGCTCTGCTTTCGGACTTTTCTTGTCGCTTTGTTCTTTTGCTGATGCGCAAATTGTGCAAGAAGACGGGTCGATGATCGGAATCTCTTCTCAGATCGACGAAGAGTATAAAGAAACGACCGCCCAAATCATGATGCGGGACCCCATCTATGGTCGCAAGCAGGGGCTCGCGGTCATTGACATCCTGAACAAGTTTCCTCGTCGCCGAGGACTCGCACAAGACCCGAACTCTCTGCCGGTCAGCCAGTGGCCACCCGCGCCCACGAACTACTTCGTTGAATCGCTCCGCAGCCGTTCCGAAGGGAGTATTCAGCGCGGTCGCCCCGGCGATCCTTATCTGCCCCAAGGAATTGGAACTCAATGGACTTCCGTCACGCAAGCCGAAGTCACGTTGAACCCACCGGACACCCAAATCGGAGTCGGCCCGACCCAAGTGTTGACGATTATCAACGGCTACATCCGCGTGCATGACAAGAACGGGGTCATGGGTTCTCTGGATACCACGACTGACAGTTTCTTTAATTCAGTTCGAGGTGGAAATTTTGTCGGAGACTCGCGAGTTCGTTACGATAACCTGGCGAGCCGATGGGTGCTTTCTTCTGAGACTTTTACATCTCCGAATCGGATCTTATTAGCTTATAGTGATGGCCCAATCATCACGAATACGACGGTCTGGACGTTCTTTTTCTTCGTACAAGATCAAGTCGGTACGGTGCCGAACGTCGATACCGGAAGGCTGGCCGATTATCAGACCATGGGCGTGGACGAAGATGGCATCATCATCTGTGCCAATATGTTCTTGAGTGGATTCCAAGGGTGCTCGATTTGGGTCCTCCGAAAGAGCGACGTCTATGATGGAGCTCCTTACACCGTCACGCCGTTCCGAGCCATCACATCTGCGGCCGGAAACGGGGTTTACGCGCCGCACCATCTGAGCAACGATTTAGTAGGGAATTCGACCAGCTATATCTTTGGCGTGGACAACATCACCGCGGGTCGACTCGTCCTGCGAAGACTGACGAACGTCAATTCATTTGCTCCGGTTTTGGGGCCGAACGTCAACATCACGGTGCCGACGACGGTCAACCCTCAATCTGTGACTGTCCTCGGGTCTTCGAGCGGGGTCAGTGCGGTCGATGACCGGATCATGGAGGCCGAGATTCGACGAAATCGGGTCACCAACACTCGATCTCTCTGGGCGTGCCATCAGATCGAAGTCAATAGCTCTGGGGTCGCCGACTCCGCTGGGGGCCGGAACGCCGTCCGTTGGTACCAACTTGATGACCTTGACGGGGCCCCGAATCTCATCCAGAGCGGAACCCTGTGGGATTCTGCCGCGACCAATCCGACGAACTACTGGATGTCGGGAATCAACATGAGCGGCCAAGGCCACATGGCCATTCTGCCGTCGGCTGCGGGCGTGGCTCGACGACTCGAAATCGTGGCCGCCGGTCGGCTTCGAAACGACGCCTTGGGCACGACCCAGGCTCCAACGCTCGTGATCGGTTCGAGCACGAACTATGGCCCGGGCGGAAGATGGGGCGACTATGCCGCAGTCCGAGTCGATCCTCAGGATGAACAAACTCTCTGGGGAGCCCAGCAGTACTGCAACGCCACCAACTCTTGGGCGATTCGGGTCGTCAAGCTGACGGCGCCGCCCCCAGGAATCATCATTGGGGTCTCTCCCAACAACTTGACGCAAGGCCAGACCGGAAACATACTGGTCACGATTCAGATCGTTGGGAGCAAAGAGTTTTACGACACGCAGGCCGGGCTCAACCGCCTGTCTGCGGCATTCTCTGGAACGGGCATCACCGTCAATTCGGTGACCTGGACAAGCGTGAGTCAAGCAACGTTGAACGTGACCGTGAGTCCGTCGGCAACACCCGGCACGAGAACGGTGACAGTCACGAATCCGGATGGACAGTCGACCACTTCCGCTGAGCTGTTCACGGTGAACGCTCTCAATCCGGTCCCCTCTGTGACCTCGATGTCACCGATTAACGCCATCGTCCAAAGCGGGGCGTTTACTTTGAACGTCACCGGCGGAGGCTTCAACTCTTCCAGCATCGTTCGATGGAACGGAAGCAATCGAACCACCACCTTCGTGAGCGCGTCGCAGCTGCAAGCGGCGATCCCAGCCACCGATCTTTCGATGTTTGGAACCGCAACCGTCACGGTGTTCAACCCAGCTCCTGGCGGGGGAACCAGCGGACCGCTGACCTTCACGATCAATCCGCGCTCCTTCACCGGCATCGTCAATCTGCAAGGTTGGGTGGCAAGCCCGTCGGGAATCCCGATCACCTTCCGAGTCCGTCCAGTCGGCGGGATCGCAGGAACCGAGTTGCTGACGGTGACAACGACTTTGGACTCGTCTGGAATCTACGTGCTGAATACGAGCTTGGCGCCGGGGAACTATGACCTCCTCGCCGATGGATCAATCTGGCTTCGACGCCGAGTCTCGAATATCAGTCTCACCGGGTTGGTGGCGCCTGGGGTGAACTTCACCCTGCCGGTGGGTGACATCGACGCCGATGGCGAGATCACGAACTTCGACTACTCCATTTGGGCCGTGAACAACGGGAACAACGTCACTCCGGGCACGAACGGAGATTTGGACGGAGACGGAGAAGTCACGAACTTCGACTACTCCCTTTGGGCCGGGAATAACGGTCTCGAAGACATTCCCTAACTTAAGGCTCAAGAGAACCGGGGGCTCGGTTGCAGCCGAGCCCCCGGTTTTCGCGTATCATGCAGTGGAGAGCGCATCTTGAGATACACCAAGAAAGACCTTCACCCCCAAATTTTCGAGTCGATCTATCGATTCACATCCTCGATGTCGATGGGCGCGGGCCAAAACCCCGCGATCATGGGCGCATATTTGCAGCACAACAAAGTCTGGTGGAAGGAGTACGGCAAGGCTTGGATGATCGGACTCGGTGTCTGGACCGCCAGCTTTTTCGGACTCATGGGGCTCGGGGCCGTGATGAACTCACCGGCCCTGCTCGGAATCTCGTTCGCCACCATCCCGGTCGGTATCGCAGTCGGCATTCGAGCGTACATGAAAACTCGATATGAGGCGACGGTCGAAGAACTGGAACTCCTCCTCCCGCTCATGGATCTCAGCGAAGAGCAGCGCCAATATCTCGTGGCATTCATCAGTTTGTGCCGAGCGCAAGGGCTCGACGCCGCTCACCGCCAAGAGATCATGGAGCAACTCATGACCTTGCTCGATGAGGCCGAACGACTCAAAAAGCAGCGAGCCACGCTCGTCGACCTCTTAGGGGCAACCGATCAACGAGAATCGGTGCTCGCCGAGATCGCGCGGCTCCAAAAGCGATACGAAGAGGCCCAAGATCCGGAGGCCAAAGAGACCTTCCAAATCTCGTTGGAGGTCGCCCAAAAGCGACTGGACCGATTCACCGCGAGCGCGCCGATGCTCGAGCGAATCGAAGCTCAACAGGAGCTCGTCCGACAGACCATGGCCTCTTTCCGAGAAGTCCTGAATCGAATGCAGTCGACTCCCACCCGCGACCTGCCGGGCCTGGATGGGCTGCGGAATCAGATCAGCCGAATTCAGAGCCAAGGCAACGCGCTCGAAAGTGCGTACGAAGAGATTCGGGCCTGGGGCTAGTCAGGCGCAGACGTCGTCGACTCGATGAACGCCTCGGCCTCGAGAAAAAGCCGCTCGCGACGGGCGGGTTGGAGCCTGGCGAGCCCCTTGGGCCAAAAACTGGTCCGAGGATTCTTGGCCAGCGCATCGGCATGGCGATCGACGAAGGACCAGTACAAGCCGTCCCAAACTTCGCACCAAGGCCCCCGAGGATAGTCGGTCATCTTGAGCAGATAGGCCGATCCGCTCACATAAGGCTTGGTCGCCCAAAGTCCGCCGTCTGCATAAAGGGACATGCCATAGACGTTCGGGCGCATCACCCAATCCGCGCTGTCGATGAACATCTCCATGAACCATTGGTACCCGTGCCGAGGATCAACCCGAGCCATCAGCATCGCGCTTCCAGCGACCATGAGCCGCTCGATGTGGTGGGCATAGCCCGTCTTCCAGAGGCGATGAATGCAATCGTCCAGCGGCGGCAATCCGGTCTCTCCCGTCCACCAGCAGGATCTGAGGATTCGGTGGTGTCCCGGCAGAATCTTGAGCGGGAACCCCAGATCAAACTGGTCGCGATCCATCCCTCGAACAAATTCTCGCCACCCGATGAGCTGGCGAATGAACCCCTCCAGCGAGGCCATCGGCACCGGATTCGACCGAGCAAACTCGAAGACCCGCTGCAAGACTCGACCCGGAGTCAGCAGACCCGTATTCAGCAGCGGGCTCAGCACACTGTGAAAGAGCACCGGTTGCTCGCGCACGATCGCATCTTCATACGGGCCGAAGTTCGCGAAGCGACCGGACAAGAACTGATCCAGCCAGGCCTCGGCCTGGGCGTGTGTCACGGGGTAGCGAAAGAGGGACGCATCTCCTGGATGATCGGAGAACTCTGATTGCACCAGTTGGATGACTTGCCGAGTGATCTCATCTGGTTCAACCCAGTTTGGCGGCTCGGCCCTGAGTCCGGGGGGTGGGAACTGGCGATTCTCGACGTCGAAGCTCCAGCGTCCGCCTTCGGGCTGACCCTTCTCATCCACCAAGATCGAGAGCCGCTGGCGCTGCCAAACATAGAAATCTGCCATCTTTCGGCGGTTTGTCGTCTCCGCGTAATCTTCCCAGTCAAGTTCCGAAGTCAAAAACGCAGGAGACGGGACTCTTTGGAACCACGGAGGAAACAAAGTTCCTGGGTCGTTCGGTTCGTAAATCCAGACCTCATCTGGGAGAAGACGCCCGATCTCCTCGGCAAGCCCAGCGGCATTCGGGCGGTCCCATGCCAGGTAATGGACGCGACGCCCAGCATCCCGGAGATGAGCTGCGAAATGCCGCATCGCACTGAAAAAGAGGACGACCTTCTGCTGGTGATGCCGGTGTCGAGTCGCCAGTTCTTGGTCCTCGATCATCAAGATCTCGGCATCCGGCGGCATCCCGGGAAGCCCTTCGAAGAGGGCATCTCCCAAGATCAATGCAAGTCGGCGCACCTTAGCTGATCGCCATCGGCATGATTACACAAAACTGGTCGGACTCGTCTACGGGTCGAAAGACTGCCGGTCGGGACGGCTCGGTCATTTCTGCGCGGACACCTGCGCCTGGCATCGCCCCGAGCGCCTCCAAAACGTATCGGCCATTAAAGGCGATCTCGATGTCGCCGTTCTTGTTGACGATGGCGACTTCCTCTTTGGCTTCGCCTTTGTCTTCGCTGCGGACCGAGATCACCACTTGGTCGCCGCTGCCGGTAAAGCGGATCCGGTTTGAGGTGTCTTTCGCCAGAATCATCGCCCGCTTGACGTTGTCCATCAGTTCGGCTTTGTCGAGAATCCAGCTCCTCGTATGCTCCGCCGGAACGACGCGCTCCCAGTTCGGATAGCTACCCGAAAGGAGCATCGAGACGAGTTTGCTGTTGCCGTGTTCGACTCGGAGCCGCGAATCATCGAACTTAATCGTGATCGGGTCGTTGTCTGCAGAGGAAAGGCCTTTGAGGATTCTGAGGGCCTTTTCGGGGACGATGGCCGTCACCGAGGCCCCAATGCCTTCTTGGTCGATGGTGGTCACAGCGAGACGGTGGGTGTCCGTCGCAACCATCGTCAGCTTTTCGCCGTTGTAGGTGAAGAGCACCCCGGTCAAGACCGGCCGTGCGAGATCGTCGGCCACGGCAAAGCTGACCTTTTGAATGGCCGAGCGTAGCGTCCCGGCGGGCAAAGTCAAATCACTGTGGTCGTTTAGCTCGGGGATCTCGTAATAATCGTCGGCGGGCAGGGCCATCATCTTCCATTCCGACATGCCCTGACGCAGGTCAAGCGACGTCCCGATCAGTTCCAGCGTGGCTTGGCCATCGGGAAGCGCCGAAACGAGCTGCATCATCAGCTGAGCCGACACGCAGATCTCTCCGGGCTCTTCGACCGCCGCTAAGATGGTCCGCTCCGCCCAAAGTTCGCCGTCACAACCCAAAAGGGTGAGCTGGCTCCCTTCGGCCTTCAGTCGCAGACACTGAAGTAAGGGCAAGGAAGTGCGGTGAGAAGTGCTGGCACTTCCCGCGAACATCACGGCGTCAAACAGATCTTTTCGAGATACCTCGAGCTTCACAAACGTCTCCTGGCTCACCCGCTCAGCGGGAGCCGATATTGCCAATGCGGGTCAAGGGGTGCCCGCGTTTCAGCGGGAACTCCGTGGGTGTACAACTTCATGAGGATTCGCTGGAACGACTCCTCGGTAAAGCTCACCGGGTCGTGTTGCTTCACAAGATCGACGGTGTGCTTCAGGCTCGTCATGTCGGCCCTCAGGTCCGGGTCGCGAGTGGCTGCAAGCTCGAGCTCTTCCTTAAGCTCGGTCGGCAGTTCGTCACCGGCATAGAGGTCCACAAGTTTTCGATAAGTTTCGTGACTCATTGGACTTTCTCCAGGGATCCCCCCAGTTTATCGCGTAGCGCTCGCCGACCTCGGTAAAGCCGAGACTTAAGAGCCGGCACGCTGATCTTGAGGACTTCTGCTGCTTCCTTGGCTGAGATGTCCTCCAAATCACACAGGATGAGAGGGTCGCGGTATTCGATCGGCAGCTCGCTGAGCGCCTGCTGAATCGTGACCCGAAGGGTGGTTCGGTCCTCGCCCCCGCTAACCGTAGCATCGCCAGGAAGGTCCAGCAGCTTATGCTGGCGCATCTTGTCGATGCACAGGTTTCGAGTGATGCGAAAGAGCCAGGTTCGGAACGCTCCGTCCGCGCGGAGTTCGCCCGAGCGCCGAAGCACTCGCAAGAAAGTCTCCGCTGTGGCGTCCTCGGCATCGCTTCGGTTACCCAGCATCCGATAGGCGTAGCGGAAAATCCGCTCACCATAGAGCTCGTACAAACCGCCCAGCGCCGTCGCATCTCCATTCGCGAGGGCGTTGAGCCATTTTTTTTCGGCGAGCGAGTCGTTCTGAATTTCACCCGACATAGAAAGACGAAAGAGCGCCAGACTTTGGCGCTCCGAAAGTATAGCCTTTCTGCCCGGCAAAAAGGCGGGAATCGATCACTTTTGGCGACTCGGGACCCAAGCCGTCGTGCGACCACCGATCGCTTCGCGTAACAAAGGCTGCCCTTGATGCAGCTCGTCGCCCTTGCCGCCCCCCCAACGGGTGTGAAACAGCCAATCTTCGGGGTACTTCTCTGAGTCTGCACCAACCTCGACCGCCCATTGAATAATCCGAACGAGCGCTTCGGCCAGACGCGCAACTTCGGGGCGGCTCAGGCTGGCTCCGAGCCGCTGAGGAGCGATTCCGGCGTGATAAAGCGCCTCATCGGCGATCCAGTTTCCGACCCCGGCAAACAGCTCTTGATTCAGAAGGAGCGACTTGATGGGGGCCTTGCGGCGGTTGAGTTGGGTCCAGAGCTCGTCAGCCGGAGTCGGATCGAGAAACCAATCCCGTCCCAGTTGCATAACCTTCGGATTCGTTTCTGCTGACGCATCCATCCACAGCCGGGCCAGACGCCGTCCATCGGTCAAAACGACGGTGCGACCCTCGTCGCTCGTCAGTCGGAGCTTCAAAAATCGGGTCTTGCCTTCGGCATCTTCGAAAGGGGCCTGCCCGTGCTCGCGCAAGCGGATGGTCGATTCGCCCAGCTCGCGAATCCAGCCGGACATCCCCAAATGGCCCAAGACGACCGGCTCGGACTCAAATTCAATCCACCAGGTCTTGCCTTTGCGACCGATCTTCGTGACCTTTTGACCTCGACAAGCTTCGGCGACGGCTTCGGGCGGGAGTCCTTGCAGAACAATCTCGTCGGGAGCGACCTCGACCTCGGCAATGCGGCGACCCAACAGGGCGCGCTCCAAGACTCGGCGCGCCGTTTCGACTTCAGGGAGCTCCGGCACGCCTTAGGCCTCTCGATGCGGGAACTTCACCCGGAATGTACTCCCGCGACCGATCTCGGAGTCGATGGAGACCAAGGCATCATGGGTCGCCGCGAGCTCCAGCACGATCTTCGTCCCCCATCCGGAGCCAGAGTTCTTCGCCCAGAGACTTCGCGCCGTGCCTTGAAGAATTCGACTGGCGGTCTCTTCGTCCATGCCGGGTCCTTGGTCTTGAATCTCGACCCAGTGGGCGCCGTCGTAAAATCGGTACCGGACCACGACCTCGCCGAGCATCTCGTCTTCATCGGCCTGCGCCCGAGCGTCGTCTGACATCACTTCGCGGGTGGCTTTGATCGCGTTGCTGACAAGGTTCTGGACGATCCGGAAAAGGAACATCTCGTCATGCAGGAGCGGCGGCGCGTCGGTCTGAATGTCGTAGCGCAACGCCGTTCGACTGCTGCGCCCTTCGCTCTCCAGATAGGCGGCGGCGAGCTCAATCGTCATCGCGAGCGGGGCGAGCTTCATGATCGGGTTGAGTTGTTTGCCCGCCGAAAGGTCGCTGATCAACATCGAATAGCGCTTGATCCGGTCGATGCTGAGCATCAGCTCTTCGAACATCACGTCGATCGAATCGACATAGCTCAGCAGGCCGACCGGGGCTTGATCGCCCCCGGCAAACTCCTTGAGCCCGGCCAATGTCTGATCGCTAAAGCTCACATTCGCCTCCAGCGCAAAGGCGAGGTTTTTAATGTCATGGGCAACTTTGCCCATGCCCAGAAGGTTCGAGGCCCGGGTGGACTCTTCGGTCAGCCGTGAGTTCAGGTAGGCCATCGTTGAGATTGCCGAGACGATGTCGAGCACCTTGGCATCATCTTCGTCAAACTGCTGCTCGTTGACTTTATTGAGGAGCTGCACGACGCCGATCGGCTCTTCGCCCTCCATCATCAGCGGGACCGTGACCATGGTTCGGACCACTTCACCGGTCTTTTTCTCTTCTTCGTTCCCGATTCCAGCTTCAAACTGGCTCAGAACCGACTCCCGGGTCTGAAACGCTTTGCCGACCAGACCATAGTTATCGGCGATGGCGGGTGGCAAGCGAGAGGCCATCTCCTCAGGCAGAACGTGCTGAAACTTGAGTTGGGACGTGGCCGGATCGTGCAAGTAGATGGTCCCGCCGCGCGCACCGACCGACTCGACACAAATCACCAGGACCTCTTTGAGGAGCTGGTCAAAATTTCCGCTGGAAGCAAGCTTGCGCGAGGCAAGGTGCACCGCTTGGAGCAAGGAACTGGGAGGCGCCATACCGCAGGGGGCTAGGATACCCGGACCTAAGTCCTATCTGTCGCCCCAGGGTGGACACCCAAAGAGCTCGATCTCGGGATCACTCAAGGACTCAGAAGGTTCGAGGGTAAACGCTCCCCTTCTCCTTTCGCTGTTTGTGCGAAGGGAGAAGGGATTGGGGGATGAGGGTTTCTTTGCGACACTCAAGGTTAAGGCGTGGAGCGACGTCGTGGAGTTCGAGGTTGCGCGGGTTTTGGATTCAACGTCTTTCCGGTCGTGACCAGCGCCGCTCGGCCCGGAGGCC
>ERZ761609.72-NODE-72-length-150443-cov-31.625914_pt1 | contig 150443 bp, 117 predicted proteins | sample MGYA00511163_ERZ761609 | MGnify/ENA primary metagenome ERZ761609 (study PRJEB28899, sample SAMN02445070) | bioreactor sludge metagenome | biome: EBPR sludge | place: Australia: Brisbane, Thorneside Wastewater Treatment Plant | collected 2011-12-16 ... | reverse complement strand
CAAGAAAATGATTGAGGTTAGTCTCACTCTGTCTAAAATTAATTGGCCACAACGTCTGTGTTTATTGCGTGCTGGGATTTCAAAGCTGCATCTTGTCCCCGGCACAAAACGAAATTAAGAAAACTAAACTTTGAATCTATTGCTCGCCCCAGCATGTAATAAACATTTTGTTACCTGCCGTTTTTTCTCCGTCCCCAACGTGCAAATATTTTAAGTTGTCAGTTTAAATTCTTTACAAGTGATTGAAGTCGCTCGTTGTTAGTTTTATTTGCTTCAATTGTCCCAACTTGTCCAAGTACAAATCCCTTAAAATAGTCATTGGGTTCGGCAAGATGTGTTAGATTTTTCATTTTCTTGTTAAGCATTAAAGCTTTAATAGTCCTGTAAATGCCTGAAGGAAATCCCCACCATCCGAAGAGTGCAGTTTTAATCATTGCATCTTTATTTGCTTTGTCCAAGCAGTCTGGACATGCAATCGCTAACTTCTCCTCATAGCTGGTCATAATTATATAACTCACAGTTGTCGCGGTCATTGTCGCATTAAGTTTGGCTGATGTAGAATTGCACACTGGACATGATCGTCTTCTTAGGAGTTCACAGTATGCTAAAAGTTCATCTGCACTAATTTCTTTTGTCTGAACTTCTATTCCATCTATAAGTCCGTCTGAAAGTCCGCGACTTTTAATTTCTTCTTGTAATGCTTGAATAGCTTCTGGTCTTAGTCCAGATACATCAGTAGTCGCAATTCTAATTAACTTGTCATCGGGAAAACTTTTATAATTTTCTCTTAATTCGTCAATCATTGATTTCATAGTCCTTATTATTTTTTATTTGTTTCTAGTTCTCAAGTCGAAGTTGCCAAAAATGGCAGGTAACGCTTGGCTATTTGCAGTGGCGGGAGTAGGAGGCTTGGTAAATGAGGAACGAATGCCAAGCCCGACCAAAGTCGTCACGTCACCGGTAACCAGAACGTAATTAAGAAACCAATTTACAAATAAACCTTTAACCCCGCCATTGCAAATAGCTGTTGTTATAGGCAGGGCGGTTTCGTCTGACCGATTTAGAAACTTCGGTCTCCGTCATTGTGAAAATCTATTTGGTGAGCCAAGTGAACGAATAACTTACTTGTCGGTCGTAACGAAGCCGATCTGCTCCACCGTTACTAAAAAATTAGAACTTACTTGTCGCGCGTTGGCGAAACGTCATGCGTTACCAGAACTTTGTGCGGACTGTTAACAAGAAGTTAGCGGCAGCGCACAGTTATAACATTTTATAAAAGAAATCGCGCTTCGCGCGCCCATCAAGTTTTTTGATCCATTTTTTTAATTCTCTTATACACACACTTCATCAATCAAAGACTTATCGTCATGCGAAGCCGAAACAAAAACTGAGTGTGAATAAACTTGTTAAAAGCGTTGATCGAAGGTCAACCGCCTTGGCTATAACGCCAGTGTTTGCGGTCGGGCGGGGTTTTTGAAAACGTAAACGTCACCCGTTACCGACCGCAAACTAAAGATACGAAAACTTTAAACTAACCCACACGCCCCGCCTGACGCAAACACATTGTTGTAGGCTGGGCGGTTTCGTCCCGACCGTTAAATGACTCAAGTCTCCGTCAAAAGACTGGTCGTTATAAAAACTTCAGTCCCGGATTTTACCCAGTCTGTGGTCGGCAAACGAAACCGTGCAGTCCAGCGAAACTTTAAATTTAAACTTGCCAGTCGGGCGAAGTCGAAGCGTCTTACGTTGCCAAGATGTCGGACGTACTGTTAAAATAAAAAGTCAGCGGCAGTCAAAAAAAAAATCGCGCTCAGCGCGACCATATTTTTCTCTATCGTCCTTACATATCTTGAATTCTTTAGAATATTTTGAGTTCGCGTCAATGGAAGCCGAACAAACCCGAACTGGATCACTTACACAAATCTTTATTTGAAGTCACACCGCCTTGCCTACAACATCTAAATATAGCCATTGTACAATAAAAATATCCTCTTTCCTGCTCTAAAATCGAGGATATTTAAATTGTGCAATGCACATATTTCACTAGTAGTTTATTGTGCCAGCATGCTGCTAATGCCTGCTTCCAACCCGCGTAATTCGGCAAGGCCTTTCAGGCGGCCAATGGCCGAGTAACCGGGGTAGGTTTTCTTGTTCAGATCGTCCAGCATCTGGTGGCCATGGTCAGGGCGCATGGGTATGGAGGTGCCGGTGCGGTTCATCAGGTGCAGTACTTCTTTTACAACTTCGGCCATGTTGGTATCACCTTCCAGGTGGTTGGCTTCGTAAAAATTTCCTTCGGCATCGCGTTTGGTGTTGCGCAGGTGTAAAAAGTGAATATGCTCACCGAATTTTTTGATCATACCAACAATATCATTGTCAGCACGTGCGCCAAATGAGCCGGTGCAGAAGCATAAGCCGTTGGCAGGTGAGGGGGCAGCGGCCAATAATTCTTCTGCATCTTTTTCGGTACTTACCACGCGGGGTAAGCCTAAAATGGGATAGGGTGGATCATCGGGATGGATGGCGAGTTTTACACCAACTTGTTCGGCTACGGGTGTAACTTCTTTTAAAAAGTAAAACAGATGTTGTTTCAGCTTTGGAGCATCCATGTTTTCGTATTGTTTCAAAGCGATAAGCACTTGCCCGGGAGTAAAACTTTCATCGCTGCCGGGCAACCCCAACATGGTGTTTTGAAAGAGAAATTTCTTTTCATCTCCGCTCATGCTGTTAAAGCGCGTGGTTGCTTTTTGTATTTCTTCGGGTGGGTAATCTTTTTCCGCGTTGGGTCTTTTAAGTAAAAACAAATCAAACGCCACAAAAGCTGCCCGTTCAAAGTAAAGTGCTTTGCTTCCGTTGGGCAGGGTGTAGGAAACGTTGGTACGCAACCAATCCAGTATCGGCATAAAGTTGTAGGTCACAACTTTCAGTCCGCATGCCGCTACGTTGCGTAAACTTGTTTTGTATTGATCAATGTATCTTTTGTAATCCCCGGTTTGTTTTTTAATGTCTTCGTGCACGGGCAGGCTTTCAATAACTGTCCAGGTTAAACCGGCATCTTCAATTATTTTTTTTCGTTTGGTGATTTCATCAATCGTCCACACATCACCCACCGGAATGTGGTGTAATGCGGTTACAACACCCGTGCACCCGGCTTGCCGAATGTCGCTCAGGCTTACCGGATCGTTAGGTCCGAACCACCGCATGGTCTGTTCCATTCTCACCATTTTCAATGATCAATTTAGAGGTCTAAAAACCAATCGAATTTCCTCCATCCACAGCAACCACTGTTCCAGTGATAAACGTTGAATCATCGGATGCCAGAAAGTATGCTGCGTTCGCTACATCTTGTGGGTCACCCAGTCGGCCCATGGGGGTACGTGAAAGTACCTTTTGTTTACGTTCAGGGTCGCCATTTAAAGCTGTTGCCGACATTTTTGTAGCAATGAATCCGGGTGCAATGCAATTTACACGCACGCCCTGGGGAGAAAGCTCAACGGCCAGCGTGCGGGTAACACCTTCAATGGCTGTTTTGGATGCCGCATATGCCACTACTCCGGGTAAGCCGTATTGTGCGGCCATCGAGCTGATGTTGATGATGCTGCCTGATTTTTTTGCCACCATATTTTTGGCCACTTCACGTGTGATGGCAAACACGCTGGTGAGGTTAGTGAGCAATATCTGTTGAAACTCCTGATCGGTAACCTCCAACGCAGGTTTCTTCATATTAATGCCGGCATTGTTAACCAGTACATCAATGTTTCCGTGTTTCTTTACAATGGCTTTTATTACATCGGGTATGCCACCCAGGTTGGTGATATCGAAGGCTATTGTTTCGCAGTTTGTGCCAAGGCATGACACTGCCTCATCAAGACTTTGTTTATTCCTACCAATAATAATGGTGTGAATGTTTTGTTCAGTAAACTTCTTTGCAATAGCAAAACCGATTCCTGATGATCCTCCGGTTACGATGGCAATTTTTTTTCCCATGCTGTATACTAATTAAACCCTATCACCACTGTGGCCTGATGCCGGGTGCATAAGGGAATTCCAAATTCATATAATACTCTAATGGTTGGTCGGGTTTTTCCAATCCGTTTGGTATGGGCAAACCTGAAAAGCTTTGAAAATACAATACACAGGCATTACGCCACCAGATGGCTTCGTTATATTGAATGGCCAGCAACATTTTTACGTGTTCAAAACGTTCCTGATCAACCTTTCCTTCCAGTGTATTCCATTTTTGTTGAAACGATTTTACTTCTTCTGCGCCAGCGTAATAGTGGCGGCAAATTTCTTCCCATAAGGTTTTTCCTGATTTCAGTTTTTCATCCCAGCCCACGTGATGAAACCAAAGCAGAAACTTTTCCGGACATTGTTCGCGCGAGCCAAAAAGTCTGGCTACAGGTTCATTATACTGTGCAATAGCATTGCTTCCGGTTGATGAGCGATTAAAACCAATGCCTTCTTTACTGGCCTGATGATAGTACACCGATGTCCAGTCGGCTCGGTGTTTATCTTTTATCCACGGTGCAGGCCCGTAATGATGACTCCATCCCATGATGTGGTGCAAGCCAAGCGGTGTCATGTACGAAACATTGGTTTCCCATGATTTGTCCATAATTTCTTTAATGGGATTTACAAAAGTTTGATCGTTAGTGAATGTCATCTTTATCCATTCTTCTGCAATACTTTGTGCACTAAGCTGATGATCCCAAGCCAACCGCCCGAAAGCATACCAGTTGGCTTGTGCGAATGGATGGCCTGTCCAGTTTCTGTCGGTGCCGATGTTGGCCACACCGGCAATGCCTGAGCGTGAATGGTTGTCGAGCGAGCCATCAATAACTTTTGCTACCGTTGATCCTGTGCCTTTGGCATGCGTATCGGCATCCAGGCATTCTTTAAATTGATTGGCCAGGTAAACCAGGTGCGTGCTGAAGCCGGTGTATTCCTGTGTGATCTGGAACTCCATCATTAAAGGCGTGTGGGGTAGGGTACCAAACATCGGGTGGAATGGTTCGCGCGGTTGAAAATCGATGGCACCGTTTTTTACTTGAATCAACACATTTTTTCTGAACGTTCCGTCAAGTGGTTTAAATTCATTGTAGGCTTGCTTGGCGCGATCGTCAGGCACTTTGTCATCATACACAAAGGCACGCCACATTACTATACCGTTAAAGGGTGCAACTGCATCGGCTAACATGTTGGCGCCATCGGCATGGTTGCGATTGTAGTTTTGCGGCCCGGGTTGTCCTTCTGAGTTTGCTTTCACCAAAAACCCTCCGAAGTCTGGGATGAGTGTGTATATCTCTTTTACTTTATCGTTCCACCATTGCTGAACTGTTGGATCCAATGGGTCGGCAGTTTTTAATCCGCCTAACTCAATGGGTGCACTGAAGCGTGCCGTGAGGTAAATTCTTATTCCGTAGGGTCGAAACACATCCGCGAGTGCGGCTACTTTTTCAAGGTAATATTCGGAAAGTACGCGTGCATTTGCATTTACATTGGTTACTACTGTTCCGTTTATACCGATGGAAGCATTTGCACGGGCATAGTCATGGTAGCGCGGATCGATATAATCTGGAAGTTTATGCCAATCCCATAAAGAAAATCCGGCATAGCCGCGTTCAACGGTGCGATCGAGGTTGTCCCAATGATTGAGTACACGCAGGTTAATGCGCGGTGAACTTTCAATATCAAGTTTGTCAATCGGTTGATGGGTTTGCAGCAATTTTAAAAAGTGAAATGCACCATACAGCACACCGATTTCTTCTGGTGCAGCAATTACGGTTAGTTTCTTCTTCTGGTAGGTTGTGGTGAGTATTAAAAATCCTTCGTTACCCAGGTTTTTTAATCTGGTGTCAAGATTCAGGTTACGGATTATTTCGGACGATTGGGGAGTGCCTAATAAAACAGTTGAGGAGCCTGGGGTTTTAACTTCCGGAATGTTTCCGATTAATCCTGCAAGGCCTTGTTGAATTTCTTTTTTAACCAGTGAAAGGGTGGGTGAGTTGCCATACACCATCCAGCCCGAAATATTTTTTTTGTATCCAGTCGCTACCGCCTTATTTGTTATGGGGTCATACCGAAGCCACAGCCGGTAGCCATCTTCACTATGTACAGCAGTAAATGTTAAGAATAGTATATAAAGTAGTGGCAGTTTTCTCATGATAAGATGATGGTGCTATTTCTTCAGGGAAGATTGACGGATAATCAATTCATGGCGCAACACGATGGTGTTTAGGTTGGCCGAGTTGCTTTTGTTGAGTTTGTTCAGCAGGGTAGCGGCTGCTACTTCACCCATTTCCTGGCCGGGATAATTCACGGTGGTTAAATTGGGTTCAATCACTTTTGATATGGGGTCGTTGTTAAAGCCTACAACAGCAATGTCGTTGGGTATTTTTATGCCGGCCAGTTTTAACTCGCGCATGCACGCAACTGCTGATGTATCGTTGGCAGCAAAAATGCCGTCAGGTCTTTTATGCATTTGCAAAATCTGATGTGCGGCTTCTTCACCTCCCATATCACTCAGGTTGTTGCTGATCACCAGTTCAGGATTGTATACGATTCCTTTTTCCTGCAGCGCTTGTTTGTAACCGGCCAAACGATCCGCATACACATTCCGGTTTAAACTTCCGGAAAGGTGAACAATGCGTTTGCAACCCTGATCGAGCAGATGCCTGGTGGCATCATAGCCGGCCTGATGGTTGTCAATAACAACGCTGGTGCAACCGGGGTGTTCTATAATGCGGTCGAAGAAGATGATCGGAATATTTTTTTTCAGGAGGGCTTCAAAGTGTTCAGTATCTTTTGTGTCGTAGGCAAGGGATACCATCAACCCATCAATGCGGCTGTTGTACATGGTGTTTACACCGGCAATTTCTTTTTTGCCGGATTCCTGCGACTGAGAGATGATGAGGTTGTAGCCGTTTTCATTCACCAGTTTTTCCATACCGGCAATGACAGTCGACATGAAGTAACTGTTCAGGCGCGGAACAATCACACCGATGGTATTGGTTTTCTTTCGCCTGAGGTTGCTGGCGAAGGTGTTGTGCTGGTACCCCATTTTTTTTGCGGTATCCAGAATTTTCTTTTTGGTATCTTTACGGATGCCGGGATGGTCTTTAAGTCCACGGCTCACCGTGGCAGGGGAAACGCTGAGTGCCTCCGCGATATCGTAAATGGTGACTTCTTTGTGATGAGTCATTTCAATCGATTACATGACAAATTAACACTAAAAATGGCAAAAAATATGGGTTTTAAAATAATTATGTGCAATCGGTTGCATGAATTAGAATGCCGGGATCAGCATCAATGCTAATTTTGGGATTAAACTTTTCCTCAAAAATTGACCAAAAAAAACTGTTTTTGGCATCCGCGGGGTGTTTTTTTAAACCAACTCAATGCGCTTTCCGGTATGCATGGCCTCGTAAATTGCCTGCAATAGTTTTACATCCCGTCTTCCCATTTCACCGGGTACCGGAGAAGGACGGTTGCTTTTAACGGCTAAAGCAAAATCATCCATTTGCTTTGCTTGTTGATTTACTGGCATAAGTTCCAGTTTTCCAGTGGATGTCTCACCTTTCAGTCCACCATAATTAAAGGCTGGCTTGAGTTCGAACCAACCCTTTTCAGCTTCGGCCCTCAAAAAGTTTATGCTTTCTGAATAGCTCGTCATGCCTTTGGCCCGAAGACCGTTTGGCATTTCAAATTCCCAGGTAAGTGATTCTTCAACTTCGCTGAACTTGACCGGATCGGTTTTTGGTCCTTCTTGTGCTGTAACCGCAACAGGTTCCATACCGGATAAGTAGCAAAAGCCTTGCACACTGTAAATGCCAAGATCCATCAAGGGGCCACCACCGGCAAGTGCCTTGTTCAATCGCCATATTCCGGCAGACGCTTTAAAACCAAACGAAGAGGACAGTCCTTTCAGTTCGCCAAAAGTTTTTTCTTTGGCGAGCCTGATCATCTCTTGATGATAAGGATCGAAGTGTAACCGATAACCGATGGACAGCTTTACGTTGGCTTTCTTGCATGCTTCAATCATACGATCGCAATCTTCAACGGTAATGGACATGGGTTTCTCGCAGATAATATGCTTGCCTGCTTGCGCTGCCCGTATGGTATATTCAGCGTGCATCGAGTTGGGCAGTACTACATAAATGATATCAATATCAGGATTGTCTTTAAGGCTGTCGAAGTTTTCGTACGAGTAAATATTTTTTTCAGGGATATTATACTTCTCTTTCCAAACCGGAATTTTTGAAGGGGTACCCGTAACAATTCCTGCAAGGTAACAATGCTCGGTTTGTTCAAGTGCAGGAGCAAGTTGCCCACCGGCATAGGAACCCAAACCAACCAAGGCTATGCCTAATTTTGTTTTTTCCGGGTTCATTGTTGTTTCCTTGTTTTGGTTTTTAGTATTGCTGTTGCAGGAATAAATTGAAGCAAAGGATGAAATACCTAACGTGGTAAGTCCAAGATTATAAATGAACTTTCTACGTGAACCATCGGGTGTAGGTTTTGTTTCCATAAGCGGGTTGGTTAGTTAGATAAATTGCTGAAGAATTAATACTCCAATCAAGCCAAGTACCGACATTAACGATTCCATTACTGTCCATGACAGGAAGGTTTGTTTAAGCGACAGGTTGAAGAATTCCTTGAACATCCAGAAGCCGGTATCGTTGATGTGCGAGCAAAAAACACTTCCGGCTCCAACGGCCAGCACCATCAATTCAGGTGAAACCTGTCCGGTTACGACAAGTGGAGAAACAATCCCTGCTGCAGTCAACCCAGCTACCGTGGCAGAACCAAGCGCGATACGAAGTAATGCGGTAATGATCCACGCGAAAAGATAGGGATTGATTTGCCACTCACTACTGAAGGAAGTGATGTATTTCCCTGTACCGCTGTCGATTAAAACTTCTTTTAAAACTCCTCCTGCGGTAATGATTAACAAGATCATAGCAATACGTGTAATGCCTTCCGTTAACCATTTCATAATGGTCGACATATCCGTGCCCCGTTGTGTTCCAAAAAAGTACACCGCCAGTAAAACAGAAGTCAGTAATGCAATATTTGGGTTTCCGAAAAACTGTATGATTGAATAGGCGGTTCCTTCTGATTTAAAAAAAGTATCAACCACAACGGCTAATGAAATGAGCAATACCGGCATTAACGCAACACTAAAACTGGCAAAAGGTGAAGGCGGATTTGCTGGTTCAACCGGCTGCTCATGGAATGAATTTCCGTTGGCGGTCGTTCCGATATTCTTCAATAACCGGCCGAGAAACGGACCTGCAATAATCACGATAGGAATTACCAGGATTAAGCCATAAACCAGTGTCAGACCTAAATCGGCACCAAAAGCATTGACTAATACAACAGGGCCCGGGTGTGGAGGAAGAAAACAATGTGTTGCGGAAAGCGAAGCGGCTGTGGGTATGGCAATGTAAAGTAAGGGTAGACCAGTTCTTCGTGCTACTGAAAAAACGAGCGGCACAAGAATGATAAAGCCTGCATTGTAATAAAGCGGAAGACCTACCAGAAAACCTGTTAGCAAAACAGCCCATTGAACATGGCGTTCACCAAAGTTTCTGATAAGGTTGGATGTGATTTGATTAATCGCCCCACTGGCTTCCAGAATTTTTCCCAACACAGCACCAAGGCAAATGATTAGCGCCAATCCGCTAAGTGTGCTCCCCACACCCTTTTCAATAGAAACGACCAGTTCTGAAGGATGCATGCCTAACAGTAAGCCAACAACAATGGCAACAATCAACAGGGATAAAAACGGACTGATTTTTTTATAGGTCAGGTAAACCTGCAGGGCAACACCAAACGCAATAATGAGCAATGGCATCAGCTAACAAAATTTATTAACGTGCCTATATTACCGATTTTTATCCTGATTTCATCACCTGCTTTTAACGTAAAACCGCTGGGTGGAACAATACCGGTCCCAGTCATAATCATGCATCCATATGGAAAGGAACATTCGCGGTAAACGAATGATGCTAACTCTTCAAGCGAACGTTTCATCTGGTTGATAGCGATGGAATCCGTGTAAACAGTATCACCATTACGAAGAATATCCAGTTGAATTACTGTTTCGGGATTGATGGGTGTGTCAGTAACGTAAATACACGGGCCTATGGCGGCACAGCCATCATACGTTTTGGCTTGGGGCAGGTAAAGCGGGTTCTCACCTTCAATGCTGCGACTGCTCATATCGTTACCGATGGTATAGCCGATGATTTTTCCTGATGAAGTAACAACAAGTGTGAGTTCCGGTTCGGGTACATCCCACGTAGAGTCTTTTCTGATTCTTACCTTGCCACCATGCCCAACAACACGGTGTGCAGTGGCTTTGAAAAACACTTCGGGTCGTTCGGCTTCGTATACCCGTGCATAGAAATCGCCACTTCCGGAAGTTTTTGATTCTTCCTGTCTTCCTACTTTACTGCGCAGGTAGGTTACTCCACAAGCCCACAATTCCTGATTAGCAATGGGAGCAAGAATTGAATTCTTGATAAGCTCGGCTGCCTGATGTATTGGAGCACTTACAGATGTGATTTGCTGAAGCTTATCAAACAAGTGATCATTATTAATGAACTTATCCCAGTCTTCCTGATATAGGAAATACTTGTCTTTATTTTCAATCAATATACCCGAAGAGGTCTTATAAACTCTCATAGTTATTTTGCATTTAATGTAAATCTCCCTTAACCACGCTTCCCGATCCACCTCGTAAAATATCTAAGTCACAACCTAAGTCAGCTTGTTGAACATGATCAAGGAAAAATTTCACATATCCTCTTTCGGTATGCGGAAGGGAAGGAGTCCAGTTGGCCTTTCGTTTTTTTAGCTCATCATCACTTACATCCAGGTGGAGCTTTCTTTTTTCAATGTCCAGTTCAATCATATCGCCATTTTTAACGAGGGCAAGTGTACCACCAATGGCCGATTCGGGCGATACGTGCAGTACTACCGTGCCGCCAGCCGTTCCGCTCATGCGGCCGTCAGAAATGCGGATCATATCGCGTACACCCTTCTGAAGAAGTTTTTCAGGAAGATCAACATTACCAACTTCGGGCATGCCCGGATACCCAACGGGCCCTACATTTTTCAAAACAATCACACAGCTTTCATCAATGTCAAGGTTAGGGTCATCAATGCGTGCATGGTAGTCGTCCATGGTTTCAAAAACAACTGCCCGGCCGCGGTGCTTCATCAATTCTTTCGATGCCGCAGAAGGTTTAATGACCGCCCCGTTTTCGCAGAGGTTTCCTTTTAACACAACCATACCGGCTTCGGATTGCAGGGGTTGATCCAACGATGCGATAACATCGCGGTTATAGCAGGGCGGGTTGACATTGTTTTCACCGATGGCCTTTCCGTTAACGGTAATGGCATCCGTGTGTAAATACTTCTTAAGTTCATCGATTACAACGGGCAAGCCCCCGGCATAGTAAAAATCTTCCATCAGGTATTTTCCGGATGGTTTCAGGTTAACGAGCAACGGGATTTTACTTCCAATCGTATCAAAGTCTTCGAGTTTAAGGTCAACACCAATTCTTCCGGCAATGGCCAGCAAGTGGATGATGAAGTTGGTTGAACCGCCCACACCTGCATTGACTACAATGGCATTTTCAAAAGCTTGTCGGGTTAAGATTTTGGAGAGCTTTAAATCTTCTTTAACCATCTCTACAATCCTTCTTCCGGAGAGATGCGCCATTACTTTTTTACGTGCATCTACTGCAGGTATGGCTGCAGCTCCGGGTAAGGTCAGGCCCAGTGCTTCTACCATGCAAGCCATGGTTGAGGCTGTGCCCATCGTCATGCAATGCCCTTGGCTTCGGGCTGCGCCAACTTCGGCTTCGTGAATGTCTTCATCGGAATATTTTTCTACCGACCGTTTTTCTTTGATCATCCAGTTGAACGATCCCGAGCCGATGCACTCACCGCGAAAGCGGCCGTTGAGCATCGGCCCACCGGGCACAACAATGGTTGGGAGGTCAACACTGCATGCACCCATAACGGTTGAGGGAGTTGTTTTATCACAACCGGTTAATAGTACAACACCATCGATGGGGTTGGCACGGATGGATTCTTCGGTATCCATGCTGGCCAGGTTGCGGAAGAGCATGGTGGTGGGCCGCATGATGGTTTCGCCCAGTGAAGTGACAGGAAACTCCAGCGGAAATCCCCCGGCTTCGCGTACACCACGTTTTACAATTTCAGCGAAGTCGCGCAGGTGGCCGTTACAGGGTGTAAGCTCCGACCAGGTGTTGCAGATGCCGATAACCGGTTTGTCTTTGAAGTAATCATCGGGATAGCCTTGGTTGCGCAACCACGAGCGATGGACAAATCCCATCTTGTCGGATTTACCGAACCAGTCGTAGCTTCTGAGTTTTTTGTCCATGTTTTTTTATTGTTTTACATGTTTACCATTGACCAACCTCCATAGTTGCTCAGGGTTATCAGTTTTCAATTCGTTTGGCAATAATGCTTCAGGAAAGTTTTGATAGCACACCGGGCGGGTAAATCGTGTGATCGCCAATGTACCAACAGAAGTTGTACGACTATCCGTAGTGGCAGGGAAGGGGCCACCATGGACCATAGCATCACAAACCTCCACTCCGGTTGGATAGCCGTTGATCACCAGCCTTCCAACTTTTTGTTCCAGTATGTGAATCAGCTCGGCATATTCCCGCAGATCTTCAGGTGTGCCGTGTATTGTTGCGGTTAAATGACCATGCAACTTTTTAGCAGCTTCAAGTATTTCATTTTTGTTGTTTGCTGAAATGAGCAGGGAAGATGGACCGAAAATTTCTTCTTGCAGTGTTGGATTGGTTAAGAAACTTTTAACATCACTTTCAAATACGTGTGCTGATACTGTAAAACCCGAATCGGTACTTTTTCCGGAGGCAAGTACATCTACTCCAGTAATGGTTTGCAATAAGTTGGTGCCGTGCTGGTAGTTCGTACGGATACCCTCAGTAAGCATCGTACCAGCAGGGGTATCAGCAATATGCTTTGAAAGCGTGTTGGTGAATTCAGTTGTTTTTTCAGATTTCTCCATAAACACCAACCCAGGGTTGGTGCAGAACTGACCTACTCCAAGCGTTACGGAGGCGGCAAGATCGCGGGCAATGTCATTTCGTTTTTCCTGCAGTATTCCAGGAAAAATAAATACAGGATTGGTGCTTCCCATTTCTGCATACACAGGTATCGGTTCTGGTCGTGCGCCAGCTTCATCGAACAGCGCTTTTCCTCCGCGGAACGAACCGGTGAAACCAATTGCTTTTATTAACGGGTGGCGGACAATGCCTAATCCAACCTCATGTGATTGACCCTGGAGCAGGGAGAAGGTTCCATCCGGCATATTGCATTTTTTTATGGCCTGAAGAATGGCATGGCCAACCAGTTCGCTTGTTCCCGGGTGAGCAGGGTGTGCCTTAACGACAACCGTGCATCCGGCTGCCAGTGCCGAGGCTGTGTCGCCACCGGCAACGGAAAATGCAAAGGGGAAATTGCTGGATCCGAAAACTCCTACCGGCCCTAATGCTTTTTGCATACTGCGAACATCAGGTTTGGGCATGGGTTTTCGTTCAGGGTCACCGAAATCAATCCGGGCATCAACCCACGAACCTTCTTTAATGTAAGAAGCAAACATGTTAAGCTGATTTACCGTGCGCTGCCGTTCATTCAACAGTCGCGCCTCGGGTAGTCCTGTTTCCTCCATACAGTGTTCGATCAATGCCCGGTCAAGCGCTGTTATTTCTTCGGCAATGCAAACCAGAAATTCGGCTCGCATCTTACCGCTTATGTTTCGATAGACCTGAAATGCTTCACTTGCTTTTTTTACAGCCTTGTCAATTTCATTGGAAGTGGCTTCAAAGAAGGGAGGTTCTATTTTCTTTGTTGTAGCCGGATTAATAGCATAAAAGTTGGTGCGACTTTCACCTGAAATGACATTGCCGATTATATTTTTCCCTTCAGGTTTCATGCAACAAAATTCATAATGGTTAATGCGTATAAAATGCACCAAAAGATAATACTTTCAATTCCATCTTTTGTTCAAAAGATTTCGGAGCAGAATTTTGTACTCCGTTGATTGATTGTTAGTCCAATGGAGCAGCACCTGGCCGCTCATGCAGGGGAAGGCTGCTTTGAATTTAGGATTTGACTTTAAGAAGATGTCAGCAGGTCAAATCTTGAAACCAAATCCGTTCTTGATCTTCTGCTGGTACTTCTGCTGATTGAATTTATACAGGAATGATCCTTTCTTGGATGATTTTTTGTTCTTTTCCTTCAATTTTTCCAGGATGTTGAAGGAGTTTATTTTTTTTGTAAAGTTCCGTTTATCAAGCTTCTCATCCATGATTTCTTCATAGAGCTTCTGTAACTGGCGCATGGTAAATTTTACAGGCAGTAGTTCAAATCCAATGGGTTGCGTAGAAGCTCTATAGCGTAAACGCTCAATGGCATCATTAACCATTTCGTTGTGATCGAAGATTAATTTGGGGCAGTTTGACATTTTAAACCAACGTGCCGAGTTCTTCTTAATGAGTTCAACATCATGCGCCTCAATATTAATGAGTGCATAGTAGGTAACGGAAATAGTCCGCTCAACAGGGTCGCGATCAATTTCGCTATACGCTTTTAGCTGTTCAAGGTATACATTGTGTAAGCCCGTCAGGGAGTGAAGAATGCGTGTTGCGGCATCTTTTAGTGTCTCATCCGCATGCAGAAAGCCACCCATTAAGGACCATTTGCCTTTTTCCGGGGCGAAATTCCTCTTTATTAAGAGTATTTTTAATTCTTCATCCTGTTGATCAAATCCGAAGATAATACAGTCTACCGCAACAAGTACCTTCTCCTCATTTTTATACTTCTGAATCATAATTATTGAAAGGCCAGACTGGCCGTACACGTAAAAAACTCAAGCGAAAATAGATGTTAATCGTAACATCTGATCATGCCGTTAAAATAAATTATGTGGATTTAATAAATGTATTAAGTACATTTAATTTATATTTAATATCTCTTAACCGGTAACACTATGCTAATGTTTATTATCCAACAAAGAAAAAGGTTGCTGACGATGGCGATGGCTTGGTTATGCAACACGGTTTTAGTTGCACAACCTGCTGAAGTGACTGCCATCATCAATGCCGATCAAGGCAAGCAACAGATCAGTAAGCACATTTACGGTCATTTCTCCGAGCACCTGGGCCGGTGCATTTATGGAGGGTTCTATGTCGGAACAGACAATACTAAAATACCGCATGTTGATGGTGTTCGAAAGGATGTTATCGCAGCGCTGAAGCATATGAAGATACCCAACCTGCGATGGCCGGGCGGTTGTTTTGCTGACACCTATCATTGGAAAGACGGCATAGGCCCGCGGTCAGAAAGACCAACACTTGTTAACCGATGGTGGGGTGGGGTTATAGAAGACAATAGCTTTGGTACGCATGATTTTCTAAATCTGTGTGAAGAACTGGGAACAGAACCCTACCTGGCCGCTAATGTGGCAACAGGTACGGTGCAAGAGTTTATCGATTGGATTCAGTATACCACCCATGAGAGCCAAAGTCCTATGGCCGAGTTGAGAAAAAAGAATGGACGTGAAAAACCATGGAAAGTAAAATACTGGGGTATAGGAAATGAAGCGTGGGGCTGTGGTGGTAACATGACTCCTGAGTACTACGCCAATATATATAAGCAGTTTGCCACCTTTATGGATGGTAAAGAGTTTTACCGGATAGCGTCAGGGGCAAACGTAGCCGATTACCACTGGACGGAAGTGTTGATGCGGGACATTCCAAAAAACCTGGTTGAAGGCGTAGCGCTTCATCACTATTCGGTCATTGATTGGAATAATAAAGGATCAGCTACCGAATTTTCAGAAGAAGATTACATGACTACCATGCAACGGGCCCTGCGGATGGACGAACTGGTAACCCGCCACGCTACTATTATGGATAAATACGATCCGCAAAAGAAAGTCGGTTTAATAGTTGACGAGTGGGGTGGATGGTACAATGTAGAGCCAGGAACAAACCCAGGCTTCCTTTATCAGCAAAATACCATGCGTGATGCCATGATTGCAGGCGTTACCTTAAATATCTTTAACAATCATTCTGACCGTGTGCGAATGGCCAACCTGGCACAGACAATCAATGTGTTGCAGGCCGTTATCCTCACAGATGAAGAGAAAATGCTGCTGACACCAACATACCATGTACTTACCATGTACAATGTTCATCAGGATGCCACCTGGTTACCGGTTAATTATAACAATGTTGACTATACCTACAAAGACAAAAAGGTTCCGGCTATTTCAATTTCAGCATCCAAGGATGCGACCGGAGCGATACATGTATCACTGGTCAATATTGATTACGCCAAAAAGCACTCGGTAAATGTTGACCTGCGTGGCTATGATTTTAAGAAAGTTACTGGAACTATCCTCAGTTCCGCAAAAGCGCAGGATCACAATACTTTTGATAATCCTGAAAAAATAAAGCAAAAAGAATTCAAAGGATTTAAAGCCTCAAAATCCGGTGTGTTGGTTGACCTGCCTCCGTTCTCGGTTGTTGTGCTGGAGATCAAATAAATCAAATGCTGAATAATGCAGTAATTTTTTTACCTCATATCAGCAAACGATTGCACTTTTTGTAAAACTACTTTATGGTAAAGAACCACGTTATAGGATTAGACTTTGGAACGGATTCAGTAAGAGCTGTAGTAGTGGATGCTGCGAATGGATCAACGCTGGCAACACATGTGCAAGGGTACAAGCGCTGGCGTGAAGGAAAGTATTGCGATGCCTCTCAATCCATGTTTCGTCAGCATATTCTGGATCACCTCGAAGGAATTGAGTCAACCATTACAACGGTAGTGAAAGCTTCAGGTGTTGATGTAAAATCGATAAAAGGAATTTGTATTGATACTACCGGTTCATCTCCAGTTCCGGTGGATGAACATGGCGTTTCCTTGTGCCTGAAGCCTGAATTCGAACATAACCCCAACGCCATGATGGTGTTGTGGAAAGATCATACAGCCATTAAGGAAGCCGAAGAAATTAATCAGTTGGCAAGGCGTTGGGGTGGGATTGACTACACCAGATTTGAAGGAGGGATTTATTCATCAGAATGGTTTTGGGCGAAAATCCTGCACATCATCCGGGAAGATGAAGCGGTGAAAAATGCCGCTTTCTCCTGGATAGAGCATTGCGATTTAATGACCTTCATATTAACAGGTGGCAAGGATTTGAAGTCCTTCAAGCGTAGTCGCTGCGCAGCCGGGCACAAAGCCATGTGGCATGAAAGCTGGAACGGCTTACCTGATGAAAAATTTCTTGTGCAGCTTGATCCATCATTCAGGGTGTTACGAAAAAATCTTTACGAAGAAACCTATACCTCCGACCAGGTTGCCGGAAACCTTTCACCTGAATGGGCGAAGAAGCTTGGCCTTACTACAGACACAACTATAGCCGTTGGAACCTTTGATGCCCATGCCGGTGCGGTTGGTGCAGAAGTGGAGGAATATACATTGGTGCGTGTGATGGGTACTTCAACATGCGACATTATTGTTTCGCCTGAAGAAAAAGTGAACGATACGGTAAAAGGAATTTGTGGCCAGGTAAATGGTTCTGTTATTCCGGGTATGATTGGTTTGGAAGCCGGGCAATCGGCCTTTGGTGATATGCTGGCGTGGTTTCGTGACCTCGTTGCCTGGCCAATTGACAATCTCTCTTCAGTATCGGTTACCGATAGAGAAAAGCTCAATGACGAAATCATTACTGCGCTATCACGTCAGGCTGAAAAACTTCCGATCAGTGAGTCATCACCTTTAGCGCTGGATTGGATCAATGGCCGAAGAACACCCGATGCCAACCAGGCATTGAAAACGGCAATCGTCAATCTTAGTTTAGGTACAAGCGCTCCCGCAGTATTCCGCGCACTTGTAGAAGCCATTTGTTTCGGCTCAAAGAAAATTGTGGATCGGTTTGTGGAGGAAGGTGTTGAAATAAAATCGGTAGTAGGAATAGGGGGGGTTGCTAAAAAATCCCCATTCATCATGCAAACGTTAGCCGATGTACTGAACATGCCGATTAAGGTAGCTTCTTCTGAACAAGCCCCCGCATTGGGCGCGGCCATGTACGCAGCAACAGCAGCAGGATTGTATGGCAGTGTTACAGAAGCGAGCAAAGCCATGAACAATGGTTTTGAAAAAATTTATCAGCCCCATGCTAAAAATGTTTTGGTGTATGCGAAGATGTACAAAACCTATTGCGCGCTTGGCGATTACGTTGAGAGAAATATTAACCATTGAATATGTCAGACTTTCGTGACCTTAAGCAAAAGTGCTATGAAGCAAACATGAAATTGCCGGAATTGCAACTGGTAATCTATACGTTTGGTAACGTAAGCGCTGCCGATCGTAAACGGGGTGTGTTTGCCATTAAGCCCAGTGGTGTTGCTTATGATGTGCTTAAAGCGGATGATATTGTTATTGTCGACTTTGATAATAATATTATTGAAGGCTCCATGCGCCCATCATCCGATACCAAAACGCATGCTTTTTTGTATAAGCATTGGAAAGAAATCGGAGGCATTTGTCATACGCATTCAACCTATTCGGTTTCATGGGCCCAGGCTCAACGCGATATACCCATTATGGGAACAACTCATGCCGATTATCTTACTCATGATATTCCCTGTGCTGCTCCGATGAGCGATGAACTCATCAAAGGCGATTACGAATACAACACCGGTCAGCAAATTGTGGATTGCTTTGCAGAAAGAAAACTGGATTACAAGGAAGTAGAAATGGTGCTGATCGGAAATCATGGCCCGTTTACCTGGGGAAAAGATGCAGCAAAAGCTGTTTTCAATTCGAAACTGCTGGAAGAGCTTGCCCGCATGGCATACATCACCTTATCCATTAACCCTGATGCTCCCCGGTTGAAAGATGCACTGATTGAAAAGCACTATCAACGGAAGCATGGTAAAGATGCCTACTACGGGCAAAAGTAAAATGATACACCTATATATATGAATAGCTTGAAACATTATGAGGTTTGGTTTATCACCGGCAGCCAGCATTTGTATGGCGACCAGGTGCTGCGCAATGTGGCGGCACATGCGGAAGAGATCGCCAAATCCTTCGACTCCAATTCCCTTATTCCCGTAACGATAAAATACAAAGCCGTTGTTAAAACACCGGAGGAAATTTTAACGGTATTCCGCCAGGCAAACAACGAGGTGAACTGCATCGGGCTTGTACTTTGGATGCACACCTTCTCGCCTGCGAAGATGTGGATCAATAGTTTGAAAATTTTAAGCAAGCCGTTTGTTCACCTGCACACGCAATACAATGCTGAAATTCCATGGAGCGAAATCGACATGGATTTTATGAACGAAAACCAATCCGCGCATGGCGACCGTGAATTTGGTTTTATGGTGAGCCGTATGCGGAAAAGAAGAAAAGTAATTGTCGGGCATTGGAACGATCAGCAAACCATTTTACAACTCGCCAACTGGACACGCGTTGCTGCAGGCTGGCATGCTTTTCAACATACACGCGTGGCGCGTATTGGTGATAATATGCGTGAAGTTGCCGTTACAGAGGGAGATAAGGTTGAGGCACAAATTCAATGGGGTCTTTCGGTTAACGGTTATGGTGTGGGCGATCTTGTAAAATTTGTAAATGAAGTTTCTGATCAGGATACTGCAAAGCTTGTTAAAGAATACAATGATACCTATGAAGTTTCAGCATCAGTAAAATCAAGCCAGTCATTGAAAGATGCTGCGCGTATTGAGTTGGGCCTTCGTGCATTTATGAACAACGGTAACTTTCAAGCCTTTACGGATACGTTTGAAAACCTTCATGGCCTCAAGCAACTTCCGGGAATCGCATCGCAACGGTTAATGCAAAATGGGTTTGGTTTTGGCGCTGAAGGCGATTGGAAAACCGCGGCATTATTACGGGCTGTCAAAGTAATGGATCAGGGTCTTGCAGGGGGAAGTTCGTTTATGGAAGACTATACGTATAATTTCCAAAACGGAAGCTCAACCGTATTGGGTGCGCACATGCTTGAAATTTGTCCGTCCATCGCAAATGGAAAACCCCGTTGTGAAGTTCATCCTTTGAGTATTGGAGGAAAGGAAGACCCCGCCAGGTTAGTGTTCGATGTGGATTCAGGTCCGGCTATCAATGTGTCGCTCATTGATCTTGGCAACCGGTTCAGGTTATTGGTGAATGAAGTGGAGGCTGTAAAGCCTGAACATGATCTTCCTAAGTTGCCTGTGGCAAGAGTATTATGGAAGCCTTATCCTGATCTTAATCGCGCGGCACAAGCGTGGATATTGGCAGGGGGTGCGCATCATACGGTATTCAGTAAAGCCATTACAACTCAATTCATTGAAGACTTTGCTGATATGGCCGGCATTGAGTTGGTAATCATTGACAAGGATACAACCATGCGTGAATTCAACGAGAAACTGAAGTGGAACGAAGTCTACTACCACATCTTTCAACATCGCGCTTAAAATATTCCTGCTATGAAAAAAAATATACTGGCAATTGCTCTACTGTTTGTTTTCGTACTCTCTTGTGATACGAAAAGGAAATCTACGCAATCCGTTCAACACGATTCCTTTGGTGTGATGCCTGATGGCACGGCCATAGAGCAATACACACTTACTAATGCCAATGGTATTGAAATGAAAGTGATTACTTATGGTGGAATTATCACTTCACTGAAAGTACCTGACCGCGATGGAAATTTTGCCGATGTGGTGTTGGGGTATGACAATCTTGAAGGCTACCTGGAACAAAATCCGTATTTCGGGGCGATTATTGGCCGCTACGGAAACAGGATTGCTAAAGGTGTGTTTACCCTTGACTCTGTTCAATACAAGTTGGCGCAAAACAATATTGGCAATCACCTGCATGGAGGTGATGTTGGATTTGATAAGGTAGTCTGGCGGGCCGAATCGATTTCTACAGAAAATACCATAGGGTTAAAGCTGACGTACAGAAGCAAGGATATGGAAGAGGGCTATCCCGGTAACCTTGACATCACGGTAAACTACATACTGGATGATGACAACACATTGACGTTTGAATATTTCGCTACAACGGATAAGAAGACCATTGTTAACCTTACCAACCATGCTTATTACAACTTAACCGGAAAGTCCCGTGACATATTGGGCCACGAGTTGATTATCAATACCGGTGAATATTTGCCCGTTGACAGTACATTAATTCCGTTGCAGCCGGAAAGTGTGACGGGAACCCCTTTTGATTTCTCCAAACCTAAAACTATTGGCAAGGATATCGAAGCGGATCACGTTCAATTGAAGAATGGTGGTGGCTATGATCATTGCTGGATCATTAATAAAACTGGTGACGCGTTGAATTTTGCCGCTTCATTGTATGATCCCGGCAGTGGCCGCTTCATGGAAATATTCACCACCGAGCCGGGCATCCAGTTTTATTCCGGCAATTTTTTAGATGGCACCATAACAGGCAAAGGGGGGGTAGTCTATAATTTCAGAACCGGGCTTTGCCTGGAAACGCAACACTACCCCGATTCCCCGAATCGTCCGGAATTTCCAACGACTACCCTCAATCCGGGAGAAGAATACAAAACAAAAACGGTTACAAAATTTTCAATTAAGTAGTGCTTCTTTTTATGTGAACGTAAATGAAAACTTTTCAGCAAGCCATATTATTCTCTGGATTAACCCTTGCATTGATTGCGTGTTCAACTCAAGAGAAGAAATCAACTGAAAGAATTGAATTGTTTCCACTCGATAAAGTAAAATTACTCCCCGGGCCATTCCTGAAAGCTCAGCAAACCGATCTGCAGTATATTCTTGAACTTGATGCCGATAGATTACTGGCCCCATTCGTAATAGAAGCGGGACTCGAACCTATGAAACCCGGCTATGGCAATTGGGAGGGGACCGGACTAAACGGAAACATCGGAGGGCATTACCTGTCGGCATTGGCTATGATGTACAGTGCTACAGGAAATGATTCAATTAGGAAACGACTTGACTATGCCATCGACTGGCTGTTGAAATGCCAGCAAGCTAATGGCAATGGCTATGTTGGAGGAGTTCCGAGCGGAAAAAAAATATGGGAAGAAATTTCTGCAGGAGAAATCCGGACTGAATCTTTTTCGCTTAATGGCGAATGGGTTCCGTTATATAACATTCATAAAATTTTTGCAGGGTTGCGCGATGCTTATGTATTCGCAGGCAACGAAAAGGCATTCGTTATCTGGAAGAATCTTTCCGATTGGTGGATCAATACGACCAAACAACTTACGGATGATCAATTTCAATTGATGCTTAAAAGCGAGCATGGCGGCATGAACGAAGTATTTGCCGATCTGTTCAGTATTGATGGCGATTCGATTTACCTGCAGATGGCAAAAAAGATGTCGCACAGGTTAATTCTTAACCCCTTACTCAACAAGCGCGATTCCCTTACCGGCCTTCATGCCAATACGCAAATTCCTAAAGTGGCAGGGTTTCTGAAAGTTGGTATGCTGTCCGCGGATACGTCATGGATAAAGGCATCGGATTTTTTCTGGAAGACCGTTACCCAAAACCGGTCAATTTCTTTTGGAGGCAACAGTGTGCGTGAGCATTTCAATGCTGCGGATAATTTTTCATCCATGCTGGAATCTGAGCAAGGCCCCGAAACCTGTAATACATACAACATGCTTCGGCTCACGAAGGGACTGTGGGAAATCTCCGGCTTTTCATCCTACCTGGATTATTACGAGCGGGCTTTATACAATCATATTTTGTCTTCACAACATCCCCGTGGTGGCTTTGTTTACTTTACGCCAATCCGGCCGAATCATTATCGTGTGTATTCACAACCGCATCAGGGCATGTGGTGTTGTGTTGGATCAGGAATGGAAAACCATGCTAAATATGGCGAAGTGATTTATGCGCATCGTGACGATAATATTTATGTAAACCTATTTATTCCTTCTGAGCTAGACTGGAGTGAAAATGGAATTCAAATAGAACAAGCAACCCGTTTTCCTTTTGAAGAGGAAAGTTTGCTGTTGGTGAAACTCAGTAAACCAAAAAAGTTTGACGTATTGATTCGTATACCGCATTGGATTGCCGGAGATAAGTTGCTGGTAAGAATAAATGATCAGGAACCAATGGAATTTCCTGCTGAGAATGGGTACGCTGTTGTTAGCAGAACCTGGTATGATGGTGATAAGGTAACTGTACAACTCCCGATGGAAATTACAACAGAACAACTTCCAGACAAATCATCATGGGTATCATTTCTGTATGGCCCGGTTGTTTTACACTGGCATTAGTTGTATGTAATCAACTGTCAGTATCTGCTCAACAGCTTTCGAAAGAGGAACTCATATTCCTTACGCCTGAATGGACCGGGGAGCGCTTTCCTGATGGGAGGCCTAAAGTTTCGGATGATATACTGAAAAGAATGAAATCCGTTACACTGGAAGAAGCCTGGGCTACCTGCCGTGGAGCTGGCTATAATTATCAGTATGAGGGAGACTGGATGCAAATCCATCCGGAAGGTGTGTTGGTAGGGCCTTGACTGCAACTTTTTTCCCTGGAAGACCGGATATTCATAAAGTAATACAAGAAAAAGGTAATAAGGATGGACGTGTGCTTGCACCAAATGCGTGGGCCATTGATATGCTGCAACCCGGAGATGTTTATGTGGTTGATCATCACGGTGCTTTAATTGACGGACCGACCATTGGGGATAATCTTGGCAATTCAATTTTTGCCCGATCCGGAAACGGAATAGTGTATGATGGTCCGCTGCGCGATATCAACGGCCTTAAAGAGATTAAGGGGTTTACTTCTTACTATAAATCATATCATCCTTCACACCATTTTGGTACTGTAGGAGGTGGTGGTCCCGTACGATTGAACACAACATTGGTGGGTATTAATACGATAACACGAATTGGTGGTGCCACAGTAATGCCTGGTGATGTGGTGCTGGCAAGAGATGGTGGTGTATTGTTTATTCCGCCTCATCTGGCGCTTCGTGTAATTGAGACATCCGAAATTGTTCGCTTAAGAGATATGGTTGGTCATCAGCGCTTGCGCGAGAAGAAATATACAGCAGGTCAAATCGACAGTCGCTGGACAGATGATATTGAAAAGGATTTTTCGCAGTGGTTGAAAGGCAACAAAACCAAGCTTCCTGTACCGCCAGAAAGAGTGGAGGAGCTACTTAAGACAAGAACCTGGTAAATGCAATAACTAAAAATATAAATTTATTTGACATGAGAAATTTAACTTCAAGACGTTCATTCATGACCAAAAGCGCAATGATCAGTGCTTTAGGTTTATCAGGTATAGCTAATACTTTTGGTCAGGGATTAACAACCGCAGTCGACAATGCTCCTAAGTTATCATCTCCATCCGATTTAAAGATCACAGATGTAAAGGTCGGCTTCCTTAGGGGGGGCGGAAGAATGTTTGTTAAAATTCTTACCAATCAGGACATCTACGGTTGGGGTGAAGGAGTTGACGCGGTGGGCGGTGCATACCACCTGGCAAAGCGGTTTGCCTTTTTCCTGCGAGACCAAAGTCCGTTGAACGTGCACCGGCTGTTTGAACAGATTCGCAAAGGAGGGGTGTTTGGGGGAGCTCAGGCAGGTATGTACATAGCTGTATTGTCGGCTATTGAGACTGCTTTGTGGGACTTGTCCGGGAAGGCGTTGAATGTTCCCGTGTATCAACTTCTGGGTGGTAAATTCCGCGATCGGGTGCGTTTGTATATGGATACGGCCTTGTATCAAAATCAGTTGCCCAAGCCGGAAGACTTTGCAAAAGCGGCAAAAGAGGCCGTAACGATGGGCTTCACGGCTGTAAAATTTGATCTTGATCAAGCCACTGATCCAAACAAGTATGACCGCTGGAACTGGACAGCCAGCCAACCCGAGATCCAACGCATGTACGATCAAATGGCGGCAGCACGACAGGCCGTTGGACCTAAAATAGATATCTGTGCCGACATGCACGGTCGGTATGATTTGCCAACCGCGCACCGGGCGGCTAAAATTCTTGAGCCGTTAAACCTGATGTGGCTGGAAGAGCCCATCCCTGCGGAAAATGCTGATGCTTATGCAGAAATTACCAAATCCACAAGCACGCCTATCTGTGCTGGTGAAAATCATTACCTCGCTTATGGCTTCAGGCCTTTACTGGAGAAAGGTGCTGTTGATATCGTTATGCCCGACTTGCAAAAGGCCGGGGGACTAGGGGAGGGGCAGCGGATAGCCAACTTGGCAAATCTTTATTATGTGCCTTTCGCCCCGCACATGGTTGCTTCATACCTGGGAGCAATGGCCGCAGCTCATGTTTGCGCCTCCGTTCCCAACTTCATGATCCTGGAGTGGCAGATATACTACCACACCGATCCGATGTGGAAAGAGATCGTAACTTTTGAAGGCACTGAATTTGTCGATAAAGGTTTTATTAAGGTATCAGACAAACCGGGCATTGGCGTTGATATGAACGAAGAGGGTTTGAAGAAGTATGCCGCACAGGGAATGCCATTTTTTGAATAGAATTGGTAACTGAAATGAATCTCTACAAAGAGAAAACATGAGATCAGGAGAAGAGATAAATTCATGCAATCGGTTGCATCATTGTAGATAATTTAGTCTATTAATGGTTCAAACCCCTTTAAAAACCAACAACAATGACCAAATATTATCGTGAAGTAAGATTTCAAGGCCTGAACAAAAAATGCATCGTTTCCCTGATGGCACTTGTATGCTTTTTAGGAACACAGGCGCAGCAAGTAGCTCCATACCTTAATCCCGACCAGCCCATGGAGACGCGCATTCAAGACCTGATCGGGCGGTTAACACTTGAGGAAAAGGTTTCGCAAATGATGCATGCGAGCCCGGCCATCGAAAGGTTAAAAATACCTGCCTACAATTGGTGGAACGAGGCTTTACATGGCGTTGGTCGTGGGGGCGTGGCCACCGTTTTTCCACAGGCTATTGGTATGGGGGCTACCTTCGATGAAGACCTTATATATAGAGTGTCGTCTGCCATTTCTGATGAGGCGCGCGCCATGTACAATGCGGCAGTTGCCAAAGGTTACCATCAACAATATGGAGGACTTACCTTCTGGACACCTAATATTAACATCTTCCGCGACCCGCGATGGGGACGCGGACAGGAAACGTATGGCGAAGATCCTTTCTTAATGTCGCGTTTGGGGGTTGCGTTTGTGCGCGGTCTTCAAGGGGATAATCCAAATTATCTGAAAACCGCTGCCTGCGCCAAACACTTTGCTGTACATAGCGGTCCGGAAAAACTCAGACATGAATTCAATGCTGTGTCGTCACAAAAGGATTTGAGAGAAACTTATTTGCCTGCGTTCAAATCATTGGTGGATGCCGGGGTTGAATCGGTCATGTGTGCGTACAACAGTACCAATGGCGAGCCCTGTTGTTCCAATAAATTTTTATTAAATGATGTGCTGCGCAAGGAGTGGGGATTTAAGGGACATATTGTTACCGATTGCTGGGCGGTTGCCGATTATTATAACGGACATAACGTAGTGAAGACCCAGGCCGAAGCTGCAGCGATGGTGGTGAAACAAGGTGTGAGTTTGAATTGTGGTAACGAATACGGTGCATTAATTGAAGCAGTTGAAAAGAAACTGATCACTGAAAAAGAAATTGATGATGCGCTCGCCACCTTACTGCGTACGCGTTTCAAACTTGGTTTACTTGATCCGAAAGAACGGAATCCCTACAACGCCATTTCCACCGATGTAATAAACAGCCCGGAGCACCGTGCGCTTGCGCGGGAAACAGCACAGAAGTCTGTTGTTTTACTAAAGAACAATGGTGTGTTGCCGTTGCGTAATGATTTAAATAAGTATTTTATAACAGGACCAACCGCGGCTAATGTTGATATCCTTTTGGGAAATTATTACGGTGTTAATCCGCAAATGGTAACGGTGGTGGAAGGAATTGCCGCTGCCATTGAGCCGGGTAGCCAGCTTCAGTATCGACTAGGCATTATGCTTGACAGACCAAATGCCAATCCTCAGGACTGGTCGACTGGTAATGCCAAGAATAGTAATGCTACATTCTATGTAATGGGTATCAGTGGTTTGCTCGAAGGCGAAGAAGGTGAATCAATTGCTTCACCTACATTTGGCGATCGGTTGGATTATAACATTCCTAAACACCAGATTGAATTCCTGAAGAAATTAAAAGAAGGACATACAAACCCTGTTATTGCTATTGTAACCGGTGGCAGTCCCATGAACCTTACTGAAGTTCATGAATTGGCCGATGCGGTATTGCTGATCTGGTATCCCGGGCAGGAGGGAGGTAATGCAGTAGCCGATATTATTTTTGGTAAGACTTCGCCATCCGGAAGGTTGCCGATAACCTTTCCAAAATCATTGGATCAGTTACCACCCTATGAAGACTATACGATGAAAGGAAGAACGTATAGGTACATGGAGGCTGAACCCATGTACCCCTTTGGTTATGGGTTGAGCTACACAACGTTTGCTTATAGCGATTTAAAATTATCTTCAACATCCATAAAGAAAAATCAACCGGTTGAAGTTGAGGTTACCGTTACCAACACCGGTAAGGTTTCAGGTGAAGAAGTTGTTCAACTTTACATTTCACATGTTGATTCAAAAATTACTGCCCCGCTGTTTTCACTGAATGGAATCAAGCGCGTAAAACTTGCTCCGGGGGGTTCTGAAAAAGTTAAGTTTACCATAACCCCACAGATGTATTCTATTATTAACGACAAAGGTGTTGCTACTATCCAACCTGGTAAAGTCCGCGTTTCCGTTGGTGGCTCATTGCCCGGAAACCGAAGCGAAACGTTAGGTTCAGCCAAAGCAGCACAAACAATTTTCACAGTAAAGTAAATCTAAATCATTAACCTATAACCTGAACTCTGAACATGGAAATGTTTTCTACAATTGACTGGATAGTAGTAATTGTATACTTTCTGGCCATTGCCGGCATAGCCGCCTGGTCAATGAAGAAAAAAAAGGATACCGCACAGGAGTATTTTCTGGCCGGCCGTAACGTTGGTTGGTTTGTAGTGGGTGCCTCAATATTAGCCTCCAATGTAGGCAGTGAACACGTGGTTGGATTATCCGGAACGGCCGCAGAGAGCGGCCTGGTGATGGGCCACTACGAATTGCATTCATGGATTGTATTATTGTTAGGTTGGGTGTTTATCCCATTTTATATCCGAAGCGGTGTGTTTACGATGCCGGAATTTCTGGAACGCAGGTATAATTCATCCGCGCGCTGGTTTTTATCGGTAGTCTCATTACTCAGTTATGTACTTACAAAAGTGTCGGTAACGGTTTATGCAGGTGCAGTGGTAATCGCCACCTTTATGGGTTTCGATTTCTGGACCAGCGCATTTGTGCTGGTGATCCTTACCGGGGTTTACACAGTGTTAGGAGGTATGCGCGCTGTTGTTTACACGGAAGCCCTTCAGGCAGTATTATTGATAATAGGATCGCTGATACTCACGTTGATGGGACTATCGGAACTAGGCGGTTGGGATGCAATGATCGCGTCAGCGCCAAAGGAAAAGCTCAACATGTTTCCTCCGTTAAGTCACCCTGATTTTCCATGGGCAGGTATTTTGTTTGCTTCGCCTATTGTAGGGGTTTGGTACTGGTGTACTGATCAATACATTGTTCAACGTTGTCTTACGGCAAAGAATGAAACTGAGGCAAGACGAGGAACAATCTTTGCAGCGTATCTGAAACTATTTCCGTTTTTTATCTTCTTAATTCCCGGCTTGATTGCTACTGCATTGGCAGCGCAGGGAAAAATTGAACTCACCAGTGCCGACAGCGCATTTCCCACACTGGTTAAAACACTTTTACCAACTGGCCTCAAAGGATTAATAGCCGGTGGTTTGCTGGCCGCATTAATGAGCTCACTGGCTTCTGTGTTCAATTCATGCTCTACGTTATTTACCATGGATATCTACAAAAAAATTAAACCTGAAACCTCCGAGAAGAATCTCGTTTTAGTAGGCCGGGTTGCAACTGGTGTTGTGGTGGTATTAGGAATTTTATGGATACCGGTTATGAGTGGAATTTCAGGTGTGTTATATCAATATTTGCAAAGTGTTCAATCATACCTGGCACCTCCAATAGCTTCAGTATTTTTATTGGGACTCTTTTATAAAAGAATAAACTCAAAAGGTGCCATGACGGTGCTGGTGGGCGGTGCAATTATTGGGGCGCTTCGCATTTTTCTTGAACTGAATAAAAGTTCATTAACAGGGTTCCTGTATGAATTTGCCGACCTTAATTTCCTGTATTTCTGTATTGCCTTGTTTGTGCTTTCTGTAGTGGTATTGGTTGGTGTGAGTCTGCTAACCGAAAAACCATCCGATGAACAGATCAAAGGATTAACATTTGCTACCACGGTCGCAGAAGATCGTGCTATCTCCAGGGCGAGTTACAACAAAACTGATATTATACTGTCTCTTGTTGTTGTGGTGCTTATTATTATGATTTTCATCTATTTCTCACCGCTTGGTGTAGCTGGATGATTTGTTTGATTAAAGGAGGGCTTTATTGCTGTCTTTAAACTTGGCGCAAAATTTATTTTTCAGTTGAGAAGGGTGAAGCCGGTAATCCTTCTTTGTTGTACAGGTTTACATCAGGATTATCAGCCCATGCATAGCGTACATACACTGGATTTGAAATAGTGTCATGCCAAACAATTACCTTATCCCCTTCAATTTTTGCATTAGCCCAAACGAATTTTTTGTCTGCACCGGCAATAGCAAACTCGCGGAGCGTTTCACCATCGTTGGTTATCAAACCGCTTCCTGTATGGTTAAATGATATTGTGATTTGATTTCCCTCATTAGTTGCTTCCTTATAGATGGGGCCTGAATAGACAATATTTTCCTGGTAAGCAATTTTCAATGCGGCCAGTGCCATTCGCTCGCCAACATCTTTCTTATTGTCAGGATGAATATCATTCCACTCACCCAGGTCGATGTTTACCGTCATGGCGGTGTTGGGAACAGATAATGCTTTACGTTGTGACTCTCGTAGTTTAGCCCAGTTGCTTTCGGAGGGCAGGTAGTTGTATTCCATAAACCCTGGTAGCTGTGCGTAGATAAAGGGCGTGTTGGGTTGTTTCCATTTGTTTCTCCAGTCGGTGATTAAAGCCGGTAACAGCCTTGCATATTCTTCCGGTCGCCCGGCATTGCTCTCGCCCTGGTACCAAAGTATCCCTTTAATAGTGTATTGGGTCAATGGTGCTACCATGGCATTATACAATGCTGTGGGTTGATTTTGTAAAGCAATGGAAGGAGGCACGGGTGGACGTGGAGCAAATACATCGCCCACTTTGTATTGCCAGTAACCTTTTAAGTCGATGGTATCCTTATCTGTAAACAGGTAGTAAGACTTGTCAGGAACGAACCCACCTTTGCCGGCCTGATTGGTTACTTTTATCACAAAAATATTTTTGCCCGGCTTCAAGACATCGGCTGGTACAGAATAGCGCCTTTGTGGATATTGATAAGTAGTATTGCCAACCTGTTTGCCATTGATGTAAAGTACATCGGCATCAACAATTCTTCCCAGAAAGACTTTTGCTATTTTACCCGTCATGGCTACCGGTACATCAATTTCTTTTCTGTACCACACTACACCATTCAGGTCTTTTAGCCCCTGGTCTTCCCAATACCCGGGTATATTTATGCTACGCCAGCCTTTTGGTTGATAGGTGACCTCGTACCATTTAGGATTGGCCAGCAGGCCTAAATCTGTTTCTTGTTTTGGTTTGTAGGCAGCCGCTGCAGCAGTTCTGTCAACAGCATTCACAAAAGCGGTATCCTTGTTTTGTTGGATAGTTTTGATTACTTCAGTAAAATCTTTCAATCCTTCTTCACTGGTCCATGCTTCGATAGGCGTGCCGCCCACGCTGGCATTGATCAACCCGATAGGAACATGGTATTTTTCGTGAAGTTTTTTGGCGAAGAAATAGGCTACTGCTGAAAACGGCCGAACGTTTTCACCGATGGCCTCTTGCCATGAACCACCTTGTAAATCTGCTTCAGCGGATTGAAGATTGGTTCGTGTAGGAACAAGAAACTGCCTTATTTCTGGGTAGTTAGCTTCAGCAATATCTTTCGCGTAAGTAACATCGTGAATGTTCATTTGGTGTACCATATTGCTTTGCCCGCTGCAAAACCATACATCACCAAACATAATATTTTTTAAAGTGATTTGATTTTTGCCTTTGATGGTCATTTCAACCGGACCACCGGCAGGTTGTTTGGGAAGTTTTATCGTCCAGTGGCCGGAGGCATCGGCCTGTGTTTTGAATTTTTTTTTATGAAGGGTGAGTTCAACCGTTTCACCGGCCGAAGCCCAGCCCCAGATTTTCAACTCAGTGTCGCGTTGCAAAATTGCGCCATCACTTATTATGCGCGGAAGTTTTACCTGGCCTATTAATACAAAAGAGTGCAAGAGGATGATTAAGGCGAGGTATGCTGAGCGGCTCATGGTTGTCATAAAATTTATTGATAGGGAAAAATTTCCCGAATGGTTCCATCATCGTTATGGTGTAACGCAGTAACTTTTATACTGCGCAAATGGGTAATGCCTTTCGATAGACTGGAGTCGTGGTAGAACAGGTACCATGTATCGTTAAACTTTACAATAGAATGGTGCGATGTCCAGCCAACCACCGGATGCAGGATTCTACCTGCGTAACGGAAGGGGCCATAGGGATTATCGCCAATGGCATAACAGATAAAATGTGTATCGCCTGTTGAGTAGGAGAAATAGTATTTCCCGTTATGCTTGTGCATCCAGCTGGCTTCGAAAAATCTACGTTCATTATCGCCTGCTAGTAGTGGTTCCCCATTTTCATCCGTAATCACAACATATTTAGGAGTTTCCGCAAATTCCAGCAAATTATCCGTTAGCCTTGCCACTTTAGCGCATAGTGCAGGCTCATCGTCATTCGGCAGATGTGCAAGTGGTCCTTCACCTTCGGCTTTAAAGGTTCCGGTTCGCCAACGTTGTAGTTGCCCGCCCCAAATGCCCCCGAAATACATGTAGTACTTTCCGTTATCGTCTCTGAAAACAGCAGGATCAATTGAAAAACTATTTTTTATTGCTTCCGGTTGAGGAATGAATGGTCCCACAGGCGATTTGCTGGTGGCTACACCTATCCTGAAAACTCCTTGATAATCTTTAGCCGGAAAGAATAAGTAATAAATGCCATCTTTCTCGGTTGCATCAGGAGCCCACATTTGTTTTTCAGCCCAGGGTACATCTTTTACATGTAGCGCGCATCCATGATCGATTGCCTTTCCATCGGGTGTATCCATAGAAATTACATGATAATCCTCCATAGCAAAATGACTACCCAGGTCATCAAAGGGAATATTGGATTCAATATCATGCGAGGGGTAGATATAAATTCTTCCACCAAATACATGAGCAGACGGATCGGCTGTGTAAATGTGCGTTACCAAAGGTTGTGAAATTGCCTTACGGTTCAGTTCGTCAAAATCAATATGGTCTATACTATCTTCCGGCATAGTAATCTATCGTTAATCAGTTATTCATTTAACTTTCTTTTGCTTGTTCTCTTCGGGTATTAAGATCACGCTCTATCTGTAGTTCCATTTTCTTGTCGATTTCATAGAAGAACAGCAATGCGGCACCGATTAAAAACGGAATGGAGGGAAAGATGCTTACTAATAACTTTATACCCTGAATGGCCGATGCCGGCTGTGCGACATGTTCACCGGCTACATAATTGAATACGCCCAATAACCATGCAAGTAGGGCACCACCTAAGGTCAATCCTATTTTTAAACCTACCATCATGGCTGAGAAAATTATGGCGGTAGCCCTTCGGTTATTTTTCCATTCGCTATAGTCGGCAACATCGGCTATCATGGCCCAAAGCAAAGGTATGGTTACTCCGTACGAAAAGCCATGAAGTATTTGGGAGATGAACATAAGGCCTACAGATTGCGATGAGAAAAAGTAAAAGAACAGGATAAACACAGTGGAGATCACTAACCAAATACCGAATACGTTTCGCTTGCCGTACTTGTCGGCCAGTGGCTTGGATAATCCAATACCAACAATCATAAAAATAATTCCTCCGGCATTGAATAAGCCAAAGCCTGCAGCTACAGGGTCCTCACCAAAGAAGTTAACTCCAATAGCGGAGAGACGTGTTAGTATTGGTTGTACAAAATCTGTTAGTGTTTGCTTGTCAACATAATTATTGAAGTAGTATACATACGAGCCTCCCTTCATTGCAAGGGTAATGAATACCAGTGTGGTCAGCACCAGCATGATCAGCCAGGGTTTATTTTTACTTAAATCAGTCAAGTCTTCTTTAAGGGTCGACTTTTGTTCGGGCTTAGGGACAATTCGTTCTTTTGTGGTGAAAAATGTAATCAGCAGCATCGCCATGCCGATAACGGCCAACCATGTCATTACCTTTTCAATACCGATGGCTTTATCGCCATCACCCGCTGAGATGATGATGGGCAGCATAAATACCTGTACAAAAAATTGCGCGAACATTACAGCAACAAAACGGTAAGCCGACATGCTGTTGCGTTCCCGCATATCGCCTGTAAGTACTCCGCTTAAGGCTGAGTAGGGTAGGTTGTTGGCGGCATATAATAGTAAAAGAAATGTGTACGTGATTGTTGCATATAGTACTTTTCCGGGATATGAAAAATTGGGCGTGCTAAAGGCCAGCAAAGCAGTTAAACCCAGCGGGATGGCAGTCCACAATATCCAGGGTCGAAATTTTCCCCAGCGGGAATGTGTTCTGTCGGCCAGAGCACCAATGACCGGATTAAAAACGAAGCCGGCTACCAATCCAACGCTTAGCATAATGGCAGAGGCGTGCTTTGCTTCCAGCTTGTAGATATCTGTATAAAAATAAGCCAGGTAAGTGATGAGTGTTTGGAATACCAGGTTAGCGGCCAGGTCGCCTAAGCTGTAGCCTACTTTTTCGAGTACTGATAATTTTTGCTGGTTGGGGGTCATAAAAATCTGCCGTGCTAGTAATTAACTTGTATTGAACTTTTTGAAATTAGTCTTTACTGCTTTTGTGAGGTATTGACTTTTGCCGCTAAAACTCGAAAGCATCAAAAGACATCAAGGTGACTACGTCCTTTAGTTAACATTTTCTTTGGTGCCTATCACTTTATAAAATGCTGGTTTCGGTTTAAATTCCCTGTCGAACAAAAGGGGATGGTTGGTTCTGCCGGGCACGGGCCATCCATTTAACCAACTTTGTCCGTCATTCACACCCCAGAAGGTTACCCGCGTTATTTTGTCTTTATGTTTCAGAAATAATTTAAACAATGCCTCATAGTCATTTGCCAATTGTTGCTGAACACTATCGGGTATTCCTGAAATATATGGATTAAAAGCCGGATCGTCTTTCATTTTCATGCGCTCGCTAATATCAGCTCCTGTAAAATTCCGGGGCAGCAACTCCACATCCAGCTCGGTAATCATAACTTTTAAACCTAATGCTGAATATTCTAGAATACTCTCTTCAATATCCTTCAGGGGAATTCTTCCGGCATGCCAATGGCCTTGTATGCCAACCCCGTCAATGCGAACATTTGCATCCTGTATTTTCTTTATGAGGGCAACGGCACCCGCCCTTTTTTTAGGCTGCTCAATGTTGTAGTCGTTGTAATACAATTCGGTATTTGGTGCGGCTTGTTGGGCTAACCGGAATGCCTCCGTTACATAATTCTCACCAAGTAGTTTGTAGAAAATGGATTCGCGCATGGTTCCATCTTCATTCAGCGCTTCATTGACAACATCCCATCCCAGTATTTTTCCATCGTAGCGAGCAGCAACGGTAGTGATATGATTGGTAAAGAATTCTGTTAGCGAGTCCTTATCGGTAATGCGGTGCACATAGCGTGGCAATTGACTATGCCAAACAAGTGTATGCCCCACCAGGGTCATTTTATTTTTTGTTCCATAGTCAATTAATTTATCGGCTAACCTAAAATCAAACTTACCCCACTCGGGTTGAAGGAACAGGCTTTTCATAATATTCTCAGCAGTGAGTACGTTAAATTGCTCGCGGATTAACACATCCGCTACAGAATCTTTTTCTTCGATCTGGTTGGCGCTTAGGGCTGTTCCGATAAGGAAGTCATTAATAAATGTATTCTTTAGCGATGGACCAGGTGCTAATGCTTTGTCGCTAGTACATGATGCGAGCAGAAGTGCTGGTAAGATGATAGTGATAAGGGTATTTCGCGTTTTCATTTTTCTGTTTTTTAAATATTTGGATGACTGCCATTGTTTGGTTTGGTTCTGGTATTTAATTCTCCAACACCAGGGTTGTTATACTTTTAGGTTGTAATGAAAAAACAAGGTTTGCATCCTGAGCCTGGAGTTGCGTTTTCATTCTATCCAAAGACTGCGTGGTAACATATTGTGTTGCGGATACTGGAGCTTGCCCTGAAACCTTAATGCTGATATTCGTGATTGGTATGGTGCCCGAATTAATGAGCACGACAACGGTTTGTGTATCACTTTTGTATGCTGTAATTAGTGCTTCAGCTTGCACGAATTCAGTTTTTATCCGCCTAAATCCCGGTCGAACAAATTTTGAAAAATGTGAAAACGCATAACCTCTTTTCAGGATTTCACCGGAAACAGTTCCATTGGTGCCATCACCAATAAAGGAGTAGTAGCGCTTCAAATACCACCAAATATAAGCGTTCCAGTTATGCATCATAGACTGGTGAATAGTATTAAGCATTTGGAGCGTCTCGTTCCAGATAGCTTCTTCGCTGTAGGAGGTCCATGCCGGGGCTCCAGCATTTCCAGTGTTTAGGTTCATCAAATATTCAGTCATCCAGATTTCCTTCCCCTTTGCTTCTGCAAGAGGGAAAGGGGCGAGGCCACTACCATAAATATGCCCGGCTACAATATCGATATTTGCGGCAGCATCACTATCGTTTATGATATCATTGGTAAACGATTGATTAAAGTTGAATGATTCAGGAGCAGCAAGCCTTGTGTTTATAAGATGCCCGTAATTTTTAAGGAAGTTTCTTATTTGAGCAGAGGTCCAATCACACGACTCGTAACTCACCTGAATATCGGGTTCATTCTGAATGGATATGACATCAATGCTGGCATTTTGAGAGGCCATGTAGGCAATAAATTCGTTAAGGTGATTGGCAAACGCTTCGTAATTTTGTTCAGGAAGATACCCACCAATATCGTTAGCGTTGCTTTTTAAAGCAGCTGGTGGCGACCAGGGAGAAGCCTGAATTTTAGCACCATACTTTTTAGTTTCCTTAATTACGTTTACAATCAATGGCCATTCATTCGGGTTGGATGCAACACGCACCCGGAATATACTTAACCCTAGATCAGACTCATCTGTCCCGAAAGCTTTTTTGATATCACTTGCTGTGGGGAATTGTGTGCCCCACATTTGATTAGCACCGCCAAAACCGGCTATGGTTTGATAGCTAGTGGTTGGATCAATCGAAAGTATTTTAAAGGGAATGGAAGGTGAGGGTTCAGGTTCTTTGGTATGGCTACAGGCTATCAGGCAGGCAAGAAATAAATAAATACCGACAATTATTTTGCTTGAATAATCAATTGAACTCATGGGTATTATATTTTCTAGGGCTGTACAATCAACTTTTTATATACTGTTTTTTTACCATCAAAAACTTCCAACAGGTACAGGCCTGGTGTATCAGATATATCTATGGTTGTTGCGTTATTGGTGGCTACAGTTTGTTGAGTAACAATTTTACCTTGCATATCACGTAAGGTTATTGATAATTCAAACCGGCTGCTGGATTCCACGATAAATTTTCCGGTACTGGAGGGGTTTGGAAAAACACTTAGATTATCAATTTCTTCGTCAAGACTTGTAGTTAAACAAAAGGAACCTCCCGGAACAGTTGGTACGTATGATTTAAGCCATGTTAAAGCCGGTCGTTCTGTTCCGTCATTTCGCAAAAGGTATGCAGTGGCTTGCCAGGTTTGCCCCTGAAGGTAACCCCATAGTGTAATTCCTTCAACAGCAGGGTGTGTCCACAGCACAGGGAAAACACGTTGATAAATTTCCAGTTGAACATTATCATCGGTGGTTGGGTTACCGGTGCTGGTATTATTCAGGTTTCCGATATCAAATTCACTTATAAAAATCGGAAGACCAGAAGTAGCCAGTTTGTCGAGATTACTTTTAAGTTGGGTTACGGGTGCATTTTCGATCTCAAACCGATGGCATTGTATTCCTATGCCATCTATAAGGTTATGTCCTTTCAGTATGTTGATCAGGGCCAGGTAGTTGTTGGTGGCGCCATCGCTGTTGAGGATATTGTATTCATTTAAATGAAGTTTGGCATTCGGGCAATATTCACGGGCTTTTTGAAAGGCCCAGACCACCCAGTTCCAGCCAGTGCCTAACGCAAGATCGTAAGAAGGAGTGGCGTGAAAGGGTTCATTTACAACGTCAATGAAGTCTGTATCGGGGTATCGTTCGCAGTATAGCCGTATCCATTGTTCTACTTCGGCCCGTACTTCTGCGTAGCGCTCTTCCTGTGGTATAGCGGTATTGTTCATAAGTTGTGTGATCCATGCAGGTTGTTGCTGTCCCCATACGAAGGTATGCTGCTTAAAAGGGAAACCATTGGTTTTGGCATGGTTGTAGGCAAGATCAAGTGCGCCCCAATTCATTACATTTCGTGTGCCCTCCACCGATCCCCACTTTCCCGAATTCTCCGGGGTTACCTGGTTCCAATACGTATTAAAAGAAGACGGGATGTTGTTGCTGATAATGTTGCCAAGGAATTTACATTTGTTGTTGGCAATCTGACCATCGGAGTGAATACTAAAGAAAATCAACAAGGCCACACAACCAGACAAGAGTAAAGTTGAATTCATTTGTATTGGTTTCTTCATTCGTTTTAAGTTAGAAATTAATATGCATTTGTTGTCGGTTTTAATGAACAGGCCCCAGATTTAAAAGCCAATCGCGCCCGTAAAGGCGCGATTGACAGAAAACTTAACCTAACAAAAAACTCTAATTCTTAATCACTTTTATGTCATCAATATAAAATGTGGTAACAGCCGTGTTGGTTCCGTTGAGATCAAGTACAAAACGCGTGGAAGCATTTTGTATTCGTTCGCCTGGAACAACAAAACTGAATTGCTGCCATTGTGGAGTTACCGCTACATCGCCTGGATAAAATCCAGTATCCGGGTTAAGTGAAACTCTAAATCCGGCACCGGCAACGGCTGCGCGTGCCCATACATATACCGTGTACGATGATCCGATATCGGTAGCAACAGGATCGGAAACGAATTGAATGCGCCACTGACCACTGGCTAAGGATCCGTCACGAATTACCTTAAGGGCTCTTGATCCACGGTAGTATTCACCCGGTACTGTAGTGGCAACCTGGAATGAACCTCCATTCCATTTACCCCAGTTGGTGAAGTCATCGCCAGTGCCTAATTCCAGGCCACTGTTTAAGTTAAGTGCTGTGGCGCAATCAGGAGAATTCGGAGAGCCGGAACACGCAACCAGGTTGTTAGCACTTCTGGAACTTCCTGCTTCGCCTACTAAGGTAATGCGGTTTGTTGCCGCGCCAGCGGGCATCGTGAACTTTAACAGGGTAGGCGATTGAGATGTAATGGTTGCGCTCACATCACCTAGTTTTACCCCCGTCACTAAATTAAAGTTTACGCCCATTATGGTTACGGTTTCACCGGGTGCAGCAGCGTAAGGAGTGAAGCTGCTGATGGCTTGCAAAGGCACTACTTCAATTTTAGTAAAGGCGCGTTCAGGGCCATTAAAAACCACCAGCACATCAGTTAGTGTACCATCGGTGTGGGTTCCAACAGTAGTTGGAACATTGAATGTGATAGCTGATTCAGTTTGACTTACAAAGTCTTTTTTTAATATCCGCTCGGTTCCTATAAATATACGTTGCACCGTTTCAAGCTGCGATCCGGTAATCGTAAGTTCTGCCCCGGGTCCGGTTTTCGGATTGCTGAATCCGGTAACGCGAGCACTTACGTCTTTCATTGAAAAGGTAATCCCTTCATCATTGTTGCATCGGGTGGTAGACAGCGCTGCCATGCAAACGAACAGGATAAAAATTATTTTTTTTGGTTTCATGATGGTTCGTTTAAATTTTTAATACCCTGGGTTTTGATATTTCTGTTTATCGGTATCATTAATCGCATCTAATTGCGATTGTGGTATCGGGCGTAGTCGATGCTTAGCCTGAACTTTTCCATTGGCATCCTGATTCAAGTTAACGCGATTAATGAATACGTCCGTTCCGCGCAAGGCCAGGTCAGTCCAGCGCATGCCTTCACCAGCCAGTTCACGTGCGCGTTCATCCAAAATAAAATCCAGGGTAACGTCACCAGCTGTAATTTCCATATTCGTTCTGCGGGTATTCAATTCTGCGGGTGATAATCCTGGCCTGTAGGCGGCACGTCTGCGAATAACATTGATCAGGTTGGCAGCTTCTGTAGTATTTCCTGTCTTGAATGCAGCCTCAGCTGCGATCAGGTAAGTTTCGGCCAGCCGGAAGATGGGCATAGGTCTGCCTGATGATCCATTTGGACTGGCGCGTTGTACATCAACAAATTTTTTTAGTGAAGGATAAACTAAAATAGTGTTGGATGGAGCAGGAGGTCCCGGGTATAGCTGGTTACTGTACCAGTTATCGGAAGAGTACACCCGGTAATACTTGGTACCGAATGGATTGGTTCCACTTACGCCCATAGCAGCGGCTTGTGCAGGTGTATCGGCCAGGTAAAATGCGGTATCACCAAGCGCCAACCCATTATTGGTTAGCATGGTAATAAAATTATTGTAGGCAGTACTTCCGGATGCATTTTGCGTAGCGGCAGTCCACAACGTGCGGAAGGAGTTGTGGTAGCGGCTATCGTTTGTTTTATCAGCAAACGCCACGTTGGTTAGCCAGCGGGTAGGTGCCAGTTTTCTGAGTGGCCGCTGGAAGGCAAAAGGTCTTCCATCAATAATATCCAGCCCTGCAGGTGTTTGTAAAACAGGTTGTTCGTAGTTGCAGGTAAAGCAATTGGAAGCCATATTTTCTCCATCTCCGATTCCATCGGCATTGGCATTCAGGTATCCATTGTTTACATATTCCTGTGGAATGCGTTCTGCAGCAAACAATATTTCACTATTATAATCATTGCCTTGTCTGAAAACTTCAGCAAAATCTGTTTGAAGCGCTACACCATATTTGCCAAGGTTAGTAATTACTTCATTGGCTGCCAGGTATGCATTTTGAGCATCATTAGTTTGCGCTATTGTAGAATAAGATCTTGCCAGATAAACTTTCGCCAGCAAATGAAAAGCAACAGCTTTATGCAGTCTGAATTCATTTGAATTTCTTCTGTCAGGGAGATTCAGAGTTGCGAAGGTCAAATCCTCTATCATTACCTGATAATTTTTGGCCAGTAACTGCTCACGATCTTCTGCGCTTCCACGGTTAAAACCAAGGAACGGCAATGTATTCAAAGCCAATTCGCCACTACCTAGGTCTAAAGGAACAGCTCCAAACTGACCAACCAGTAAATAGTAATAGTGTGCTCTCAGGTAGCGCGCCTGAGCAAGTGATTCATTACGTTGTAATTCCGTAAATGTTGGTACTTGTGAAGCAAATGCCACTAACCCGTTTAGCGTATTAATAACCGGAAAAGTACGATTGAACGTAATACCCAGATAGCCCGCTTGGGGGGTAACATCATAAGTACCCAACAATTTGTGCGGCTGATTGTCTCCTGAGGGATTGTAGTTGGGTTCCGGACCAAACGTAAACTCATCTGTACCGGTAATATTAAGTCCAAGTGCCGGGTTTGATCCATATTGAAAACGGAGATATGAATATGCGGCATTAAGTCCATCCTGATAACCCTGAGCCGTTTTAAAATAATCGGTTGTAAAGGTTGTCTTCGGATTTTCATTGAGCAAATCATTACACCCCGGTGAAATTATCAGCAGGGTTACCATTACTAAAATATATAGGTTATGCTTTTTCATAACGATTATTGGTTATCAGTTAAAAAGTAAGGTTTAAGCCAACAATGAAAGATCTTGTTGGTGGCGTTGAAGCTGAAATAACCAGGGCTGGATTGTTTCCTCCTGTGCGGAAGTTACCACCAGTAGCTACAATTCCTGTACCTCCCTGGCCGGTTGGTTCAGGGTCCACACCATTGTGCTTGAACACATACGGACTCCATAGTAAGAAGGGGTTTTGTGCAGTGAAGTAAACCCTTGCATTTTGAGCCTTTATTCTTGATGCGAGGGACTTAGGAATATTATACCCCAGATTAATAGCTCTTACACGTGCAAAAGAAGCATCATAGTACGCCAAGGTTGTCCATCCTGTTGAAGCACCACCAGGCAGTGCTGCTCCGGGCGCTGGAAATTCATTAGTAGGATTATCTGGTGTCCAGTAATCTACCTTCAGGCCGCTTCGCTGCCCGGTAAGATTAGTTAAGTATGCACCGTTTGGCGCATGCAGGTAACTCAGCAGTGTTCCTCCTTGTCTGATATAAACCACAAAGGACATATCAAACCCTTTCCAGGTAAAACGGTTTGTAATACCGCCTTGCCAGTCTGCTTGTTGGTTACCAATTATTTTTCTGTCTTCGGCATCAATTACTCCGTTGTTATCAACATCTCTGAACTTGATCTGTCCGGGTTGTTGACCGTACGCAGCAGCATCTTCCCCCAGTTGCCAGATACCAATTTTTTCATAATCGTAAATGGCGGTGATCGGTTGGCCTACAAATAAACCATCCCCGATATTTTGAGTTACTCCAGGTAGATACTTCAAGAGTTTGTTTCGGTTGAGATACCAATTCAGGTCGATGTCCCAGGTAAATCCGTTTGATAACTTCAGCGGTTTTCCACTAAGCACAATTTCAACGCCTTTGTTTTCCATTCCTCCAATATTGGTTTGGAACTCTTGCTCGTAACCAGATGAAATGGGTAATCTTAAATTAAATAGCAGGTTTGTGGTTTGAGCATCATACCAATCTATACTACCGGTAAGTCGATCTTCAAATAAACCAAAATCAAGGCCAATATTAAGTGTGTTGGTATATTCCCAATCCAATGTTTTATCGGGAATGCGGGCAGCTATATAACCCGATACCTGGGTTGGTCCATAGTTGTAGCGCAAGGGTACTGTGCCTCCGGCAATTCCCACGGTATTAACAACGCCACCTAGGGTAGTATAGGGTGCAACAGACTGATTGGATGTTTGACCATAACCAACACGTACTTTCAGGTTGCTTAAAAAGTTTACATCCTGAATGAATGGTTCATTGATGGCATTCCATGCCACTGCAAAGGCCGGGTAATTGTTCCATTTTGTTGCCAGTCTTGATGAACCATCTCTGCGGAAAGTTGCAGTAAAAAGATATCTATCCTTGAATGCATAATTTACACGCCCCATGTATGACAAAAGCCCCCAGGTTTGTTCCCCTCCTCCAAGTATCGGAGCTATTGCAGGGTTTGCTTGTGACATATCGTAGAATTCGATAAAGTTTGCAGTGATGGCATCTTTGGTTGCCTGTGTGGCAAAACTTCGGCTTTGCTGAGCACTGTAAAGCCCGGTAAAGGTTAAGCGATGATCTTCAGCGAACGTCTTTTCATAGGTTAGTATATTTTCTGCCGTCCATGAATAGTTTTCAGTATTCCGAACACTGGCCCGATTCTCTACAAGCTTCCTAAAATAGGTGCCTTTACCCTGGAATTGAGCCGAGTTTGTCTGTCCATATTCAAGTCCAAGATTGAACCGGTAGGTTAGACCTTCCAGTATTTTAACTTCAGCATATAAACTGTTGAAGGTGCGAAGCCTTCTTACCCGATCTACCCAGTCACTGTTATTTCTTTTAATATATAATGGACTGAGATTGGCAGAGGCATCATCAAGATTACCAAAAGGCTCGGGAAAGATTTCACCATTATCTGAATAGGGTGGCATAAGCGGGCTGGTAGCCAGAATATTGTACATAATACCACCACCAAAAGCACCTGGATTGCCAGGTTGCGGATTAACAAATTGTGTTCCGTTGGCATAGTTAACTGAGTTCAAACTGGTCACACCGATTTTTACCCGCTCACCAATTTTTGAGTCAGTAGAAACGCGCAGCGTAAAACGTTCGAAATCCTGTTCGGGTAGAATCGTAGTTTCTTTAAAATATCCGCCACTTACCGAGTAAGAACCTTTTTCTGTACCGCCTGTAACTGTCAGGTTATGATTGGTAATGTATCCATTCTCATACATGAGTTCTTGCCAATCCACATCCCTTCCCAAGGCGATACCCTCAACTTCTTCGGGTCTGTAAGGCCACACTCCGGTATAATCACGCATCGCTTGATACTCCTCTGCGTTGAACAGTGGATATTTTCGTGCAACAGTGGTCACGCCAATGTAACTGCTAAAGGATAAGGTGGTTTCTCCTGCCTGACCTCTTTTAGTTGTAATCAGCATAACACCATTGGCACCACGAGAGCCATAGATAGCAGTAGCGGAGGCGTCTTTCAATACGTTTATGGAGGCTATTTCATCTGGGTTTATATCATTAAGATTGCCTTCAAAAGGGATACCGTCTAAGACAATTAACGGATCATTTGAACCCAACACAGACCGCTCTCCTCTTATCCTGATTCTTGCAGTTGCTCCGGGTGCAGTTCCAATCCGTTGTACTTCAACACCGGCCATTCTTCCCTGAAGGGCCTGTTGCAGGTTTGCCACCGGTACTTCCCGAAGGGCATCACTACTAAGTGAAACCAGTGAACCAGTTACGTCTGCTTTTCGTTGCGTACCATAACCAACAACTACAACTTCTCCTAAGGTAAACGCGCTCACCGCCATGTTTACATTGATAACGGAGCGTCCGTTAACGGCTTGCTCCTGAGTTTCATATCCGATAAAGGAGAAAATGAGAATTGCTTGCTGTGCATTCGCAGGAATTTCTACCACGTACTCACCATTAGCATCTGAGGTAGTTCCGGTGGTAGTTCCTTTAATCAGAATGTTTACTCCAGGTAGTCCTGAACCTGATTCGTCTGTCACCTTGCCCCGTACACTAACCTGGGCAAAAAGTCCGGAAGTGAGTAATAGGAGCAGGAGTAGGAGGGGCATCGGCCTGATGTAAATAGGATACTTTCCCGTTTCAGGCAACAATCGTAGAATTGCTTGCATCATAGCGTTGGGTTTTGGTGTATTGGATATTTCAATGAGTTTTTGGTTGCACGGGCATAGTCTTTACCGCAGTGCATCACTAAGGTCTTAGAATAAATTAAATTATGCAACCGATTGCATAATTATTTTTTGTTAAAACGTTATTTATTCCAAATAATCGTTTGTTTTATATGCAACCGATTTATAAAAATTGGCTTATTTTGCTCCTCGCAAGGGCTCTATTACGAATGGACTCTGGTATTTTAGAGTTAATTTCATTTATTGTTTAATGTCGCGTTATCTGTTAGGTATTGACCTTGGGAGCTCTTCGGTAAAAGCATCCCTTATTGAAGCCGACTCTGGTCTGCTCACGGCATCGGCCACTTATCCGGAAACTGAAATGGAGATATCAAGCCCACATCATGGATGGGCTGAACAAGACCCTAACCGGTGGTGGGTAAATGCCACACATGCTATACGGTCAGTATTACAAACCTCAGGTGCCAAAGCCGAAGAGGTGCTCGCGCTCGGAATAGCCTATCAAATGCATGGGTTGGTCGTGGTCGACAAAAACCAAAAGGTTTTGCGTCCTTCTATTATATGGTGTGATAGCCGTGCGGTGTCAATCGGAGAGGACGCCTATAACCAGTTGGGAGAATTGTACTGCATGGACAGGCTGTTGAATTCTCCTGGAAACTTTACGGCTTCAAAACTCAAGTGGGTTTTGGAAAATGAACCTCATATATATAAAGAGATTCACAAAGTTATGCTTCCCGGAGATTACCTGGCCATGCGTCTGACCGGTGAAATCCGAACAACGGTTTCTGGACTTTCTGAGGGAATTATGTGGGATTACCAAAAGAGCACCATACCCGAACGACTCTTTAATTATTATGGACTTGATGCGCAACATGTTTCGGATACGGTTCCAACATTTTCTGAACAAGGCCAACTAACAACCGATGCGGCAAATGAATTGGGGCTCAAGCCCGGAACCCCCGTTTCCTATCGGGCGGGCGATCAACCCAATAATGCTTTTTCGTTAAATGCTCTTAACCCGGGTGAGGTAGCCGCTACGGCAGGCACCTCCGGTGTTATTTATGGTATTGTGGATAAACCTACAGCGGATAAACTTTCACGGGTTAACACGTTTGTTCATGTTAATCACACGTCTGACAATCCCAGGTATGGAGTGCTTTTATGTGTGAATGGCACAGGTATTATGAACAGCTGGTTACGAAAATTACTTTCTGCAGATGCTCCTGTATCATACGAAAGACTCAATACATTGGCGGGTGAAGCGCCCGTTGGTGCCGATAACCTGTTTGTTCTTCCCTTTGGTAACGGGGCAGAACGTGTGCTGCAAAATATAAACCTGGGCGCCAGTATTCACGGACTTGATTTAAACCGACACAGCGCTTCGCATATTTCTCGGGCAGCGCAAGAGGGTATTGTCTATGCATTGGGATACGGCTTTGAGGTTATGAATGAGTTAGGCATACAATCCAAGGTGATCAGGGCAGGGCATGCCAATATGTTTTTGAGCGAACTCTTCTGTCAAACGTTTGTAAACACAACAGGCGCACGACTTGAATTATACAATACCGATGGCGCACAAGGCGCTGCGCGTGGCGCTGGGGTAGGAATCGGATATTATAAAAGTTATGATGAAGCCTTCCGTGCCCTTAGCTGCAAAAAAAGTTTTGAACCGGATAATCAACGTTCAGGTGTTCAGCACGCTTTTCATCAATGGAAATCAATTTTAAAGAAACAGATAAACACTCATCCTTAAATTTTATGAAAGACACAACCACTCAGTTTTTTAAAGCTATACCCGTTATCAAATACGAGGGCCCACAATCAAAAAATCCGTTGGCCTTCCGGTATTACGATGCCAAACGAAAAGTTGGAAAAAAAACTATGGCGGAACACCTTCGTTTTGCTATTGCCTACTGGCACACCTTCTGCGGTACGGGTGGCGATCCGTTTGGTGCGGCCACAAAAAACTTTCCGTGGTTACAAAACTCTGATCCGATTCAACGCGCCAAAGATAAAATGGACGCTGCATTTGAGTTTGCCGTTAAAATGGGCATAAACTTTTACTGCTTTCACGATTATGATTTGGTTGATGAAGCACCAACACTAAAGGAATCTGAAACCCGCTTGCAGACAATTGTAAAGTATGCCAAACAAAAGCAGAAGGAAACAGGTGTTAAGTTGTTATGGGGTACGGCAAACCTGTTCTCCAATCCGCGTTATATGAATGGTGCTTCAACCAACCCGGATTATAAGGTAGTAAGTTGGGCAGGTGCCCAGGTAAAAAATGCATTGGACGCCACCATTGAGTTGGGGGGTGGCAATTATGTTTTCTGGGGCGGTCGCGAAGGGTATATGTCGTTATTGAATACGGATATGAAGCGTGAACAGGAACACCTGGCGCGTTTCTTACATATGACCCGCGATTATGGAAGAGCCAATGGATTTAAAGGAACATTCTTAATCGAACCCAAACCCATGGAGCCTTCCAAGCATCAATATGATTTTGATGCGGCTACCGTAATTTCCTTCCTTCGTCAGTACGATTTGATGGATGATTTTAAGCTTAATCTTGAAGTTAACCATGCAACATTGGCATTGCATACATTCCAGCATGAGTTGCAGGTAGCGGCCGATGCCGGCATGCTGGGCAGCATTGATGCCAACCGTGGGGATTATCAGAACGGTTGGGATACGGATCAATTTCCGAACAACGTGAATGAACTCACGGAAGCCATGTTGGTCATTCTGGAAGCAGGCGGTTTCAAAACCGGTGGTATCAACTTCGATGCGAAGACACGCAGAAATTCAACCGACCTTGAAGATATTGTGTATGCACACATTGGGGGAATGGACACCTTTGCAAGGGCCCTGCTGACAGCCCAGGCCATTCTGGATGACGGTGAATACAAGAAGTTACGTAAGCAACGTTATTCCAGCTTTGATTCCGGAAGAGGAAAACAATTTGAACAAGGAAAACTTTCGTTGGAAAATCTTCATGCCGATGCGTTGAAGCAGGGCGAACCCGAAATTACCAGTGGTAAGCAGGAGTACTTCGAAAACCTGATTAACCGGTTTATCTAATCAGCGATACGCTAAGCAGTTCAAAAAATCCCAGGTTTATTCAGCCTTGGGATTTTTTATTAGCGGATAAAAATTAAAGTGAAACACCACGCTTCCAGGGAATGAAATCATCCTGATGGAGTTTCTGTGCTTTTGTTTGTTTTTTGCCGCTGGCAACTTCGATAATAAACTCAAGTAGTTCTTCGCCCACTTCTTCAATTGACTTTTTTCCTTCAATAACGGTACCTGCATTTACATCAATGATATCGGGCATCTTTTCGGCTAACCGGGTGTTCGATGAGATTTTCACAACGGGTGCAATTGGGTTTCCGGTGGGTGTACCTAATCCGGTGGTAAAAAGAATGATGGAAGCGCCTGATCCTGCCATTGCGGTGGTGCTCTCCACATCATTGCCCGGGGTGCAAAGTAAATTCAACCCAGGTTTGGTTACGTACTCGCCATAGTCGAGCACATCAACTACAGGCGAAGTGCCACCTTTCTTCGCGGCTCCGGCCGACTTCATGGCATCCGTAATCAATCCGTCTTTTATATTTCCGGGCGATGGGTTCATATCAAAACCTGAACCTACAGCTTCAGCCGATTGTGCATACGCACGCATCAAGTGAACAAATTTGTCTGCATTTTCATTTATCGTGCAGCGATTAATCAGTTCCTGTTCCACACCACATAGCTCCGGAAACTCCGATAGGATGGAATAGCCGCCCAAGGCAGCAAGCAAATCGGACACATGGCCGACAGCCGGGTTGGCAGAAATTCCTGAAAAGCCATCGGAACCACCACATTCCAGCCCGATTTTAAGTTTGCTTAACGGGGCTGGTTTTCGTTCCTGTTTATCAACTTCGATTAATTGGAGAAACGTTTTTTGAATGGCTTGCACCAACAACTCTTGTTCGGTTCCTTCCTTTTGTTGTTCAAGAATGATAAGCGGCTTTGAAAATGATGGATTGAGCTTGTGAAGTTTTTCTTTTAAGATATCGATCTGTGCATTTTGGCAGCCCAGACTAAGTACAGTTGCACCGGCTACGTTTGGATTATGGATATAGCCCGCCAGTAACGCACACAATGCTTCCGAATCCTGACGGATACCGCCACAACCACCTTCGTGTGTAAGAAATTTTATACCATCAATGTTTTTGAAAATTTTTGACTGGCCATTGGATGAACTTTGTGTGAAGGCGATGGAGGCGATGGAATCGGTGTTCCCGTTTATATAGTGCTTTACCAATTCATGTACATAATCTTTATACGCATCCCGCTTAGAAAACCCTAGCTCTTCTTCAAACGCATGACGAATAACATTTACATTCCTGTTCTCGCAAAACACCAGTGGCACCACTAACCAATAATTTGCAACACCTACTTGTCCGTCAGCACGGTGGTAACCCTGAAATGTTTTGTCTTTCCACTTAGAAACATCCGGTGCAGACCATGACACATCAGTTGATTTGCCAGCAAAGGAGGAGGCAAGGTGTTTTACATTGTTGGTGGCTATAACACCGCCTGCAGGTATGGGCTTAAGCGCTTTACCAACAAGGATTCCGTACATTTTTACTTCATCATTCACACTAAGTTCTTTCAAAGTAAATTTATGTTTCGCGGGAACATCATTGGGCAACGTAATGGCTGTTCCGTTATAGGCGATGGTTTCACCCATTTTCAAATCCGACAGTGCGACCAGCACATTATCGGATGGATGTATTTTCAGGAACTTGTTTGACATTTCTATAAAACCATTAAATTGCGCAATCGATTGCACAAGGTAAGAAAAAACACGTATTAAAATCAACTGAAATCGGGTAAAACCGAATTAATAAGCAAAATTTGGTTGATTTCGTAGGGGTAGGAATGTAGAAATAAGTCAATCAACGGGTAGCTAAATTTAAAAATCATTAAATAACTAAATCCCATGAGTAGAGTAGTAACCTTTGGAGAGATCATGCTGCGGCTGGCCACACCTGGCTATCTCCGTTTTTCACAAGCCACTGAATTTGAAGCTACATATGGCGGAGGAGAAGCAAATGTGGCTGTTTCATTGGCAAACTATGGCATTGATGCAAGTTTTGTTTCGGGTTTACCCAATAATGATATTGGTGATGCGGCCATCGCCTCCTTGAAGGCGCGCAATGTCGATACATCGTTTATTAACCGTAGTGGTGACCGCATCGGAATTTACTTTCTGGAATCGGGGGCGGTGAGCCGCGGCAGTAAAGTTATTTACGATCGTGCTAACAGTTCATTTGCAAAACTAAAGAAGGGAACAATTGATTGGGAAAAAGCTTTCAAAGGCGCCACCTGGTTTCACTGGACCGGCATTACACCGGCCGTATCTGAAGGTGCGGCCGATGTTTGTAAAGAGGCTTGTGAAGTTGCTTCAAAAATGGGAATTACCATTTCTACCGATCTTAATTACAGAAATAAATTATGGAAGTGGGGTAAATCCGCCAGTGAGGTAATGGAGTCATTAGTTAATCACTGCGATATTATCCTAGGTAATGAAGAAGATGCCGACATGGTTTTTGGAATAAAACCTGAAGGTGTAGATGTAACCTCAGGCCATGTGGAAGGTGCTGCCTACGAATCAGTAGGAAAACAATTAATGAAGAAGTTTCCGAAGGCAAAAAAAGTAATCATTACCCTTCGCGGATCAATCAGCGCCAGCCATAATTCATGGTCGGGTGTGCTGTGGGATGGTAAAAAATTAATTGAAGCGCCTACCTACCAAATTACGCATATTGTAGATCGCGTAGGGGGTGGTGACTCATTCATGGGTGGACTTATCTATGGATTGATTAAGTATCCTACTGACGATCAGAAAGCCTTGAATTTTGCTGTGGCCGCCTCATGCCTGAAGCATACCATTAAAGGTGATTTTAATTTAGTAACCGTAGATGAAGTGGAGAAACTGATGAAAGGTGACGCTTCAGGAAGGGTATCACGTTAATTATTGAATATGTTAAACTATACACCTGATTCTATTGTTGCAGTCATGCGCTCATCCGGTATGATCCCGGTTTTTTATCATGCTGATATAGAAGTCGCAAAAAATGTTTTGGATGCCTGTTATCGTGGCGGTGTTCGTGTATTTGAATTCACCAACCGGGGAGGCAATGCGTTTGATGTATTTAAAGCATTGCTCAGGCACGTTGAACAATATCCTGATTTGTTGCTGGGAATCGGTACCATTATGGATGGAGCAACGGCAAAGAAGTTTATCGATGCCGGGGCACACTTTATTGTATCTCCCATTCTTAAAGCTGAAATGGCATCGGTTTGCCAGGTGCACAACAAGTTATGGATTCCGGGTTGTGCTACGCTAACTGAAATTGTAACAGCTAAGGATTTAGGTGCGCAGGTAATAAAGCTATTTCCCGGCTCTGTGCTGGGCCCTGATTTTGTCTCTGCCGTGATGCCGGTAGTGCCCGGTTTGCAATTGATGCCTACCGGTGGTGTTGAACCAACAGAAGAAAGTTTGTCGGCTTGGTTTAAGGCTGGCGTAGTGTGTGTGGGCATGGGCTCAAAACTTATGGTTAAGAAGGCAGATGGTAGTTTTGATTTGACAGGCATTGAAACACAATCACGCAACGCACTTAAGTTGATTTCGAAATACCGGAAATAAGAACGACAAATTTGTAATTTGAGGTTTCAGGCTTATAACTGTAAATACTTTTCATGCGCAACAAAGGGTATGGGTATGTAATTTTAAGTGTTGCCATTGGGTTGCTTACCACGTGTGTATCCAAAGAACATACTGTATTAAAGCTTGCGCATGGACTTGACCCCAGCCACCCGGTGCATCGCGCTATGGTGTTTATGGCCGAACGTGTACATGAAAATTCGGGCGGTAAACTTGAAGTTGAAATTTATCCGAGTGAGCAACTTGGTTCGGAACAGCAATGTGTTGAGTTGCTGCAAATCGGCAGCCTGGCCATGACCAAAGTTTCGGCTGCCATTCTGGAAGGCTTTACTGATAATTATAAAGTTTTAGGCTTGCCCTACATTTTCAGGTCAAAGGAACATTCCTTTAATGTTTTGGATGGTGAAATTGGACAGGAGTTTCTGAACAGTACAGAAAAATTCTGGATCAAAGGATTGTGTTTTTACGATGCCGGAAGCAGAAGTTTTTATACGCTGAAAAAACCGGTTGAAACGCCTGCTGATCTCTCCGGTTTGAAGATACGGGTAATGAAAAGTCAAACGGCCATGCAACTGGTTTCGGCCATGGGTGGATCACCAACACCCGTGTCGTGGGGTGAGTTGTACACAGCCCTACAAAGTGGGGTAGTTGATGGTGCAGAAAATAATCCTCCCAGTTTTTACACCTCACGGCATTATGAAGTATGCAAGTTTTATTCCATCAACGAACATACCATGGTTCCGGATGTATTGATCATCAGTACAAAAGTTTGGAATCGATTAACTGCTGAAGAACAACAATGGCTTAGCGATGCGATAAGGGAATCGGTTGAAGTGGAGCGGAAATACTGGGCCGAATCAGAAGCGGAGGCACTGGAAAAAGTAATTGAAGCCGGGGTAGAAATTAACTATCCGGATAAGGGGCCTTTTGAAGAACGCGTTCAGCAACTGTATGATACATATAAGTCAGAACCTGAAATATATTCTCTCATTCAGCGGATTAAAGCAGTTCACTAACAGAGGCCATAATGCAATTTAGAGACCGAGTAAATAAATTTCTGGAATGGACACTCGTAGTGCTGATGAGTGTTCTGGTGCTGGATGTTCTGTGGCAGGTAATAAGCCGTTATGTACTTACCGCCCCCAGTTCCTTCACCGATGAACTAGCCGGTTTTTTATTGATATGGGTAGGGTTACTTGGCTCTGCTTATGTTACCGGTAAAAATGAACATCTCGCTATCGATATTATGCTGCAACGATCCGGTGAAAAGCGTCAGCGAATACTCAGGCTGTTTATCTATGTTACAGTAGCCTTGTTTGCTCTGTTTGTTTTGGTTATTGGTGGTTCGTGGTTGGTGTACACCCGTTTTTATCTCAAAGTGAATTCAGCTGCACTTCGTATTCCGCTGGGTTATGTTTACCTCATCCTTCCATTTTCAGGATTAATTGTTCTGTATTATACCCTGGACGATCTTAAAAAAGTATTTCTAAACCGAAGTTTATCCTGATGGCTATGGATTACACCGGCATACTCGTTCTTGTTGTTAGCTTCCTGATCTTGCTCATCATTGGTGTGCCCATCGCGTATAGCATTGGTATTTCCGGTATTCTAACGATGCTCGTTTCTATTGAATCCATTGCAGCGTTCACCACGTTTGCTCACCGCATGGCTACAGGCCTCGATAGTTTTACGCTGCTGGCTATTCCCTTTTTTATTTTAGCGGGTAACATCATGAACAGTGGTGGCATTGCCCGAAGGCTTATTGATTTTGCCCGGGTATTGGTCGGTGGCTTACCAGGTGGACTTGCCTTCGTTAATGTAGTTGCCAACATGTTGTTTGGTGCCATTTCAGGATCTGCTGCCGCTTCAGCTTCGGCCATCGGCAGCATTATGGGGCCGGCCATGAAGAAGGAGGGTTATGATGAAAATTACAGTGCAGCGGTTAACATCGCATCAGCCACCACCGGATTGAGTATTCCACCCAGCAATATTCTTATCGTTTACAGTCTGGCGAGCGGTGGAGTTTCCATTACAGCATTATTTCTGGCTGGTTATGTTCCCGGCATCCTTACTGGGTTCGGAATTATGCTCATGGCTGTGTCCATGCTCATATACAAAACCAAAGGCATTATTGGAGTAAGCCGTATGCTATTTATGCTTATGCTGGTGATACTGGGATTGGGATTGATTGGGATGGGCTTGCAGTATGCCGTGGTTACGTTCAATCCAGTGGTGAATTACGGCATAGCAGGTTTGTTAATTGCCGGTATTTTGCTTTATGCCGGTAGTAAGTTTCGTAAGAAGGATTCACGGGTACGCGCAGGTGTAATTACATTTATGGATGCACTGCCCAGCCTGTTTATGCTCATCATTGTTATTGGCGGAATTGTAGCTGGTTTCTTCACAGCAACAGAAGCATCTGCCATAGCTGTTTTATATTCGTTGATTCTGGCATTTCTCTATCGGGAAATAAAAGTCCACCATCTTCCATCCATCATTTTAAACTCGGTTAAGACAACCGCTGTGGTGATGCTGCTCATTGCCACCAGCATTGCACTTTCTTGGATTATGTCGTATGAGAATATTCCACAAAATGTGAGTGCAGGATTAATGGATGTAAGCAACAATCCTTTTGTAATCCTGCTGATCATTAATCTCATTCTTTTATTCGTAGGCATCTTCATGGATATGACACCTGCGGTGTTGATTTTCACGCCTATCTTTCTTCCGGTGGTTACTACGCAATTGGGATTAAGCCCTATTCACTTCGGAATTATTATGGTATTGAATCTGAGCATAGGCTTATGCACACCACCTGTTGGATCGGTACTATTCATTGGTTGCAGTGTAGCGAAAATACCGATCGCCAAAGTGATCCGGCCATTGATTCCGCTATTCATCGCCATGATTATCGTGCTGCTGCTGGTAACCTATATCCCGGCCCTAAGTTTGTGGTTACCGGGATTGCTTGACTACTAGGTAATCCCGCTTAGTCAACAAAACTTAATAGCGTCTTAGTTTGTTAGATCACCATGATGCTAAAACTCTACGCCATTGCCCTTCCGGTATTCTTCGCCATTGACATACTCTGGATTGGCTTCATTGCCCGTGATTTCTATAAAAACCAGATCGGCTTCTTAATGAAGCCCGATGTAAACTGGACAGCCGCGATCATCTTTTATTTGCTTTTCCTCCTCGGACTTGTAGTATTTGTTATTGCACCCTCCGTTGAAAAGAAGGAATGGACACGAGCACTTTGGATGGGCGCTTTTTTCGGATTGATCACCTATGCTACCTATGATCTTACTAACCTTGCCACCCTTAAAGACTGGCCGGTAAAAATGGTGGTAGTGGATATGCTGTGGGGCACAGTGCTCTCAGCCAATGTAGCAACGGCTACTTACTTCATTGCAGTTAAGCTCGGACTATGAATCATTACCTGATCCTTGCGTTGGTAGTATTCAGCTACATGCTGTTTTGGTTTGTAGTTTCCATATGTATCAAACGTAATGATGTGGCTGACATTGCGTGGGGTTTAGGCTTTGTAGTCGTGGCCTGGTTTTCATATTTTCTGTCTGATCAATCACTAAAGGCATTACTGGTTAACATGATGGTTACAATTTGGGGCCTTCGATTGTCGTGGCATATCTTTCTTCGGAATAAGGGCAAGACGGAAGATTTTCGGTACCACCAATGGCGTATGGAGTGGAAGCATTTTTACCTGCGCAGTTTTCTTCAGGTATTTATGCTCCAGGGATTATTTCTTTTTATAACCTTATTACCGGTAATCTATATTAATGCTCATTCAGCTTTTCGTTTTCATTTTCTTGATGGTGCTGGTATTTTAATTTGGCTTACAGGTTTTTACTTTGAGAGCGCAGGAGACTATCAGTTAAAGCAATTCAAATCCAAACCTGAAAACAAAGGGAAAATTATATCCACCGGATTGTGGCGTTACACACGTCACCCAAATTATTTTGGTGAAGTGGTGCAATGGTGGGGAATTTTTATCATGGCTGTTACTTTGCCCGGAGGCTGGATGACCATTGCCGGTCCGTTGACCATTACCTACCTGGTGCGCTATGTTTCCGGGGTGCCGATGCTCGAACGCAAATATGCAGGTAATCCGGAGTTCGAAGCATACAAAAAAAGAACTTCAGTATTTTTCCGCTACCGCCCAAAGCCGCATACATGCACTAACTGAATAACGGCTTGCCAGCGAAAGCAAGAAGATGCAAGGCAATACAAAGTACTGAATACAAAACGAATGTCATCAGCGCAAAGGGTAATTGAAATTTAACCCGCTCACGAAACGAAAATATAAATAGCGGTACAAGTTGTAAACCGTGCAGGGTTATGAAGTGTGCTACACGGATATCACCGGCCACTGTACTCCAATTAACAAAGGGTAATCCAGGCCCGCCATCCGGGGCGCCAACGGTATGGGCTAAATTAGTTACCATAAGTCCACCCGATATACCTCCAAGAAAAAATAAAAGTAATCCGGCTTGCCAGGCAACACGTGTTATGCGATCAGAAATAGTTACGGCCTTTGTAAAAAATAAAATGAAAACGTAGAGCACTAATAAAGTATTGATTCCTATGAAGGTTCCCATTGTGCTGAACAGAATCGCATTCTGAACAGAGGTGATATTAAAATGCGAGGGCACGCCCCGCGCAGCTTGCAGGGTTATGATCACCATTTCTACAACCATGCATACGATGATTCCCCAACTGATGAATTTTACTTTTTTTACAGACTGTACATACTGCAACAGCCAGGCGAACGTCCACAAATAAATAGTAATCGATAACGCAAACTTCATGGGCTTTATCCAGGCATTAATGCCGGTTATCAGGCGATCGTCAAGCGTGTACAATGGAATGAAGATCAAAAACAATCCGGCATGCACCAATCCTGCGTAGTACAGGGGTGGATTCAACTTTCTGATCTTCAGAAAAAAGTCAAAAATTTTCATGAAGAATTTTTTTGGTGTGAATGGCACGCACAATGAAGTATAGTATCAATCCGATGGGACCTAGCATAAAGGTGAAAAACAGGCATGGAATAATCCACCAATGCTTAATGCCAAGCTTCTGACTGTTGCTGAGCATCCATGTGCCAACGAACATATCAAAGGCCAGATAATGCACCCAGCCGCCCAGTACTGCTTCTCGGTTCTCAAACAATTTCATTACACCTGATAGCGAACTGAAATTTCCTTCGGCTGTGCCAAAATAGAGAACAATCAAAGTCAGGTAAATGGCGCTTAATAACAGAGTTACCCCACCGGTTATGATAATGTTAAACGTCCATTTCCAGCGTGGCGCAACAACCATCAGAAGCCAGCCTGCTAATGCCAGGTTGTTGCAGATGAGAAATAATTTGTCGGGGTTCATAGGCAATATATTTATAGTACAAAGCTTACAACGATATCAGAAGTTTACCTTGATCATGATCAAGAAAGTAAAAGAAAAGTTTATTTAGGCACCTTGCGCTACCTGAAGTTTTCGGGCTAACCACAACGATACCAGGCTGAAGAAAACGGCAATTAATCCTACATAACCATAATTCACCAATGCTTTCGCATCCGGTCCAAATACTGAGGCCTTTTCGCTGATGATAGTTCCCGCAACAAAGGAAGCCAGTCCTGAGGTTAGCTGTTGTACCGATGACCGTATGCTCATGTAACTTCCACGACTTTCCGGGCTTATGATTGCCGTTTCCATAGTGGTTGAAGGGACCATGCGTCCGTTACTAAAAATAAAAAATATACCGGCTACAATCAGTGCTGCCCATAAGGGTGTGGGCGGCATGTTGGTGATGATTACAATCGGAATGATCACCAGGCTGCCGAAGATGGTAAAGATTTTTAATCGTCCGTGTTTATCGGCCATTTTGCCTACCCATGGCGAAAAGAAAATGGTTAGTGCACCACCTACCAAATAGATATACGCAAGTTCATCGTTAGTGAAGCCTACATTTCCTACCATGTAGGCCGCAATAAAGGGAACAATAGTAAAATGGCCGAGGGTTAGTACAGCAGCGAAGGTTAGTCCCAGGCGCGTGTTTCGCTGACCAAAAATGTTCTTTAGAATCTCCATCGGTTTTTTGATTCCGTTACCGGCATCCAGGTGTGCCCGAAGCGGAGGAATAAACCAGAACATCAAACCAAAGATGATTGCGGCCAGGATTCCCAGAAATAGGAAGGGTGCGTGCCAGCTGAATTTGCTGGCCAGAAATAACCCGAACGGAACACCAAAAACAGAGGCTACCGAAAAGGAGGCCATCACAATACCCAGGCCACTGGCCCTTCGCTCAAGCGGAATGGCATCGCTGACAATCGATAAGATCAGCGCGCCTAAAACACCACCAAAAGCACCAGCAGCAGAACGTGCAATAAGCAGAAAGAAATACGAGGGAGCCACAGCGCAAGCAAGTGTACCTATGGTAAAACCAAAGTACATCACCAGCATCATGCTTTTACGATCATAGCGGTCAATGCGAAAAGCCGCCAGAAAACCGGTTACGCCTGCAGTAATGGTGTAGGACGATACCAGCAAACTGAATTGCTGTGCGTCAATATCAAAAATGCTCATCAATGAGGGGCTTAGCGGCATCATGATCATAAAATCCATAATGTGTGTGAACATGGCAGCAGCCAATATGATCAGCAGGAGTCTTTCGTTTTTCATCAGGGGGGCGAAAATAGGGGAATGAGGTGGTTCAGTAATTATTTTTTTGGCCAAATAATTGATATTTTAACTGCGAATTAGGCGACAATGTTCAATTCTATTTATCTATATGCCTGTTAAGCGTTTATTAATTTTTTGCGCTTTGTTGTATACCCTCACCGTATGGGGTCAGCGTAAAGGCGACACCGGTCCTTATTTTAAAGTGCTTGATCTTCCATATTCCAAATTAGCTAAGGATGCAAGGCTTAACTCCCTGGACATTTATATGCCTAAAAAGGGAAGCAAATCACCCGTTATTATATGGGTTCACGGAGGCCTTTGGGCGTTTGGTGATAAGAGTGATGTGGGTATTAAACCGGAACTTTTCACCTCAAAGGGCTATATTTTTATCAGCATCAATCACAGGCTTTCGCCTGATGTTAAGCACCCGGGCCATATGCAGGATGTAGCCAATGCATTGGTTTGGGTGTACAATAACATCGTGCATTACAGTGGCGATAAGGATAAAATATTTTTGATGGGCTATGCCTCAGGCGCACAGATGTCGGTGATGATTACGGTGAATGAAGATTATATGAAACAGGCCGAGGGTTCACTGGATATGATCAAAGGCGTAGTATCGATTGACGGCCTCGGCTTTGATGTTGCCAAAATTATACCCGACAACAACAACAAGGTAAAAGATTGGTGTTTGGATACATTTGGGCTTACACAAAAAGAGTGGGACGAAGCCTCGCCCGTTACCCACATCAAACCTGGCATGGTTACACCACCTATTTTTCTGGCATACTCCGGTAGCAAAACTCCAACAGAAAGTGATGCAGTCAACCTTGCTCGAAAATTTAAAGAATCAGACATCACGGTTCAAATAAAGGGATACCCTAAGAAAAATAGTCTGTCAATGCATCGAGAATTTGGAAGAGATGACGATCCGGTAACACAGGATGTCCTTAATTTTTTATTTGAATGCCTGAAGAAATTATAACAGGGGTCCTATAACCTTCACCAGGTTATCGGCAATAATTTTGTGCCCCTCTACATTCGGGTGAATACCATCAGGAAGATTGAGTTTTTCATTTCCGCCCACACCTTCCAGTAAAAAGGGAATTAATGTTGCTCTATTTTTCTTAGCCAGTTCAGGAAATACATCTTTAAATTGTGTGGTGTAGTCTCTTCCCATATTGGGTGGTACCATCATGCCCGCTACAACAATTTTGGCAGTAGGGTTTTTCACTTTCACTTTGTCAATAATGGCCTGCAGGTTGGCTTTGGTTTGCTCAAGCGGAAGGCCACGCAAACCATCATTGCCGCCCAGTTCCAACACAAAAATATCAACCGGTTGGCGCAGCACCCAGTCGATACGGGATAATCCACCGGCCGAAGTCTCACCGCTCAACCCGGCATTAATTACCTTGCATCGGGTCGATTGGGCATTCAGCTTTTTTTCAAGCAGGGCAGGAAAAGCTTCTTCGGTAGACAGGCCGTACCCGGCCGTAAGGCTATCGCCATAAAACATAATGGTTTTCACCGTAGTTGAACCTTGAAGAAACAACAGAGATACAATAATCCAGCTAAACTTTCCGACCATGGAATTAGTTTAAGGGTTAAACGTTAAAGGTTTAAAGTTAGTTTAACTTGCAACATCGTCAATCGAATTCTGTAATCTGATAATCATTCTATGGCCCAGCTTGTTCTCCACGCAGAAGAATTAACCAAATCGTACCCCTCCGGCAATACCCAACTTACTGTTTTAGACAGGGTGAGTTTCTCCGTACACCAGGGCAATACACTAGCCATTATCGGGCCATCCGGTAGCGGCAAAACAACCTTGTTGGGCCTGTGTGCCGGGTTGGATGTGGCCAGCAGCGGAACCATTTCGTTAATGGGTTTTAAACTCAATGCCATGAGCGAGGATGACCGGGCCTATATCCGCAATCAATATGTGGGTTTTGTGTTTCAGAATTTCCAGTTGCTGGCTACCCTTACCGCTTTGGAAAATGTGATGGTACCCCTTGAGCTTCGCGGAGAGAAAAACGTTTCTGCGAAAGCAAAGGAATTATTGGCACGTGTGGGGCTGGACGGCAGACTTCACCACTATCCGTCACAGTTGTCTGGCGGAGAGCAACAACGTGTGGCCATGGCACGTGCTTTTATTACCGATCCTAAAATTCTTTTTGCCGATGAGCCAACCGGTAACCTGGATGAAGAAAACTCCCATCATATTACTGATTTGCTGTTTACCCTCAACAAAGAACAAGGCACTACGCTGGTATTAGTAACGCATAACCTGGAGTTGGCCCGAAAAACCGAACGCATTTTACGCATGAAGGGCGGAAAATTGGTTGAAGAAGAAATTGTTGCTGCTTTATGATTGAGTACATCATAAAGCTTAAGCGTAAAACCCGCAATATTTTTCAGGACCGTTGGGTGTGGACGATGGCGTGGCGCGATGCCCGTCATAATTTCTCACGGTTATTTTTATTTGCGGCATCGCTGATTACCGGAATTGCCGCTGTAGTGTCATTGGATTCACTTAATGAATCATTGCAACAGGATATAGACCGCAATGCGAAAGAATTGTTGGGGGCTGACCTGGTGGTTAATGGAAATAAAAAATTTGAACCTGAACTTCTTTCTCTTTTTGACTCCACTAAGTTTCCGCAAGCCCGCGAAGCCGATATGGCTTCGATGGTATTGTTTGTTAACAGCGGACAATCACGCTTAATCAGGCTGGTGTCGCTGGAAGGAGATTTTCCATTTTACGGTAGCATTGAAACGCTGCCACCTGCTGCTTACCAAAAAATGCGTAATGAAGGTTATGCGTTGCTCGATGAAACCCTGGCCAGCCAGTATGAAGTCAGCTCGGGCGATTCTATTCGCATTGGTAATTCCTATTTTGAAGTAGCCGGAGTGGTTACAAAGATTCCCGGGGGTGGAGGTATTTTATCCACGTTCACGCCATCGGTTTACATTGCTATGGCGCAACTCGATTCAACCGGTTTGGTTCAGTATGGCAGTCGTGTAAATTATCGAAATTACTTTAAAACGGAGAGTGAGGCACAAACCGAGTTGTTGGTAACAACCCTTAAAACAGAAGTACGAAAGTACGGACACGGGTATGATACCGTTCAGGAACGCAAAGAAGAACTAGGGGAGGCCTTTCAATCGGTATACCGTTTCTTTTCCTTACTGGCCTTTGTAGCACTTATTCTGGGTTGCATTGGCGTGGCCAGTTCCGTGCATATTTATGCACGTGAAAAACGTGATGAAGTGGCTGTGCTTCGTTGTGTAGGATCGTCCGGCTGGCAAGCTTTCAACATTTATTTTATTCAGATCTTTTTATTGGGGATAATCGGTAGCGTGGTGGGTGCATCGTTGGGTTTGGCTATTCAACAGATTATTCCGGTTGTGTTTAAAGGACTACTACCGGTGGAAGTCAGCTTTTCGGTATCATGGCTATCTTTCTGGAAGGGCATTATGGTGGGCACCGTTGTATCGCTTTTGTTTTCTATGCTTCCGTTGATGGCGGTAAGATTTGTACCGCCCTTAACCGTTTTACGGGCCGACTTTGAGCCGGCCAGGATATTTTCAAAAGCCCGCGTACTTGTCATCGTGCTTATTGCCCTGTTCCCTCTGTTGTTTGCGGCACTTCAAACGCGCAACCTGCTCATCGGCCTTTCTTTTTTTGCCGGCCTTGCTGTTGCGCTTGGTTCACTTGCCTTGGTGGCGATAGCTTTGCTTTACCTGGTGCGAAGATTTTTCCCCTCCAATTCTTCTTTTATCTGGCGACACGCGTTGTCTAATTTATATCGCCCTAATAATCAAACACGGGTGCTTATGGTGGCGATTGGGTTGGGTGCTTTTATTATTACCACCCTTAATATTGTTGAAAAAAGTTTACTCAGCCAGGTAGAGTTCAGCGGGCAGGAGAATCAATCGAACACGATACTTTTTGATATCCAGCCTTCGCAGAAAGATGGCGTAGTAAAATTAATGGAGGAGAATAAACTGGCGGTTAACCAGGTAGTTCCTATCGTTACCTGCCGGTTAAAGGAATTGAAGGGTAAAACGGTAGAACAGGTTCAGCAAGATACTACCGACCGTGTTCCGAATTGGGCCTTGACACGTGAATATCGTGTAACGTATCGCGACAGCCTGCATCTTTCCGAAGAACTTATGAGTGGCGAATTGCAGCACAAAACCCTTGGCCGCGATTCGGTGTGGGTTACTATCTCAGAAGGGCTGCATGAGGAACTGGACGTGAAGGCAGGCGATTCGTTGGTGTTCGATATTCAAGGCGTTCCGGTTAAAGTTCGTATCAGCGGTATCCGAAAAGTAAATTGGCCGAAAGATCCGCCCAACTTCATCTTTGTATTCCCGACTGGTGTGCTGGAAGATGCTCCACAAGTTTATGTTACAGCAACCCGTATCGATGACCAGCAGTCAGCCAACCGATTTCAACAGCAACTTATCATGCAATACCCGAATGTTTCGCTTATTGATTTACGGTTAATACTAAGCACGGTAAACGATTTGTTCAACAAGTTGGGAGCCGTTATCCGTTTCCTGGCATTGTTCAGTATTATAACGGGCCTTGTGGTATTAACCGGTGCGGTTATTAACAGCAAGTATGTTCGTATGAAAGAAAATGTATTGCTGCGTACCATTGGCGCACGAACAAAGCAGATTACCCGCATTACCCTTATTGAATATGCTTACCTGGGTTTATTCTCAGCGCTTACCGGTATGGTGCTTTCCCTTGGTGGTGGCTACCTGCTAACCACCTTTTTCTTTAAAATAACCTTTGCCTTTAACTGGCTGGAAGTGGTTACCATCACGCTTGGGGTGGTATTGCTAACCATGGTCATCGGGTGGTGGAATTCGCGTGAAGTGATCGCCACTCCACCACTTCAGGTGCTTCGAAAAGAAGGGTAATCAATTAGAAGTAAACCTCAAAATTTTTAAAGTGGTCAGGTTGAGCTTGTCGAAATCTCGTGATATCACTAAAATAGCCTTCGACAGGCTTGGGCTGACAACTAAGACATTTTTTTTTGAGAAGGCTTCTGGTAAGTTTTAGTATTTTGCCCGGTTGTTAAGTAGTGATGAAACAGGTTTACTTAAGGTTAGTTATAGCATTTCTGTTCAGTGCTCCGTTGGCCGGATCAGCACAAACACCTGCATTAAAATTTATTGAGAATAAAGGTCAATGGCCTGAGGCTATCGATTTTGCTGCACGCACTCCTGCCGGCCGCTTAATGCTTTCGCCCGGTCAGCTTTCATTGTATTTATTTGATCAGCAAAAAGCCAATGAAGCACATTTGCGTTTGCATGGTTACGTCAATGAATCGGATGGTAAGGAAAGTATGGATTTCTTTATTGACGGACACTATGTCCAGATAAAATTTCCAGGTGCCTTAGCTTCAACATCACCGGTAACCTCCAACCCATCTAAGGAATATTATAATTTTTTTCTAGGCAACGACACGACTCAATGGGCTTCGCGCGCTTATGGGTATAGTGAAATAGTTTATCCTGAACTATATGCCGGTGTTGATCTGCGCATTAGTTCTATCAATCAAAATCTCAAGTATGATTTTATTGTAAAGCCTGATGCTTATGCTGGGCAGGTTCAAATTGAAATAAGTGGCGCTGATCAGCTTTACCTTGATCATGGAAATCTGATTGTTGGAACCTCAGTAGGTTATTTGATTGAGAAAAGACCTTTTACGTATCAGCATATTAATGGCGAAAAATGCGAAGTTAAAAGTGAATATGTGCTGGAGAATAATGTACTCAGCTTTCGCTTTCCGGAAGGATATGATGCCTGCTATGAATTGGTGATTGATCCGTTGCTTATCTTCTCTACTTTTTCCGGATCAACTGCTGATAATTGGGGAAGCACAGCCACACCGGGTGAGCGGGGCACCTTATATTCTTCCGGTATTGCCAACAATATAAATTTTGGCGGTACTTTTCCGGCCACCCCGGGTGCCTTTCAAACGACCTATGGTGGTAACTACGATATCGCAATTCTCAAATACGATTCTACCGGCAGTCAGTTGTTGTATGCCAGTTACCTGGGCGGGTCAAGTAATGAAACACCGCACAGCCTGGTGATGGATGAGCAGACACAGGATTTAATAGTATTAGGTACATCAAGTTCGTTCGACTTTCCTACTACAGCTACAGCGTACAACACAGCTTTTAATGGAGGTATTCCACTCGGAACAAATGTTATTCCTTATCCTTTTGGGTCGGATATTGTTTTGTCGCGGATCAATAAAGATGGTGATCAGCTTGTAGCATCAACCTATCTGGGCGGTTTTCAAAATGATGGCCTGAATCAGCCCGGTAGTCCGCTGGTGCGAAACTATGGCGATGAAATGCGTGGCGATATAATCACGGACACCTTGGGAAATATCTATATCAGTTCGGTTACAAACTCACCGGATTTTCCTGCCGTGAATAGTTTCAGTACAGCCTATCGGGGTGGCGGAAGTGATGCAGTAGTGGTAAAAATGGATGCCATGCTTACACAGGTTATCTGGTCTGCATTTGTTGGCGGAAATAATTTTGATGCCTCGCATACCATCAAGTTTGATAGTGCCTTTGCCATTTATATTGGCGGAGGAACTTCCAGTATTGATTTTCCGGTAACAACTGCAACGTATCAGTCAGTATTAGCGGGAGGTGTAGATGGTTGGATGATGAAAATTTCTTCGGAAGGGGATTCGATCACGTATTCGACATTCACCGGAACATCCGGGTTTGACCAGGTTTATTTTATTGATCTTGACAAGAATGGTGATGTATATACCTATGGACAAACCAATGGAAATTTTCCGGTAACACCGGGTGTGTACAGCAATGCCAATAGTGGTCAATTTGTGCAGAAATTTAATGGTGAACTAAACGCGTTGATATTTTCTACACGATTCGGATCCAGCATAGGTATACCAAATATTTCGCCCACAGCATTTTTGGTAAACGATTGTAATAATTTGTACATGTCGGGGTGGGGTGGTTTAATTAATAGTGGTTTGGGGTATTGGAATTCCAGTACTTCGGGTATGCCGGTGACCAGCGATGCCTTGCAAAAAACAACCAGTGGATCTGATTTTTATTTCATTGTACTTACTGCAGATGCCTCTGAGCTACTCTATGCAACCTACCTGGGGGGAAACATATCACGCACGCATGTGGATGGTGGCACCAGCCGGTTCGATAAGAGCGGCATTGTTTACCATGCGGTGTGTTCGGGTTGTCGTTCGCTTAGTGCTACCGGGTTACCGAGTTCAGATTTTCCAACTACACCCGGTGCCTGGTCGCGTACCAACAACAGTGCGAACTGTAACAATGCTGCTTTTAAATTTGATCTTTCTTCGTTGCGCGCCCGGCTGCAAACAAACTCAGTAGCGTTTGATGCACCAGGCCTGGATGTGCTGTGTTATCCGGATACCATCCGGTTTCAGAATTTCAGCACGGGGGGTGAGTTTTACGAATGGGATTTGGGTGATGGAACGCATCTGGTAAAGTTTGATACAACGTCATTCTTACATCAATATCAGCAGGCAGGAACCTACCTTGTACGATTACGTGCAGTTGATCTGAATACCTGTGTTGGTGTTGATTCAGCTTTTAAAACAGTGCGTGTTTTTCGCAATTTGCTGAAAGCGCAGGATGATGATGTTATTTGCTACGGAACAACGTATCAACTTTCAGGGAGCGGTGGTGTAAGCTATCAATGGAGTACGGAGGACGGGCCTTTAAATACTACGTTGATTAAACCAGAAGAAAGCACACGATATTTTGTAGTTATAACCGATAATAATGGTTGTCTTAACACAGATACTGTTGATATAGAAGTTGTACCATTTATTGATGTTCAGTTTGATTATAAGCTTATACCGGGTTGTGTTTACCGGTCACAGGTTTATATAGTAAATAAAACCGACCAAAAAGCTGATGAAAACTACCTGCTCGACCTTGGCGATGGTTTTACTACCGATTTACCCGAATATGTTCATACCTACAACCAGGATGGTACCTATACGGTTAAGGTTGCCGGTATCAAAGAGTTTTGTGTTTATGAGCAACAGGTAACGCTTCCGGTGTACACTATACTTGTTCCCAATGTTATTACACCGGAATCATCCCCCGGTCAAAACGATAAGTTTGTAATACACTATGGCTCCGAAGGCAAAACACCTGCTGATGCCGGGCTTACCGTTGGCCTCACCATTCACAACCGCTGGGGCGGTAAAGTATTTGAGTCAGCCAATTATCAGTATGATTGGTCGGCAAAGGATCTAGAGGCCGGTATTTATTATTATACCGTATCTATTGGCGACCAGGCGCGCTGTAAAAGCTGGGTGCATGTGGTAAAGTAGGAATATGGGTTGATCACTGTATTTTCATTGTGAATGTTAAACCGAATATTTATCATTGCACCTCTTTTTAAGTCGTTCTTACGCATAAGGGCCCATAGCTCAGCTGGTTAGAGCACCTGACTCATAATCAGGGGGTCGCAGGATCGTGCCCTGCTGGGCCCACTTATTCATCTCCCCAAGCCATTGATTCCCCAAAACCTGATTTTCGACCTCGGTGGTGTTATTATCGACTTATCTGTTGATAAAACTATTCAGGCAATTTGTGAATTATCAGGGTTTACGCCTCACCAGGTGCGGTTGGCGTATCAGACAAATCCTGAATTTTTTGCGTACGAAAGAGGTGAAATTAGCGATGCGGAATTCCGGCAGGCCTTGCAGCGGATTTTTTCTTTCACCGCTACAGATGCTCAACTTGATCGGGCCTGGAATGCCATGCTGGTTGATTTGCCCGCGGCAAAGCTACACTTGCTGGAGGAGCTTAAAAAAAGCTTTTCAGTAACCGTGCTGAGCAATACCAACAATATCCATCTCAGCTTTGTGAACCAGTCGATGCTGCCGCAGGTATCTTCAGCCTCCTCCCTCAACGATTATTTTCATGCACACTATTATTCTCACCTGGTGGGTAAACGTAAGCCTGAGCCTGAAATTTTTACCCAGTTGTTGGATGAAAATAATTTTATCCCGGAACAAACTTTATTTCTGGATGATAACAAAGAAAACATTGCTGCCGCTGCTGCGTTAGGTATTCAAACATTTGCAGTAGAGCACCCTGATCATGTGCTTGATTATTTCAAAAAACTATGAGCAAGGAAGTAAAGCGGACTACGCTTCAGATTTTTTTATTTGTTGCCACGTTTGTCACCACCACAATTGCCGGGGCGGAGTGGACGCATAGTAAATCGATATACGGCCCTTTTACCTGGGCTGATTTTTTTTCAGGCATGCATTTCTCTGTTCCTTTTTTATTGATCCTTACAGTACATGAGTTTGGTCATTACTTCACGGCACGCCACTACCAGGTAAACTCAAGTCTTCCGTATTACATTCCTATGCCACCCTTTCCGTTCTCCATTGGTACCATGGGTGCGATCATCCGACTTCGTCAGCGCATAACTTCCAAAAAGATAAATTTTGATATTGGTATTGCCGGGCCGTTGGCAGGTTTTGTAATGGCCATGATTGTATTGTTTTATGGATTTTCCAATCTGCCACCGGCTGAATACATCTTTCAGATTCATCCGGAGTATGAACAATACGGATTAGAATATGCAGATAAAGTTTATGATCAGCAGGAAGGAATTATTGATGTGGTTATTGGCAAGAACTTACTGTTTTTATTCTTTGAAAAGTTTGTGGCTGACCCTGAACGTATGCCTAACCCACATGAGATTATGCATTATCCGTATTTGTTTGCAGGTTTTCTGGCATTGATTTTCACAGCACTAAACCTTCTGCCGATAGGTCAGTTGGATGGGGGGCACGTGCTTTATGGGTTGATTGGTTTCCGGCTTCATAAACTGGTAGCTTCTATCATCTTCGTCAGTTTTGTTTTTTATGCTGGTTTAGGGTTAGTACATCCACACATGCCATTCGAAGATTTAATTATCTACATTCCGGCTTATGTTATTTTTCTAACCTTATGCTTTCGCGGATTGAAGTTACCGATGCGCGACACAGTGATGTACGCTCTTCTTGTTTTTGCCGGACAATTTATGCTCAACTGGTTCGATCATTCCTTGCAGGGCTATACAGGTTGGTTATTGTTTGCCTTTATCATCGGAAGATTGGCCGGGGTGGAGCATCCGCCATCAGAAATGGAAGAACCGCTGGATGTTAATCGTCAGGTATTGGGCTGGATTGCCCTGATCATCTTTGTGCTTTGCTTCAGCCCGAATCCGATCAAGTTAACAACCTTTGAGCCTACTCCCTGACAATAAATTTTTGGGTATACTGCGCATTTCCACTACTGTACCGGACCAGGTAAAGCCCGGTTATGGGTTTAGTAATGTTGATACGTTTGCGGCTGTTAAAATGCTCAATTTCAAATGCTACTGGCAGGCCCCGGTAATCTAAAATCTCAATCCGGTCGGCTTCACCTTCCATAAAAAACTCTCCGTGATTTGGGTTAGGATAAATCGACACATCACTCTTCTTTCGTTCTTCGGTTGCGGTAATAACATTTCCCTTTCCAAACCTGGGGCGCACCATTATGCTTCCAGCGATATCGGTATTGAGAATCCAGCTGCCTGTGGTATTTACAAAGATCTGATCTCCGGTATCATTGCTGGCGTCCAGTCCAACCTGCACACGGCCGGTGGCAGGTTGTCGCCAGCCAATGTAAAAAACATCTTCAACGACCGCTGATTGAATAAATTCGCGAAGAATAAATTCATTGTTTGTTCTGCGTTCCACCGGAACCAGTTCTTCTAACAAAAGCTGCCCGGGTTCGCCATTGTTATCTTTCCAGATGTAAAATGTAGTGTTGGAAGCTGCAACGCCAGGCGTAACCGGGTAATGAACATACACGCCATTGATGGTGTCCGGTTCGGACGTTTGCATGGTAAAGCGATAGGCCACGATATTACCGGGTTGCGTTAACCCTACCGAATACTCTGCAACACCATCATCGTAGGCATAGTAGTTGTGCAAGGTGTACTGCTGCCGTACGGTATCGTTAGCCCTGAAATCGATGGGCTCATAGATGGGCAGGTAACCGGGAGAAGGATTACCGGTTTTCAGATCAACCACATCGCCAGTGAAAACCCGCACTTTTAAAGCCACATCAACACGTATTGCCTGCGAATCAAAATGATTTTGATTATCTGGGTCGGGGATGTATTCGGCTTCCACCGGAATATTCACAAAAGGCGGAACACCAAAGCCCAGGCTGATGGATGAGGTATCCGTTCCGTTTAAATTCACTTCAAAGACAGTAGTACTATTATCTTCATAATAATTCGTGAATGTACCATAGGTCAGGTATGACAGTGTGGTAAGGATGTTGCTTAAATTATAGACCGCAAATTCGGGTGCGGTAATTATTTTTTCTTGTTTGAAATGTTTGTAAGGAACACTGTAGTAGTTTTCAAATAAAGGAGAAAGTGTCTTTCGAATTGCGCGATCCGGATAAGCGAGGTCCGTTTCGGTTCTTCCCCTGTTCAGATAAACATAATCAATGTGCCAGGTATCGAACCGGCCCGATTGCCGGCCAAACGATCGAAACCTGAATTGAAAATCGTCATGATAGAATTTATCATCATTTATACGAATGATAGCACTATAGAATTGATCGGGCTGTTGCGTAGTAGTATTTGGTTGGAGCGTAAGCACGGGTTCCCAGAAGCCTTGTTGATTGAGTAATTCAACCCGTAGAAAATCATTGGCGTCAGGTGTTTCACCATTTCCGCCCCACTGATAATAGAAACTTAGAAAAACCGAATTGCGTTGGAAGAGCCCTACTTCTGTCATTTTAATTTTACGCGACTCCAGGCTATCGGTAAAACCAACATTAAGATTTTGATCTGGATTAGGACTGTATGGAGTTCCATTTTCATTTAAACCATCAAAAGTTGCCACACCGATGGTGGGTGGGTTAATAGCCATTCCGTTATTAATCCACACGGTGGCTTTATTAAGCCATAACGTATCGCTGCTGAGGGGTGATGAAAAGTCATCCCAAAAGGGCAGTGACATTGGCTCCAGACTTTTGGTTTTGGCAGTTGGCAGGGCAGGGGAGCTGTAATTCTGTTGAATAGGATAGCGTTGAAGCTGACAAAAGCCAACCACAGGAATTAACCATAGGAGGAAAAAAAATATTCGGTTTCCGTACACGCTTTGCTGTTATTCCGGGTCTATGTCATCCTGATCTTCTTCATCGTCAGGCACGGGCGTTCCTTTTTTACCCACCCATAACTCAACGACATCGCCTACCTTTATATTTTGGTAGGCCTGGGGCTTTTGTTTAAGCACCACAATGGCCTCGCGGCCGGTAGTATCGCCAACCACATGAATTTGTCCAAGGTTAAGGTTGGAGCCAAATATGGGTATCTTGGCATCCTCCAGGGTATACCCCCGTACATCGGGTGCCGGCACGCTGTTGCTTCCTCCATCTTCCACAACCAAATCGATAACCGATCCCTTTGGAATGCGTGTGCCAGGTGCAATCTTCTCACCTTCAAAGCGCATCTCTTTGACCAGGTTTAAAAATGGTCCGCGCACCAACTGAATGCGTCCGCGTTTTAACTCATTACCGCGTAATACAGCTTCAGCATTGATCAGCGATCCGTCCACCAGGTTTGGAAGTGGAACCGTAGGCGGTGTAACACGATTTATTGAAATATAAATCACCCTGTTCTCTTTTACTTTAGCGCCTGCTGCCGGAAACTGCCGCAATACAGTAAGCGGAGGGTAGTCATCCGTATACGATGAATCATTTACTTCATAACGCAGATTTCGTTTCACCAGAAAGTCTTCCAGTTCAGAAATGTTCAGGCCTTCAACACTGGGTACGGTTATGGTTTCACCATGGTTGGTAGCAGAGGGCAGGTAAATGTAAAAGTAAAATAACAACAAGATCAATCCCAGCAGTGAAGTTACCCCCACGCTGATCAAGACTCCTCCTAATGTTGACGTATATTTTTTTAGTATCGATTTCATTTCCGGGTTTTAGCTGGTTCGGTTAAAATTTTAACGATGATTCGTACCCCCGTTCAATGCGCTTGTTTTCGGCAAAACGTTCCAGCGCAAGGGTGATAAGTTTAGTAATGAGTTCGGTAAAGCTTATTCCTTTTTCTTTCCACATCATGGGAAACATGCTGGAGTTGGTAAAACCAGGAATGGTGTTGATTTCATTCACATAAATTTTTCCTTTTTTTGTAAGAAAGAGATCCACACGCGCAAAGTCTTCACAGCGAAGTGTTTCATAAGCCTTCAACGACACTTCGCGAATGGTTTTACTGGATGCTTTATCTACGTTGGCAGGTACTTCAATTTTTACAGCATCCGGATCAACATACTTGGCATCAAACGTATAGAATTCGTAATTTTTATTGATAATAATTTCTCCTGGATTGGAGGCGATGGCTGGAGTATTGCCCATAATGGCGCATTCAATTTCGCGGCCTGTGATAAACTCTTCGATAATAACCTCATGATCGTAACGAAAGGCTTCTTCAAGTGCTTTTTTGAATTCTGTTTTCTTTGAAACTTTCGAAACACCAACAGAAGAACCCAGGCAGGCCGACTTCACCATAAAGGGAAGTTTCAGCTTTTTAACGATTTCTTCAAAGTTGATTTTCTTTTTATCGCGATAGCTGTAGGTTAAAAATTTTGATACCGGCACACCGGCTTCTTTCAGCATTTTCTTGGCAATTACCTTGTTCATGGATACCGAGGAGCCCAGCACGCCTGTGCCCACCATGGGTATGTCTAATGCTTTAATCAGTCCTTGTATGCTGCCATCTTCACCATCGGTACCATGCAGCACCGGAAAAACCAGGTCAACTTTAATACGGTCGCCACTGGCCAGTAAAATCAATCCTGCATTTTTAGGATCAAGGATTAATCCTAACGCCTTACCTTGCTCTACATCTTTGGTTACGCCCTGGGTTAAAAACCACTGGCCGGTTTGGCTTATGCCAATAGGAATGACTTCGAAGTTTTCTTTATCAATAAACTCAAAAATATTGCGGCCCGAATTAACCGAAACGCCATGCTCAACGGACCGTCCTCCATAGAGTAGGGCTACTTTCTTTTTCACTGTCATTCACCAATAATTAGCAGGTTCAAAGATAATCAATTCCCCAGCAACGAATGGGGGCTTTAACGGGAAAGAAAAAACTTGGACGAGTAGAGTTGGTTGCCAATGCGGATTCTCATGATATAGATTCCGTCTGCTGCCTGGTTAAGGTTAATAGGAAAGGTTTGGTTAAGTATGTCGGGTGCAATGGTATTCAGGAATTCTCTTCCCATTACATCTACTACATAAATGCCAACGGGCATTCGCTCCGGTAAATCAAAGGTTATGGTAGCTTCAAAATTTGTCCGCCAGTAAATCGAGTAAAGATCGCCACCGATATCAACAGGATTGGGATTATCCGAAACAAAGAATTCAATATTATCAAGATAGAGATTGTTGCCGGTGGCATTCGTAAATACAAAGGCCAGCCGAACTTCTTTTTCTCCTGCCAGTGGATTTAAATTTAAAAAATGACGCAATTGCCATTGCGAAGGACTGGTGGGTAACCAGGGATTTGTGGATACAGCATTGGAAAGGGCTGAGCCCGACCTGTCGAACGAAAGGGGTTGATAGGTAACACCGCAATCCGTGGAGGCCATGATACGAAACCTGTCATTGTTGCTTTGATTCCATGCGTATGATAAATCAAAGAACATGCTGGCTACTGAGGTCTTACTGAAATCCAAAACCGGTGAGGCCAGCCATGATTCCTGCCCGATTGCTCCATTACTGAAAGCCTGCACCGATGCGGAGTTACCAAAGTTGGTACCGGTAATCTGCCAGGCCAGGCCCTCTTGTGGGCTAACCACTGGCCAATTCAGTACGTCAAAATTTTGACGTAAAGGAATTCTGTCCTGTGATTTATCTACTGCTATAGTAATTGACAATGAAGAGTTAGCGAAGTCTTCATCGGGTTTATTATCGGCTTCGGTTATGTGCAATGAAATGGTGTTGCTGCCTTCACTGAGGCTAACCGAAGGTATAGTTATGATGCGTTGCTCATTTATGGCCAATGGCGTGCTGAACGTTATGAGGTTGTTTACCGGTGTGCCACCCTGAATTGTATGTACTGTTTTGATCGAGCCGATGGCAGAACAACTTACATTCCGGATGTTAATTTTAAACTCAGCTTGCGGATTACAATTGATTATGCCCGGACTTGCTACATTGAGTACAGCCACATCAATTTTAGTGCACGAAGGGTCAAGCAGGCCGGGTGAGGTGAGCAGGCTCTTTCTTCTGGGTACCGCATCGTCATTTAAAATAAGCTCCATTCTTCCGATTTGCCCTGCTGTAAAAATATTCATGCAGGCATCGTTGGTGTAATCCATGTAGTTCTGGAACATTTTAACAATGGAAGTACCACAGATTGTTGTTTGTGGGTGGCTCGGACAATTGCTGGTAAAGGAACGTTGGGTAGGAGTATCTTCTACATAATCAGTTCCGCAGTTGGCATCTCCCCAAATGTGACGAAGTCCAAAGAAGTGGCCTATTTCATGTGTGGCCGTTCTGCCTTTATTGAATTTCGGATCTAAGTCGAACGGGCCTGCATCAATGGTTCCAAAGGCGAGGTAGTCAATGGCAACACCATCCGTAGCGGCAAGACCGTCACGATAGTTTTCAAGTCCTTCAAGTTCAGACACCGGAAATTGTGCATAGCCAATGGTTGATCCGGTAAACCTTACCACCCAGATATTTAGATAGTCATTAGCATTCCAGTAACTGAGTGCTTTGAAGATTGCATTATCGCCCATAGTCCAGGAAGTTTTCGTTCCCTGTACACGATTAATGCCTGTTGTGGGTAACCCATTGGGATCACGCCTGGCCAGAATAAATTCAATGTCCATGTTTCCGGCTAAGGGTTGAAATTCTGCCGGAGTATTCACCGCATCGGTATTTAATCTTTTGAAATCTTTATTGATTACTTCGATTTGGGATAAAATCTGTGCATCGGAAATATTGGTTCCACTACCGATCGCCTCACCATTGTGAATAATATGAACCACCACGGGAATTTGGTATGAAGGTCCTTGTGTTTGTTTATTTCTTTCATTTGGTATTCGCTGATTAGAGCGCCAAGACTGCCGTTTGAAGGCCATCCATCGTTCAAATTGTTCATCTGTCTGGCGCAGCTTGCCTTCATTTCGGAGTTGCTGCATATAGGGAACGGTACCGCATTTTTCCTGCGCAAATACGGTAACGTGCAAGGCGGTTAGTTGCATGATTAAAACCAACAAAATCAGGAAATGCCGCACGCGATCAACAATTTGGACTGAATACCAGGATTATATTATTCAAATATACAATTCGTAACCCAATTGAGCATTGGTCACTGGTCTTTAGAGGCCATCTCAAAAATGTTACCATCATTGCGAACGCAGTGAAGCAATCTCTATTTTCAATACCAAACACGGGATTGCTTCGTTCGTTCTTCCCTCGCAATGACGTACTTTCTGTTTTTGAGATGGCTTCTAGAAATTTCTTTGGATTTTGGTTTATAGCTAAACCGTGAGATTAACCACTTCAATGCCCTTAATTTCAGGAACGGATCTTTTGATAGCTTCTTCCACGCCCGCCTTAAAGGTCATGGTTGACATGGGGCAGCTGCCGCAGGCACCCAGAAACTCCAGTTTCACAATGTTACCATCGGTTATCTCTTGTATGCGCACGTTCCCACCATCCGCTTCCAGGTAGGGGCGTATCGAATCCAATGATTCTTCAATGCGTTGGGTAAGATCAGTAAGCGTATTCATCACACATTCAGTTCAACTCGCTTTGTTTCGGCTAAGTTAGCATTTCTTATGGCAATCTGTCGGGCCAACGATTCTGCGAGGTCGCGAAAGGCATCAGCTGTCACGCCCTCTTTCATCACTGCAGGCAAGCCTGAATCTCCGCTTTCGCGGATGCTCTGCACCAAAGGTACCTGCCCAAGCAAGGGAACATGGTATTTTTCCGATAAGTTCTTGCCACCATCTTTTCCAAAAATGTAATACTTGTTGTTGGGCAGCTCTTCCGGGGTGAAATAGGCCATGTTTTCAATAATACCCAGTATCGGTACATTGATTTGTGGCTGGCGGAACATGGCCATTCCCTTATTGGCATCAGCCAAGGCTACTTTTTGAGGCGTGGTTACAATTACTGCCCCGGTAACCGGAACAGTCTGTACCATGGTTAAATGAATATCGCTGGTGCCTGGAGGTAGATCGATCAGCAGGTAATCAAGTTCACCCCAGAGCGTTTCACTAAAAAATTGTTTGAGGGCTGCGCTGGCCATCGGTCCGCGCCACACCACCGCACTGTCGGGTGGCGTCAGAAATCCAATCGACATGAGTTTAACACCGTACTGTTCCAATGGTAAAATCATCGACTTGCCATTTACTTCCTGAACTGCAGGCTGCTCGTGTTCGCAGTTAAACATGGTAGGAATGGATGGGCCGTAAATATCCGCATCAATCAAACCAACTTTGGCACCACTTTGGGCGAGGGCCACAGCCAGGTTACTGGTTACGGTAGATTTGCCAACGCCACCTTTACCGGAAGCGATAGCCACAATATTTTTTACCTGAGGAAGCAGCGGGGCATTATTGCGGCTGGAAGTTACCGATGACGTAATGTGTATGTTTATTGGAAAGTTTTCGCCAGCTACGGCTTCAACGGCATCCAGGCAATCCTGCCTGATCTTTTCTTTAAGCGGGCAGGCTGGTGTGGTGAGCACTACGGTAAACGCTATTTCCTTTTCGGAAACCTTCAGGTCGCGGATCATACCCAGGCTTACAAGGTCACGTTTCAGGTCGGGATCGTTAACGGTGGAAAGGGCTTTGATGATATCGTTCTCGGTCAGCTTCATGGTTGGAATTTGCGCGAATTTAGGGCTGTCACCAGCTAAAACAAAACTTAATTGCTGATGGTTTTCACCTCATTTTAGGGATGGATAGAGTATCTTTGTTGCCCGATTTAAACACATTGATCTCCCGCCAAACCATAGATGAAATCCGTAACCGCATCGATATTGTTGATGTGGTCAGCGATTTTGTTTCCCTCAAGCGGTCGGGGCAGAATTACAAGGCGTTAAGCCCGTTTACGAACGAAAAAACGCCCTCGTTTTATGTAGTTCCATCAAAGGGCATTTTTAAGGATTTCAGCAGCGGCAAGGGCGGTGACGGCATCACCTTTGTGATGGAGCATGAGGGCATGAGTTATGTGGAGGCGCTTAAATATCTCGCCAAGAAATACGGTGTAGAGATTAAAGAAGACGCCTACACGCCAGAGGATGTTGCCGCACAAAGCGAACGCGATAGCCTGTATATCGTCATGGGTTTTGCGAAGGACTATTACAAAGATCTGCTGCATCAACATGAAGAAGGTAAAAGCATCGGGCTGAGTTATTTTCGTGAACGTGGATTTAATGATCGCATACTGGAAAAATTTGAGCTGGGGTATAGCCTTAATGAGTGGCATCATATTGAAGAGGCAGCGAAGAAGACTAGCTTTAGTGAAAATATTCTGGAAAAGGCCGGACTCATTATCAGGAAGGATGATAAAACTTATGACCGCTTTCGCGGAAGGGTAATTTTTCCGGTACATAATCTTTCCGGAAAAGTGGTGGCCTTTGGCGCGCGTATCCTCACCAAAGAAAAAGATCAGCCAAAGTACATCAACTCACCTGAAACAGAGATCTACCACAAGAGCCAGGTGTTGTATGGCTTGCTCCAGGCTAAAAATGAAATCAGGAAATACGATTTCTGTTATCTGGTGGAAGGCTACACCGATGTCATCTCACTTCATCTTTCAGGAATTGAAAATGTGGTGGCCTCTTCCGGTACGGCATTAACCGAAGAGCAGATACGGCTGATGCGCAGGTTCACCGAGAATGTAACCGTGCTATTCGATGGGGATGCAGCTGGTATCAAAGCTGCTCTGCGCGGGATAGACCTTGTGCTAAAGGGTGGTTTGAATGTGCGTGTGGTTTTGTTGCCTGATGGCGAAGATCCGGACAGCTACTCAAAAAAAATGGGCAGCACCGAGTTTCAGCACTACCTGAAAAGTCATACAAAGGATTTTATTTCCTTTAAGATTGATTTGCTTTCCGCTGATGCTTCGCGCGATCCGATTAAAAAGGCAGAAGCCATCCGGGAGATTGTAACGAGTATATCGTTAATCCCCGACCCGATAAAACGCTCGGTGTATATCAAGGAAACAAGCGACTTGCTAAAAATACAAGAGTCGGTATTGTTGACCGAGCTGAATAAAATCATAATCCAGGAGCGGAAGAAACGTGAGCAGGAGCGGATGCGGGATGATACAGCAGAACCGCTTCCGGAATTTATTGAAGAGGCCATACAAACCGGAAAGACAGACCCGCTGGCTATGGTGCAGATGCAGGAGCGGGAAACGATCCGGTTGCTGTTAAATTACGCGGAGAATGGGGTGGGGGATGATCAAAAGGTAATTGATTTTTTACTCGGTGAACTGGAGGATGTGGAGTTTACCAATCCGGTGTATAAGGAAATATTTGATGCGTTTAGGAAAGGAACAGATACAGGAACCCGAATTGATAATTTTTATTTTTTAGAAAACGGATCGGATGGTGTTAAGCGTGCTGTGGCCGACCTGATGACCTCGCGCTACGAAACCTCCCCTCATTGGAGTGAGAAGTTTCATATTTATTTTCCACATGAAAAGGAGGTAATGCACGATGTGGCTATGTCGAACGTGTTACGGTTAAAATTCCGTCTTATTCAAAAGATGATGGATGAAAACCTGAAGGAGATGAAAGGGGTCAGCGATGATACAACATTAGACAAGCACATGGCGATTCATTCGCAATTGAAAGGTGCTGAGCGGGAACTTGCCGGCATTTTAGGAATTGTAGTATCAAAAGGATAGGAACATAAGCACAACGATAAGTGTTTTACGTTGAGCGATTAAATAAATAGGATTTTTAAGTTTTAACATGGAAGAGCCGATTAAACTTGATTCAATAGAGCAAGCCATTGATGATATTAAAAATGGTAAAGTCATTATTGTTGTGGATGATGAAGACCGCGAAAATGAAGGCGACTTTATCTGTGCAGCCGAATGCGTTACCCCGGAGATTGTAAACTTTATGGCCACGCATGGCCGGGGGTTGATTTGTGCCTCCCTGATCGAAGATCGTTGCGATGAGTTACAACTCGATTTAATGGTTGGTAAGAATACAGCAACCTACGAAACGCCTTTTACGGTTTCCGTGGATCTGATCGGGCACGGGTGCACCACCGGTATTTCTGCACATGATCGTTTTAAAACCATCCGCGCCCTGGTTGATCCGGAAACTCGTCCGGAGGATTTAGGCAGACCTGGTCATATTTTTCCGCTGCGCGCCAAACGTGGTGGTGTTTTACGCAGAGCCGGTCATACCGAGGCAACAATAGATTTTGCCCGGTTGGCGGGCTTCAAACCGTGCGGGGTATTAGTGGAGATTATGAATGATGATGGATCAATGGCACGACTCCCTGACTTGAAAAAAGTTGCTGAACGTTTTGATCTAAAACTTGTATCCATTAAAGACCTTATCGAGTACAGGATTAAGAAGGAATCCTTGATCAGTCGCGAAGTTGAGGTTGATATGCCCACGGAGTATGGTGATTTCAAGTTGATCGCGTTCCAGCAAACGAATACCCAGGAGACACATATGGCACTGGTAAAAGGAACCTGGGCCACCGATGAACCAGTGTTGGTGCGTGTGCACTCATCGTGTGTAACCGGTGACATTTTCGGCTCATGCCGTTGCGATTGTGGCCCTCAACTGCATTATGCCATGCAAATGGTGGAACGCGAGGGCAAGGGTGTGGTGTTGTACATGAAGCAGGAGGGCAGGGGAATCGGGTTATTGAATAAGTTAAAAGCCTATAAACTTCAGGAAGAAGGCATGGATACGGTTGAAGCCAACCTTCAACTTGGATTTGATATGGATGAGCGGGATTATGGTGTGGGTGCACAAATTTTGCGCGATTTGAATGTAACCAAGATCAGGCTGATTACGAATAACCCTAAGAAGCGTGTGGGTTTGATGGGTTATGGTCTGGAAATTGTTGATAATGTTCCGATCGAGATTTCGCCTAACCCGCATAATGAAAAGTACCTGGCCACCAAACGCGATAAACTGGGACATTCAATTTTGAAACACTAATGAGGATTACGTTATCGATACTATTTTTTATTCTAACCGTCCACGGAGCCGCTGCGCAACAATGGCCTTTTGAGCTATGGCACGAAGGAAAGATTGTATTGGAAACGGGCGACACGCTGCGCGGGCTGGTGAAGTATGACCTTCAGCAGGACCTGGTACAGTTTAATGATCAGCGTTCACAGATTGAAGCGTTTACCGCACGAAAAGTTTTGTTTTTTGAGATTTTTGACAACACGGAAAAACGATACCGCAATTTTTTCGCCTTACCTTTTGCCGCCACCGGTAATTATAAAACCCCGGTATTCTTTGAACTGCTTGAAGATGGTAAGATGACATTATTATCGCGTGAAGCATTGGAATACCGAACCTATAGTTCACCCTATTATTTTGGCTCGTATACCCGACTGGTTTTAGTTTATAAGTATTTTTTAATGGATGAAAAGGGAAATATTAATGAGTTTTTAGGTAAGCGGGGCGATCTTCTGAAACTTATGGGTAATAAAGCCGATAACGTGGACCGGTATATGAAAACCAACCGGTTAAAAATCGAAGATCGTTATGATTTTGCCAAAACAGTTTCGTATTACAATTCACTCTTCTGATTTCGAAATATCACTCCAAGCGTTTAGCTTGCACACAGCAGTTTAATTAATTCGCAACAGTTTTCTCACGCAATAGCAACCCATGGAAAAACCGCTAATACTGGTAACCAATGATGATGGTATTACCTCAAAGGGCATTCGAACACTCATCAATGTAATGAAGCAAATAGGAGAGGTGTTGGTTGTAGCACCGGATAGCCCACAGTCGGGGATGGGCCATGCAATTACGGTGGGCGAAACGTTACGACTTGAGAAAAACCGTATTTTTGAAGGGATCACGGCCTTTGAATGTTCCGGCACGCCTGCCGATTGTGTGAAGATGGCGCGTCATTTTGTATTAAAAGAAAAACGGCAACCTGATGTAGTAGTAAGCGGCATTAATCACGGTAGTAATACTTCTATCAGCGTTTTGTATTCGGGCACCATGTCTGCAGCAATAGAAGGTGCTATTGAGGGCACGCCCTCCATTGGGTTTTCGCTGTGTGATTATTCCCACGATGCCGATTTTTCACATACGGAGGCCTACGTAAAATCCATTACCCAGCAGGTATTAACCAAAGGCTTACCGAAAGGTGTTGCACTCAATGTCAATTTTCCGCCAAAGCGCAATGATGCTATAAAAGGCGTTCGCATCTGCCGCCAGGCAAATGCCAAATGGGTGGAAGAATTTCTGCAGCGGCACGATCCAAACGGACGCAGTTATTTCTGGATGACGGGCAATTTTGTGAATTTCGATAAGGGTGAGGATAACGATGAGTGGGCCATCGCCAATAATTATATTTCTGTTGTTCCATGCCAATTCGATTTAACGGCACATCAGGCTATACCGGTGCTTAACGAAGACTGGGATATTTTGCAGTAAGCTGTTAACTTTAGTTTACCAAAAAGAGCAACCTGATGAATCGATTAACGCTTTTTATTTTCGTTTTGTATGTAACGGTTTCTTGTTCAACAAAAAAAGAAGCTGATCAGGATAACTTTCAATCAGCTTACAATGATTTACGGTATGTTATTACCAATGACGGTATCGGTAACATTAACCTGGGTGGAGCTTTTGAATTGGTCGAGAACAATTTGCCCGTGGCTGAAATGGAAAATGCCTACGAAGAAGAAGACGGCAGTGGGTTATTTCTTGTTCGCCTGGCTGAAAGCGATGAATATAATTTGAGTGTTCAGGTGGTTAATGGTGATATTGTTGCCATGACGGTTTTCACGGCTCCGTTTGCCACCGAGAAGGGAATCAGTCCGAAAACCAGCAACCTGGCGGACCTTAAAACTTATTATACTGTAGAGGACCTTTGGGTTCCGAATGCGGGGGTACTTCATGTGGGCGTAAAGGAGTTCTCTACCATTACCTTTGTTTTTGAAGAACCGAATTTACTTACCCTTACCGAAGGCGCTGAGATTCAGCTGGCCGACCTTCCGGGTGGTATGGTGCTTACTAAAATTGAACTTTATAAAGCGTTGCTGTAATCTCCTTAAACAGGGTCAACGTCAATAATCACACGGGTATTTCTGAATTGTTTATTCTCAAGAAGTTGCTCGGTAAGGGCAGCTATTTTCTGTTTGATCAGTACGAGGTTTCCTGAATCGCGGGGAATTTTAATGAGCATATTCATCAGGTATTGATTTCTGATTTTTGAAATCATGGGTTCACCCGGACCAAGAACCCTGATGCCCGGTACGTGTTGGGTAATTTCATCACAAAGTGTCACGGCAGCTTCGCGGGTTATTTTTCGATCAATATGCTTTATCGTTAATTCAATCAGTCTGCTAAAAGGGGGGTACAAATGATTTTGTCTGTCAATCAGCTCCTGTTGATAGAATTCCGTCATCTTATGGTTGAGTACATGGTGCAGCACCGGATGATCCGTAGCGGAGGTTTGAATCATCACCTTGCCGGGTTTTTCGCGCCTTCCGGCCCGGCCACTCACCTGTGTTATAAGCTGGAACGCACGTTCATACGATCGGAAGTCAGGGAAGTGCATCATGCGGTCGGCATTAAAAACCCCCACCAGGCTTACGCGGTCAAAGTCAAGTCCTTTGGTGACCATTTGTGTGCCGACTAAAATATCCGTATCGCCTTTTTCAAATTGTTCGATAATGGTTTCGTAACTGTTTTTTGATCGTGTCGTATCCAGGTCCATGCGTTGCACGTGAGCTTCCGGAAAATGCAGCTTGAGTTCTTCTTCCAGCTTTTCTGTTCCATAGCCCATGGCACGTAGTCGTTTTGATGAGCATGTAGGGCAGGCCGTTGGCAACGATTCTTTATAACCACAATAGTGGCATACCAGTGAATGTTTGAATTGATGATACGTTAAACTCACCGCACAGTTGATACACTTCGGCACCCAGCCGCAATCCTCGCAATCGAGGATGGGGGAGTAGCCCCTCCGGTTTTGAAAAATAATAACCTGCTCCTTATCTGCTAATGCACTGCCGATGGCTTTCAGCAGTGTTCCTGAAAACTCACCTTTTATTGTTTTCTGTTTTCGTTCGTTCATCATATTGGCCAGCACAATTTCCGGAAGTTTTGCATCACCATAGCGTTTCTGCAGTTCAACCAAACCATATTTACCACTGTGTGCGAGGTGATAAGATTCTAACGAAGGTGTTGCTGAACCCAGTATAATTTTTGCGTGATGTGCATGTGCCATCATAAGGGCGGCATCGCGGGCATGGTATCGGGGGGCAGGCTCCTGTTGTTTGTACGAAGTATCATGCTCTTCATCCACGATGATTAATCCCAGGTTATCGAAGGGGAGAAAGATGGAGGAGCGTACGCCCACAACAAATTTGAACCGACCCGTCAACACTCCGTTCCAAACTTCAACCCGTTCATTATCGGAAAAGCGAGAATGATAGACACCCATAGATTCTCCAAACATTTTTCGCAGGCGCTGAACGATTTGGGTGGTGAGGGCTATTTCCGGTAAAAGGTATAACACCTGCGAGCCACTTTCGAGTGCACGTTTAATCAGGTTAATGTACACTTCGGTTTTTCCGCTGCCGGTAATACCATGAAACAGGACGGTATTGTGCTTTTCGAATTGTTGAAAGATAGATTGCTGGGCCACAAGCTGTTCATCACTCAGGTTTACATCCGGAAGTTCTTCTTCCATTCCCAGATCAAATCTGGAAACGATAATTTCAAATTCCTCCAGTATGTTGTTTTTTATCAGCGTGTTTAAGGCCGATGCGGAGAATTCCGGCAGTATCAGCTGACTTTTACGGATGCCCTTCCTGTTGGCAGCGGGGTCGTGAAGAACGGGTATATCCTGCAGGTATTTCAGTACGATGGATTCTTGCTTTGGTTTACTGGCAAGTTCTGAAAACACGTGCTCCAGGGCTTTGTGATCCAGCAGGCGGGCTGTAAGGCGTATGTATTTTTCTTTTTTCGGTTTGAATTTCTCTTTCACCTCTTCGAACAGAATGATGGATTCTTTTCCGGAAAGGGATTTAAGAATGCTGTAAATATTTTTTATACCCAGCAGGGAAGCCACCTCGGTATACGACATGGGTTTGGCAACCAGGTGCTTCAGCAGCATGGTTTCCTTTTCTGAGAATTCAAATAATGTATGCTCCCAGTCAAAGGCCGGATGAAGTTGTACCATGGACTCGCTGGATAGCTTTAATCCCGATGGCAGCGCGGCATTTAAAACTTCACCTGGGGTGCACAGGTAGTAGTCGGCAATCCATTGGTAAAATTTCAACTGATGCTTATGGAGGATGGGTTCTTCATCCAGTAATTCCAGCAGGTATTTGGCTTCGTAGGCAGTGGGTGGATTTTCGTGCAGGGAAGCAATAATGCCGGTTAAGATTCTTCGGTCACCAAATTGTACAATGGTGCGTTGTCCAATGCTTACTTTTTCGCTCCATTCGAACGGAACCCGGTAGGTAAATAGTTTGGGTAAAGGTACCGGAAGCAGAAGTTCTGCGAACAGGGTTGTGCGGGAATTGGATGACTGATTGTTTTGCACGCGTATGCTAAAGCCGTAAAACTAAGCTTTATTTACAATTTGGCGGATGGCCGCTTCAACCTCGTGAACAGGTTGCTTGCATGTATTATTCCGACATACATAAATGGTGGTTTGGTTTCCTTTAGCCCTTTTATCTTTTACTAATGGAAGGTTGCTGTTTCCTTCTGTTCCCATAAATAAGGCAAATGGTAAAAAGTGTTTTTGAAGTTCATTTTTATGGGTGATAGCATCTTGCCCCACCAGCACAACTTCTGCATAGCCCGATATGCTTTCCATGAGGGCAATTCCCCAATGCGACATATAGTGGGGTTCTTTCTGGATTAGTTCAGCGAAATTATTCACCATGCGTTCAGCCAGTTTTTTCCATTCAGTATTGTCGAGCAAAGTACCCAGTTGTAAAAGGTTGATGGCCATCACACTGTTTGATGAAGGTATGACGTTATCGAAAAGTTCTTTTTTTCGGGTTATCAGTTTTTCGGCTTTCAGGCTGGTATAAAAGAATAAGCCGTCAGCATTATCAAAAAAGTTAGTAAGAACATATTCCATCATGGTTGCTGCCTTTTGTAACCATTGCTCGTTGAAACCGGCCTGGTAGAGTTTTGTATAGGCATTGATCAGGTACGCGTAATCTTCCAGAAAACCTTCAGTGGCTGATCGTCTACCTTTAAATGAACGATAACAAATATTTTCGGAGAGCATGGTTTTCTCCAGAAACTCCATATTCTTTTTCGCACGGGTAAGAAAGCGGTCGTCAGCAAAAGCATGGTAGGCATCAATCAGCCCAGCAATCATCATCGCATTCCATCCGGTTAGTATTTTATCATCCAATCCCGGTCGTATACGCGATTCACGAACGTGCAGCAACGTTGTTTTCGCTTTGTTAAGTAGTTCTTTCCACGACTCTTTGTCCAGATTATTTCTGCGCAAAAATTTTTCTTCTTCCACGTGTTCGTGAAGAATGTTCATGCCATGCTCCCAATTGCCTGCTTCAGTTACGCCATAAAATTCGCTAACCAACTCCGCATCAGCTCCCAGCAGTGTGGTAAGTTCTGATTTGGTCCAGCAATAAAATTTCCCTTCAATACCTTCACTGTCGGCATCCAGCGCTGAATAAAATCCACCGTCCGCATGTGACATCTCGCGTTGTAACCATGCGAAGGTTTCGTATACAATACGCTTATACGCTTCATCTTGGGTAACCCGATAGGCTTCTGAATACACGCTTATCAGTTGCGCATTGTCATAGAGCATTTTTTCAAAGTGGGGTGCAAACCACTCACCATCTACGGAGTAGCGTGCAAAACCACCACCTACCTGATCGTAAATACCACCCTGGAGTATTTTAGAGAGGGTAAGGTTGATATGTAACAAGGCTTGCTGATTTTGGGTAAGATGGTAATACCGCAGCAGCCACATCCACATAGATGGCATGATAAATTTGGGAACCTTATCAAGACCACCCCAGGTTTTGTCAAAACTGGTTTCCAGCTTTTGGTATATGGAGGTTAGTGCTTGTTCAAAATCAAGGAGCTTATTTTTTGACAAGAACCGGGCGCTGTCATTTCCGGATATGTGGATGGTTAGATCTTCTGCAGATGTTGTGATTTCAGCCCGTCTGTTTTGCCAGGCCTGATGGATAGTACGAAGCATCTGTGCCCAGGCCCCGGGTGGAAAATAGGTTCCGCCATAAAATGGTTTTTGATCGGGTGTTAAAAAAACATTGAGAGGCCATCCGCCATTAATGCCCATCGCCTGTACGGCTTCCATATATACCTGGTCGATGTCCGGGCGCTCCTCACGATCCACTTTTATACAAATGAAGTATTCATTCATCATGGCTGCCAGGTCTGTATTTTCAAAACACTCACGCTCCATAACATGGCACCAATGGCAGGAAGAGTACCCAATGCTTACCAGTATGGGCTTATCCTCAGTCTTCGCTTTTTGTAGTGCTTCGGCAGACCATTCATACCAGTCTACCGGGTTATAGGCGTGTTGAAGCAGATAGGGGGAAGTGGCACGAATAAGCCTATTGGGTTGCGGAGGTGTTGGGCTTGAAGGATTGGTCAAGGTTTTGGATAGCTATAATGGCCGATAATTTTGTAGGTGAACAGACAGTCTGAAATTTCCTGACCATTTCCAATGTTGTGTACGATCAGGTTACGAAAACCATCATCTGATTTTTGGTTAATAACAATACCGATGTGCGTTAGGTTTCCGCCCAGGTTCCAGGCAACAATATCTCCTGGCAGATAATCGGATGGATGGGTTGATATTTTTTTAACCAGTCCGTGCCGCGAAAAATAGGTCATCAGGTTAGGCACCCTTCGGTGATCTATATTTTTATCGGGTTTGGTTAATCCCCAGGTTTTAGGATAATGGTTGAAATGGGCAAGCATATCGCGGTGTACTTCAACCTGAAGATCAATACCCAATTTACGGTACGCGCGGATGATGACATCGGTACATACCCCGCGATCGGCCGGAACATCACCTCCGGGATAGGGCATTGAATAATAAGCACCATCATACTGCACGGTAGCCTTAGTAAGCTCAAGGGCTGCTGCCGATAATCGGTTGCTGAAATTATCCTGCGCCTTATTTGCAGATGTAATCAGAACACTACCAATAAACAAGCAGGCAAATCTCATTACAGTTGTTTTTTTACAAAATCAATTTCTTGCTTTACCGAAACTTGTTTTTGAAGCTCCTCCAGTTGGTTTAGAAGATTTTTCAAAAAGGCCTTATGGGCCTGGGTGGTGGGGTGAAACGCTTTATGGTTTAATGCACTTTGTATTTTAGTCCAGGCTTCTAAAAACTGAAGGGTATTCGGGGTAAACCATGTTGCCGAAAACTTATCCCAGATATAATGCACAGCTTCATCGGAAGGGTGGATAAGGTCACCCTTGTAAAACCGGTAATCCCTCAGATCATCCAGTAAAAGTTCATAGGCTGGAAAGTAGTACACATCTTTATATTGTTCGGCCAGGGTATGGCATGCCAGCCGAAGCACAGATTTACTTACACTGTTTAATTCCAGGGTATCTTTGAGGTGTCGCACCGGGCTAACCGTAAGGATGATATTAATATTATTATTTATCGCTTTTAGTTTGGTGTAACATTCGGCAAATGAATCCAGTATTTTTTTTTGGGTGAGCAAAGCTTTGGTGAATAACGAAGCGGGCATTTTGTGGCAGTTTGACACAACCTCACCCGTGTCGTTGCGGGTATAAATCCATGCTGTTCCGTAAGTAATGAAAAGCCACTGTGCATCTTTTAAAAAAATGTGAACATGTTGGGTCAACTCCTTAACCTGTTTTTCAAGCACTGTTTTAGTTAAAGCAGATAGGGCGGAATGAAATTGATAGTTCAGGTGAATTTCATTATTCGTAAAGAAGGTATGTTCAGGCGGAAGTTGATTATGCACGGCATTGTTCAACAGGGTATGTATGGAGTGGGGGTTGTATGCAGTGCCAAACGGATTGGTCAGCACCTTGAATTTATTTTCGAGCAGCCTTTCCCCGATCGTATCCGCGAAGCAGGAACCTACTGTAAGTACAGCATGCTTTAAGTCAATTTGACGGTTTGCTTTTAGGGGGGTTAATTCGGTTCGAAAGTTTAGCATAATCAGCAATTAAAGATACAGCTAAAAGTAACATAGCTGTAAAAAACAAAACCCCGTGCTGAGAACAGAACGGGGTTTGCTGTGTGTTCGTATACGAAGTTATTCCGCTACAACATTTACTTTTATTTCGTGCTTCACTTCTTTGTGAAGGTCGAGTGTTGCAGTGTAGGTTCCGAGTTGCTTGGGTTGCTCCTTGAAGTGAACTTTTTTACGGTCTACATCAAAGCCTTTACCTTTTAAAATTTCGGCTACCTGCACGGCAGTAACGGCACCAAAAATTTTACCGCTCTCACCGGCTTTGGTTTTCAGTTCAATGGTTAAGTCACCAATTTTTGCGGCAAGCGCTTCTGCGTCTTGCTTAAGTTTGGCAGCCTTGTGGGCCATTTGGCGGATGTTCTCCGCTACCTGACGCTTGTTAGAGTCGTTGGCAATTAAAGCAAGTCCGTTGGGTATAAGAAAGTTACGTCCGTAACCTGCTTTTACCTTAACAGTATCATTCTTATAGCCAAGACCTTGTACATCTTGTTTTAATATTACTTCCATCTTCGGATCGGTTTATCAGTTCGACAATTACTTTAAAGAATCACCGGTGTACGGAAGAATGGCCATATGGCGGGCACGCTTCACAGCTTGCGAAACTTTCTTCTGAAATTTCCAGCTGGTACCGGTAAGCCTGCGGGGTAAAATTTTACCCTGCTCGTTAATAAACTTCAACAGGAAGTCAGGATCCTTATAGTCGATGTACTTGATGCCGTTTTTCTTAAAGCGGCAGTACTTGGGTTTTAATTCAACCCGCTTGATAGGTTCGTTCTGTAATGTCATTTGGCAAGCTCCTCCTCAGTTTTACGTACCGGTTTACGGTTGTTTTTGTTGAATTCTCCTTTGCGTCTTCTTTCGTTGTACGTAAGGGCATGTTTGTCAAGGGTGATGGTCAAAAAGCGCATCACCGATTCATCGCGTCTGTACTCGGTTTCGAGCGTGTTGATCAGTTCGGGAGATGCCGAAAATTCGATGAGGTTATAGAAACCGGTCGACTTTTTCTGGATGGGATATGCCAGTTTGCGAAGACCCCAATGCTCGATGTTTAAAATCTGGGCATTGCCTTTCTTTAACACATTCACGAACTTTTCGACAGTATCCTTCATCTGTTCTTCAGACAAAACGGGATTCAAAATGAATACTGTCTCGTAATTGTTCATAATTGTTTAGTTGTGTTTAAAATGAGGGTGCAAAGATAGAAAATGGCCCCGAAATGAAAAAATACGCCTGCAAAGTTCTTTTGGGGTGAGAAAGTGCCATTTTGGGCTTAAAATTTACATATTGTCGGGTATTTTACCGTCAGTGACCAGATACTTCGTTTTACCCGCGCTTCTTATCTTTTTGACTTTATCCGGCTATGCCACCGATGAAGTGAGGCGATTTGATATTGAACTGGCCGGTATCAAAATCGGGGAGCTAACGGCAACCCGCAGAAAGGTTGATACCCTAACGCATTACTACCTGGAGAGTAAGGTTAGCTTTTGGTTATTGCTACGGGTTCATGTACACCATATTCAAACGGCTGTTTACCATGAAGAAAAACTGCTTTATTCAACGGTCAAAACACGGTCAAACAGGGGTGAGTTTAGTTCATCAGTAATATGGAATAAGAAACATTATGCTGTCAATGCATCGATGTATAAGTATGAACATTCAGGAAAAATAAATGAGGATATTGATTTCAATTTACTCCGGTTTTTCTTTGATGAACCAAAAAATGTTAACCTGGTTTTGGCTGATGGCTTTGGATTAATGGTGCCGGTTAGCTTTCTAAAGGATGCCTACTATGAAGTAGAAGTACACGGGGAGCGGAATAAATATTTTTTTACCGGAGGTAAATTACAACGGGCAAGTATGGACGGCACGATAAAAAATTATGAAATAATTTTGCGGAAAGACTAAGCTTTTTGGGCTATTCCGCCTAAGTATTTTCCACTAAAAAAAATGTCGCGCAGCATCGAATGAAAATATATTATCTTGCCCCATGGATTATATTGTAAGTGGAATTCAACAGGTTGGAATTGGTGTTAAAGATGCCAATGAAGCGTGGGCCTGGTACCGGAAGCATTTTGGATTTGATGTGCCTATTTTTAAAGATTCGGCACAGGCATCATTAATGACACGCTATACATCGGGGATAGCGGAAAGCCGGTACGCCATATTAGCCATGAACCTGCAGGGTGGGGGTGGTTTTGAAATCTGGCAGTATACATCCAAGGAACCACAGGCCGCATCATTTATTCCGCAGTTAGGCGATACCGGAGTGTATGCCGTAAAGTTGAAATCCAGTAATGTTGAAAAGGCATATGATTTTTTAAAATCAAAAAATGTTCAGGTGCTCACGGAGCCTTCCAAATCACCGGAGGGTAGGATGCATTTTTATGTGGCCGATCCTTACGCGAATATTTTTGAAGTAATAGAAAGCGGCAGTTGGTTTAAACGTAAGTCTTTTCCGAATGGCGGGGTTTCCGGAGTAACCATTGGTGTATCGGATATGGATCAATCTGTGGGGCTGTACAAAAATATTCTGGGACACAACAGCGTAGCCTATGATGTTACCGGAAAATTTGATGACCTGAAGGGTGTTCAGGGAGGTGAATCGTCTTTCAGAAGGGTACTACTGAAAGCGCATGCCCCTTGCAAAGGCGCATTTGGTAATTTATTAGGCTCTACTGAGATAGAACTTGTGGAGGTGAAAGACCGCAAACCCACAAAAATCTACGAAAGCCGGAATTGGGGTGATCTTGGATTTATCCATGTTTGCTTCGATATACGCGGTATGAAAAACCTGGGCAAGCGTTGTGCAGAGGCCGGCAATTCATTTACGGTGGACAGCAGTAATTCTTTCGATATGGGTAAAGCGGCAGGACATTTCTCCTATATCGAAGACCGGGACGGAACGCTCATTGAGTTTGTTGAAACCCATAAAATTCCAATTGTGGAAAAACTGGGTTGGTTCCTTGATATCAAAAACAGACCTATGGAAAAACCACTGCCCAATTGGATGCTGGGTATGCTGGCGGTAAACCGAGTAAAGGACTAAAAGCTTCTCTGATTTTTATTTTACAGAAAATTGCCCCGATCCCATTTTGTAGTCATCGCAATAGATTTCAAGCGTGTAGGTGCCAGGCGCGTAGTCTGAACCCTTATCATACAGATAGGTGAGCTTCTGACGGGTGTTGTCAAAAAGAATCTCTTGTGAAGCGGTATAGAATTCTTCTTTACTGTTGTACATAAACGTACCGGAACCCCGGGCAACATCAAACAATACCTGCCCGTTTTGGTCAACTATACGGATCATAATTTTTTTTCCTTCAATGGGGGCCACGTTATTTTCTGCCAGGTTAAATTCAATTTTTATATTACCAACCTGCCGGTTTCTAAAGGGTGATTCACGTTCCTTGCCCCTGTCGTTTACGGCCACAATTCGAACGTTTTCAGCTTTTAATTGAGAAGCAAGGGTTACTTTGCTGGCCAACTCCTGCTTGGTTTGGGTTAGCCGGTTAATGGAATCACCCAGTATGTTTTTCTGTACTTTGAGTGTAGTGTTTTCTGTTAAGAGTTCCTTATTAACGCTTTTGAGTCTTTCAATTTCCTCATCTTTATTTTTGAGCAATAATTCATAGCCCTCAACTTTATCCTTGAGTTCTTTAATCACCTGGCCATTGGCCCTGCGCGTTCTTTTCAGTTCGGTTTCAATTTCCTCCTTGGCTTTGGTAAGCTCACTGATGTCGCCACCCAGTCGTTTTATTTCGGCAATGCGTTGATCCAATTCGGCACTGATCTCATCCAGCCGATGCATGGTTGTTGCCAATTGTTCTTCGGTGGAAGATTTTTCTATTCGCAGTTGATCGCGCTCCTGTTTATTGAAATAGCTGCTTACAAACTGTACAATAATGATAATGGACAGCACCGCGATTATAATCGCATACTTTTGGTTAGATTTTTTTGGCGCTTCAGGCTGCTCGTTTTTTACAGGCTCACTCATACGAGGGTTGATTTTAAGATGATGCAAAAATACGTGTATTTAAGGCTATTCCAACGCCTAAAACCGTAATACAACGTGTTGTTTGTTTAGTGAAGGATCGAGGAATAAGAGGCCGCACCTGAACAGATCGGCACTGGTATATACCAGCGGATGCTTTTTAAGTTCAGTCCACGCTTTCTCCATTTCGGGTGTATCGTGAATGTCGTCTACTATAAAAATGCTTTTATGGTGCGATCGGGCAAGTAAGGAGTCGAAGTAGCGTAAGGTTGGTTCATAGCGATGGTTAGCATCCATAAATACCATATCAATTTTTGGAATCCGGGACAGGGTAGAGTATAGGGTGGTATCCAGGTTGCCGGTAATCAACTCAATGTTTTGAGCACCGCCAAATTCAAAACTAATCGAGGCTATTTCTGCAAGTGATGCGGAGCCTTCAAAGGTATAGACTTTAGACTGGGGTTGTTGTGCCAGGTATAGCGTGTTGATGCCCAGGGAAGTGCCCAGTTCAATTATGGTTTTGGCTTTACAATAGCCGGCAATCCTGCTGTATAGGGTAGAAAATTTTGCATCGCTTAAGCTTAGTTTGGCTATGTCACTGATCTTTCTTTTTTCGCCTGCAAGATGTTTTGATCCCGCGCCAAAATCTTCCACTTCCACTACACGATGATCGTTTGATAGTTGCTTTCGCAGCGATTCGATTAAGGGCACGTCAATAACTTCCCGCTTAATAATCTTGGTATAAAAATCGAATAGGAAAGGAGCATGTAGGGAGTGCTCATCAACAGCATCGAGCCAGTAGTTGAAATAGGTTTTTATCTTAAAAAACGCAGACAATCAATTCAGGCGGATTGGGGCGATCATCACAAATTCCGGAATGATAATGGTGAGCTGGGTGCCATCAACTACACGCTCCATCAGGTACGTTCCCGTCATTTTTCCTATGCCCGATTTAAGATTGCAACCGGAAACATACTGGTGCACCTGACCGGGTTCCAATACAGGTTGTTGGCCCACAACACCTTCGCCTTCCACTTCGCGCGAAGAGAATCCCGCATCGGAAATATACCAATGCCTGCGCAGCAACTGAATCGTATTTTCGCTTTGGTTTTCGATGGTTACCTTATAGGTAAAAACGTAGTGATACTGGCTCGGACTGGAGTAAGCCGGCTGATATTCCGTTTCAACGGTTACGCGTATTCCCTGTGTTACTTCGGTTACCATGCGTTCAAAAATATTAATTTTTTGGAATTAAATATGTTTAGCGAAAATTCGATTTTATTTTCCCCCAGAATACATCAATGGACGTCAAAATAGCACATTCCTGGAAGTTACGGCTCACGGAAGAATTTGAAAAACCCTACTTTCAGCAACTTATAGCCTTTGTTAAGACCGAATACCAGGCTGCAACGGTATATCCTCCGGGTAAAGAAATCTTCAACGCTTTTGATGCCTGCGACTTTGACCAGGTAAAGGTTGTGATAATTGGTCAGGATCCCTACCATGGTCCCGGACAGGCCAATGGTCTTTGTTTTTCAGTACACGAAGGTGTCCGTATGCCACCTTCGTTGGTTAATATCTTCAAGGAAATACACACGGATTTGGGTAAGCCCCTGCCATCCTCAGGCAACCTTGAACGGTGGGCCAGGCAAGGTGTGTTGTTGCTTAATGCAACCCTTACAGTTCGCGCATCTTCACCGGGCTCACATCAAAATAAAGGATGGGAAATATTTACTGATGCCGTAATAAAAAAAATATCGGATGAGAAGGTGAATGTTGTGTTTTTATTATGGGGTGCCTATGCGCAAAAGAAGGGCGAGGTCATTGACAGAACCAAACACCTTGTACTGATGTCTGCGCATCCATCACCATTCTCTGCCGATCGCGGATTTTTTGGATGCCGGCATTTCAGTAAGACCAATGAGTACTTGAAAAATAATGGGCTAAGGGAAATTGATTGGTAATTCCTGATCTGTGCGTATTCGGGTCAAAGCAAGGGAAGTCATCATGAGTGTCGCATAAAATGTCTGCGGAACAAGGTTTCGAAGAAGGGTTCGGTAAAGATTACCGAGCCGGTAAAAAGATCTATGATTTCGCTGTCTTGAAGTGATGTTTCAATCCTTTTTATATTGCCGGGCGAACCAAGCTTATAGGTATTAAGGACATGCGTTGATGTGAATTGCTTTTCTTGATTTATTACTGCTTTAACATAATTTACCTGGTAAGCTGTAAGACCCTCGGTTTGCTTTCTGAACATGGCCAGGTGGTCATTAAGGTACTCCTCATAGCTCTCCATCAGCATGGCTTCTGTTAATTCACGGGGTGTGTTAGCCCAGCAGAGCCGGGACAGGTACTGAACATAATAGGAGTGACCTTGTACCAGTTCCACTATTTGCTGTGCTACTTCTTTCGAGACCTTTTTGTTTGTGCGTGTGAATTGCTTTTGAATAAAACTAATCCATTCAGGTGTTGGAATTCGTTCCAGAAATATATTCTCTCCAAATCGGAAAAAGGGTTTAGAGGAGTCATTGAATAATTTGTTCATCAGGTGACGTTTACTTCCGTACAGGCAGTAACAAACATTAGTATGTCTCTGCCAGACAGATCTTAATTGCTCAAGAAAGGCCTCTCCATCCTTCCATTCCGAAATTTTCTGAAACTCATCAACGCATACAACTACAGGAAGTTTTTTATCCTTTCCTATTTTTGAGGCCATCGAAAGAATAACAACAGGATCAAACTCTTTGGATGGGATATTAATGCCAAATTTGATTTCTTCGTTAGGCCCGTAGGAGTAAGATATGTAGGGCGAAATTGAGCTTGCGAATTTCTTCACCATATCCGCTGTCTTACTGTATAGGGTAGTGGAGGCCTTTAGCAATTCGGTGAGGTAGCTTTCAAGAAATTGTTCGCTGGAAGTAATACCAAAGCAGTCTATCGTTATGATGATAGCATTTTTATCTACCAGACGGATTACCTCCTGAACCAATGAACTTTTACCCCATCGTCTGGGGGAGATAAGTATAATATTCTGACTATCCAGAAAGGCGTTGCGAATCCGGTTGATCTCTTTTGTTCGGTTGCAGAATGGATCGCCCGCCACCAATTCGCCAACTTTAAAAGGATTGTGAATCATATTATACAAATATAGGTAAAATATATTACCTAAATATGCATTATACAAGTTTAGGTAATTTAATCCCTTGAGTGCAATAAATTACCCGGGCAGAAACCTTGCGTTAGCGATGCTGTTTAAGGTGATTCCTGTTTTTGGCTAAGAGGCGATCTTGTCAGGGGGTTAGTGAGCTATAGCGTTATTGGTTCACCATTGACTTGTTTCACATGAGCGAGCATTACTCAATCATCTTAAAGAAACGCTTCCAGCGAATTTTATTCAGGAATTTCTGATTAGGATCGATGGATAGCCAGATGAAAAATCCTTTACCTACAATGTGATCTTCGGGCACAAAGCCCCAGTATCGAGAATCAAGGGAGTTATGCCGGTTGTCACCCATCATGAAATAATAATTTTGATTAAACGTATAGGAAGTAACCTCCTGTCCGTTAATCTGCAATTTTTTGTTTACGATTTTTGCATCTTTTTGGTGATCGTAAGCGGTAATGATGAATCCGTACAGCGCCAGGGTAGAATCATTCAGTGTGATGGTCGCACCGCGTTTTGGAATCCATAATGGACCAAAGTTATCCAGGTTCCACTTCAGGTTGTTTTCCAGGCCTGCTCCATAGCCGTAGTATTCAGAGAAAGGAAATATTCCTGCGGAATATTCATGATCTTCTTTTGTAACGGATTTAATGTAGGGCAGTGCTTTCAGTTCTTCTGCGGTAGCCTCTGTTAACCACATTACATACTCCACAGTACTGTCATCGGGTCGGCCCAATACCTGGTAATCCTCCGCGCCAATGCCTAACTTATCCAGGTTACGTTCATTAATAATTCCAGTAGCCGAAATTTTATAACTCCATTGTACCAGTGGATGATCTTTAAATTCCTTTCCGTCCACCAGAATTTTCCGATCTACAATTTGAAGGGTTTCACCGGCTGCGGCCACACAACGTTTTATGTAATTGGTTTTCAAGTCAACAGGATAGTCCTTGTTCTCATTCAGCCGTTTGGGCGGAATGTTAAACACCACCACATCCCCACTTTTTACTTCACTTATGCCGGGTAAACGGTATTGCGGTAACTGAATCCAATCCACATAGGAAGGGATTTCGGTAAACCATATTTTCTGGTGTGTTAACGGAAGTTGCAGGGGGGTTTTGGGTGTGCGTGTTCCGTAGTGGAACTTGCTTACAAAAAGGAAATCACCAACCAGCAGGGAATTCTCCATAGAAGGTGTAGGTATGGTATAGGCTTCCATGATCAACCAGCGTATAAGGGTTGCTGCAACAACGGCAAAGGTGATGGCCTCAGTCCATTCGGTGAGTACCGATTTCTTTTCTTCAGCTGGAAGTTGATCAAATTTACCCAGGTATTTTGCTGATGGGCTGAAACCCAGGTAGATAAGATAGAAGAATCCGGTAAAGATGATCAGTATTTGACTCCATAATGAATTTTTTCCATAGCATCGCAGTACTTCAAAAATCAAAACATAATACGCGAAAAAGTTTACCACCGGTACAAGCAGGTATATGAACCACCAGGTGGGCTTTCCTACGATATCCTTCATCAGTATAAATTCTGAGTAGAAGGGGATAAGTGATTTCCAGCCGGCCAGGCCTGCCTTTTCAAATAATTTCCAGTACCCTACGGTAACACCCAGCCTGATGATCAGAAAAGTAAGAAGTATTGCGTTCACGTTTCGTTTGTTTTAAAAGCCTGCAAATAAAGGTATTATCAATCAGAATTGTAAAAAATCTTCCATTGTAAGTACCCCTTTTTTACCGGGTAGCCATTCGGCAACCTGTACAGCACCTTTTGCAAAGCCTTCGCGCGAATGCGCTGTATGACGTATTTCAATGTCGTCAACCGAAGAGGCGTATTTAATCAGGTGCGTTCCGGGTATATCGTCAATGCGGAAAGAGCTAATGGGTAACTCTTCCGGATTCTCCGATTTTTCCTTCACCCATTGTTTCAGGTAGGGGATATGGTGAAGTATCCCTTCGGCCAGGGTAATGGCTGTACCGCTGGGGGCATCCTTCTTCGCGGTATGATGAATTTCATCTATTTGCACAGTATATTCTTTGCGGGTATTCATCATCGATGCCAGGTAGTTGTTAAGCTTGAAAAAGATATTTACCCCAACGCTGAAATTAGACGCGTAAAAGAATGTTCCATTACACGTGCGGGTGAGTTTTTCAATTTCAGGCTTTTGCTCCAGCCATCCGGTAGTACCACAGGCAACCGGAATGTTGTTTTCCAGACAAAATTTAACATTTTCATAGGCAGCCTCAGGTTGCGAAAACTCAATGGCCACATCTGCCGCAATGGTGCTTAGCGCCTGACGATTGGAGGAGGTGATCTTGCCTGCTATGGTATGCCCGCGCTCCAGCGCAATGCGTTCAATGATCTTTCCCATTTTACCATACCCGAGCAAAAGAATTTTCATAACGATTTAACCATGATGAATGCAAAACTATTTATCCGCATTAGTAATGCAAGTATAGAAGTTCTAGGGATAGTACGTGTTTAAAACCTGATCTTTAGTGAGAGTCCCCCCATGCGTCCGGTGAGCAGTTCATTGCTGAAAGCAGGCTCCACCCGAACCTGCAGGTTAGGGTTCAGATCAAATTCCTTGAGGTGCGCATCTACATGCGCATCTACCATTTGAAGTACATAAACACCAAGCATAATAATAATCATAAAATCACGCTCACGCCTGAAGCGATCGGTTATGGTTCGCAGCTGAGCGGTAGTAAACCGAACATTCGGATTTACAGCACTGGGGCTGGACAGACCGTTTTCCAAATTGTAAAACAATTCACCACGGTATTTCCGGTAACCGTCTTGATAAAAATTAATAGCATAGGCGGTGGCCCCGAGGCCGCCATAGACTAACGAAAGTTTCCAGTATTTTTTAGTGTAAACCTGCCCCAGGCCAGGTAAAACTGCGGCATAGAGTATGGCCTTTCGCGGATCGTAACGAACAGCATACGATGTAAGTTTAACGGTATCGCGGGCAGCTGGTGAAAGTAAAACTGTATCGCGCTGCGCTGCTGCGCAACTGCAATAGCCTAAGAAGAATACAATAAGCAATTTTCTCATACCGGTTCTTTACCCGTGCGCAAAGGTACCGGAATTAATGCATCTTCAGGATGTCCAATATCCGGTTCAAATCCTCTACCGAAAGGAACGGGATTTTGATCTCGCCCTTCTTGCCGTCACTTTTTACAACAACACGCGTACCAAAGTGTGATGAAAGCCTGGATTGAAGGTTGGAAATTTCGCGGTTACCGGAAGCCGGTGAAGCAGTTTTACTCTGGGTATCGGCTTGTTCACCTAATGCGCGCACGAGTTCTTCTACTTTCCGTACCGAAAGATCTTCTGCGAGTATTTTTTTGAAGATATAGAGCTGCTGGTCGGGATTTTCTACGTTGATAATTGCCCGGGCGTGCCCCATGGTAATTTTATTATCGCGAACGGCAATCTGCACATCGGGTGGAAGTTTAAGCAGGCGCAAATAGTTGGTTACCGTTGCGCGGTTTTTTCCCACCCGTTCACCAAGCTGCTCCTGGTTAAGGCTGCACTCGGAAATAAGCCGCTGATAACTTAAGGCAATTTCTATTGCGTTCAGGTTTTCGCGCTGTATGTTTTCAATCAGCGCCATTTCCAGCATTTGCTGGTCATCGGCTGATCGCACATAAGCCGGTATGGTTTTTAGTCCGGCCAGTTGTGAAGCCTGAAACCTGCGTTCACCGGAGATGAGTTGATATTGATCGCGGGCTAATCTGCGAACGGTTATCGGTTGAATGATACCGTGTACTTTAATGGATTCGGCCAGTTCTTGTAAGGACTCCTTGTCAAAATGCGTACGCGGCTGAAATGGATTTACTTCAATCTGGTTAACCGGGATTTCAGCAATGCTGCCGGAGGGTGACGTATGCACAACTGGAAGGTCGGATTCCAACCGTTCTTCGTTTTCGCTGTCGCTCAGCAGGGCATTCAGCCCTCTTCCTAATGCTTTTTTCTTACTCATTTTGTGATGGTATTTTTATCAATTACTTCGTGCGCCAGATTCAGGTAGCTGATGGCACCTTTGCTTTCGGCATCGTGAACAATTACCGGCAAACCAAAACTTGGTGATTCACTGAGTTTAACGTTGCGGGGTATAATGGTTTGAAAGGTCATCTTGCTGAAGTGCGTTCGCACTTCTTCCACTACCTGGTTGCCTAAGCTCGTGCGTGAATCGTATAGCGTTAATAATATTCCCTCAATTTCTAACCTCGGGTTGAGTCGGGTTTGTATGATCTTAATGGTGTTGAGTAATTTACCCAGACCCTCTAAAGCAAAATATTCACACTGAACGGGAATAATTACCGAGTCGGCCGCGGTAAGGGCATTAATGGTAATCAGGCCAAGCGATGGTGAACAATCGATGATAATAAAATCATACTGATCTTTAATCTTATCCAACGCATTGCGCATTTTTTCTTCCCGACTTTCAATACTCACCATTTCCACTTCGGCACCTACCAGGTCGATATGCGAGGGAAGGATATCCAGGAATTTGATCTGATCATTTTTAATGATGGCATCGTGTGGATCAATACCATCAATCATACATTCGTACAGCCCGGTCTCAACTTCTTTAGGATTAATGCCTAAACCTGAGGTTGAATTGGCTTGCGGGTCGGCATCAACCAGTAATGTTTTTTGCTCCAGCACCGCCAAACTGGCGGCCAGGTTAATAGCCGATGTGGTTTTTCCTACGCCACCTTTTTGATTGGCAATCGCGATGATCTTTCCCATTCCTTCGTTTACTAGAAGTTAAATCGTTAAAAAAATAAGTCCTGACGGGTTGGCGTCAGGACTGCAAATATAGACGAATGGTTTAGGGGCGTGGAACCTTGTGGAACGTATTTGTCCACATTCCATTCACACCTGAATGTTGACTAGTTTTATTGGTGGTTAATTCTTTTTCTTTTTTTTCCGGGCTTCTTCCGATTGTCTTCGGGCTTCTTCGCTGGCTTTCATAGCATCTTCCAGTTTGCTCATAAATCGTGATTTCTTAACCGTACCCGAAGCCATCATCTTACGATGGTTTTCCATTACCTCCTTGATTTTATCTTCATTCACAAACCGTTTGATGATCGCTTGCTGTGCAAAGGTTATCAGGTTGGTGATGAAATAGTAAAAACTTAATCCGGCAGGGAAGGAGTTAAGCACAAACAGAAAAATGACCGGCATCATGTACGACATTGACTTCATGGGGCCTTGCACAGACGAGATTTGATTGTTTTGCCAGGTATATACCAGGGTAGAAATCGTCATCAACAACGTGAATAAGCTTACGTGATCACCATAAAATGGAATGGTAAAGGGAAGGTTTAGGATAGAGTCGTAGGTCGAAAGATCTTCAGCCCACAAGAACGATTGCTGACGCAGTTCAATACTGTTGGGGAACAGATAGAACATCGCAAACAAGATAGGCATCTGTAACACCAACGGAATACATCCGCTCAGTGGATTAACGCCTGCCTGCTGGTATAGCTTCATTTGCTCCTGCTGCACCTTGGTCATGTCTTCACCAAACTTTTCTTTGATTTCATCAAGTTCGGGTTTTAACACTTTCATTTTAGCCATGCTCAGGTACGAGCGGTAGGAGAGCGGAAGCAGTATGATTCGCAGAACGATTACCAATATGATAATGATCAAGCCAAAGTTGCCGATGGTGTTGGTAAGAAAATAGAATACAGGAAAGATGACAAACTTGTTGATCCAGTATACCGGGGGCCAGCCCAGGTACACGTTTTTAGCGAAGCTTTCAGTTACCTTGCCAAGTTCTTTATAGTCGTTGGGACCGAAATAGAAATCGTAGTTTGCCTGGCCTTCAACAACTGCTTTCATGGGAATCTGAATTTTTACAACGGCCCGTTTTACGACTGACGTATCGGAAGTGTTAACGGAAGTTTCAACTTCTGCACCGGGGAAACCGCTTTCAGAAATGATAGAGGCGAGAAAAAACTTTTGTTTGATGGAAACCCACTTTACGTTTCCTGATAAGACTTCTTTTTCAGTGGAGGTGGATCGTTGAGAAAGTTCATCAAATGAACCATTTTGATAATACGTAATGGTGGTGTTGTTCCGGCTGTCATTCAGGTCTTTTTCCAGGGGGCGCAAGGCAGTATTCCAGGTAAGCACAAGCTGATCGGAAAATTCGCGGGCTGAACCGGCAGTCTTTATCGCGTAACCGATTTTAAATCCATTTTCTGGTATGGCGTAAACTTGTGTTATGGAAGTGCCTTCGGTTAATGAAAGGGTAAAGGTGAGAAAAGTAGTGTCGGCTTTTTTGGATTCACTTAGCGTATAGAATAGATTATTCAGGTCAATTTCTTTGCCATTATACTGGGTAAGAAGCCTGGTTGAATTGGAAGTAGGCTGCACCAGCATTAAGGGCTTTCCATGATAGGTTTTGTAATTTTTCAGCTCCAGATCGTGAATAATCCCGCCTTTCGTACTGAAGGTTATTTTTAAATCGTTAGTCTCAATTCTTTTTAATTCCTCCTGACCAGCTAGGGAGGTTGCGAGTTCGCCCAGTGAGGCGGCCATAGCACTATCAGGTGATGATGGCTTTGCAGCAGAATCAAGGCTTGGTAAATATTGATCTGTTAATGGTTGGTTAGCCTGTGGCAGTTCTTCTGGCTTCGGAGCAAACCAGGTGAAGTAAGCCAGTAACAAAGCGGCAATTAACGTGAGGCCTATGGCGGAATTTCTATCCATTGTATACGATTAAAAAAAAATTATGCAGTTAACGATTTCTTATACTTCACCGAAGCTTCAACAAATCCAACAAAGAGGGGATGAGGATTCATAACCGTGCTTCGCAATTCGGGGTGATACTGTACCCCAATAAACCAGGGATGATCTTTCAATTCAACAACTTCCACCAGATTCGATTCCGGATTAATACCGACAGCCTTAAGACCTGCCTCTTCAATGCGATCGAGGTAAGCGTTGTTAAATTCATACCGATGGCGGTGGCGTTCCTGAATGGTTGCTTCACCATAAGCTTGCGCAGCCTTGCTTCCTTTTTTCAGTTTACAGGTGTAAGCGCCCAGTCGCATGGTACCACCTTTGGCGGTAATTTTTTTCTGGGCTTCCATCAGGTCGATAACCGGATGCTTGGTTTTGGGATTAAGCTCAGTAGAACTGGCATCCTCCAAACCCACTACGTGTCGGGCAAATTCAATTACCGCGCATTGCATCCCCAGACAAATGCCAAAAAATGGAATTTTATTTTCACGGATGTAACGAATGGCTTCAATTTTTCCTTCCATGCCGCGTTCTCCAAAGCCCGGGGCTACCAGTATACCATCCAGTCCTTTAAATAAAGTGGAAACGGTTTCCGGATTAATTTCTTCTGAGGATATCCATTTGAGATTTACGCGGCAATCATTTTGAGAACCGGCATGTACAAAGGCTTCTACGATGGATTTGTAGGCATCAGGCAGGGTTACGTACTTACCTACCAAACCGATGGTCACTTCTTCTGTCGGGTTTTTCAATTTGCCCAGAAAGTCTTTCCAATGTTCAAGATCGGGTTCAGCTTTACTTTGCAGTTTTAATTTCGCCAGCACACGCTCATCGAGTTTCTCTTTGCGCATGAGTATGGGCACATCATAGATTGTGTCGGCATCAATAGCTTCGATCACAGAATTGAGGTGAACGTTGCAAAACAGGGCGAGCTTCTTGCGAATGTCCTGTGGCAAGTGCATCTCTGTACGGCAGACTAAAATATCGGGCTGTACTCCGTAGGATAGTAGTTCCTTTACAGAGTGTTGCGTAGGTTTGGTCTTAAGTTCTTTGGCGGCTTTCAGGTAGGGGATGAGCGTAAGGTGGATGACCATGGCATTGTTGGCACCGAGGTCCCACTTCACCTGGCGTACAGCTTCTATAAAAGGGAGCGATTCAATATCACCTACAGATCCACCAATTTCTGTGATGATGAAATCGTACTCACCACTTTCACCCAATAAATATATGTTGCGCTTGATTTCATCGGTGATGTGCGGGATTACCTGTACGGTTTTCCCCAGGTATTCTCCTTGTCGCTCCTTGGTAATGACATTATTATAAATGCGCCCCGTGGTGATGTTGTTGGCCTGCGAGGTTGGCACATTTAAAAATCGTTCATAATGCCCCAGGTCCAGGTCGGTCTCGGCACCATCGTTAGTCACATAACACTCACCGTGCTCATAGGGATTGAGGGTTCCGGGGTCTATATTAATATAGGGATCAAACTTCTGGATGGTTACTTTAAATCCGCGGGCTTGCAGGAGCATGCCCAAAGAGGCTGAAATAATGCCTTTTCCCAGGGATGAGGTCACCCCTCCCGTAACGAATATATATTTTGCTGCCGACATGGATGGTTGTTACGGGGTGCAAAGGTAGGGGTTTAGGATTAATAAACTAAGCTGAAGATTGGTTCTTTCTCGGGAACATCCGGAGGTTACTAACCCACTTGAATTTGTATCTAAAGCTTGATTTACATCTACTGTCTATACGTTTGGCTGAACGGAATAGTATGATTATTTTAACGGATTGTTTAAACTACCTATGAGTAAAAGGATCTTTACAAGTTCTGTCCTGTCAGTTGTATTCGTATTTTTTCTCTTGTTGATCAGCCAGTCCGTATTCTCTCAAGCGGGCAATGCACAAAATACAGCTAACGATCCACGCCACGAAACTCTCGATCAGCGTACTGTTTCGGTTTTATTTGATCAAAATATTTTATCCGCTACAACAGCAGGATGGTCGGTTACTGTAAATGGTATTGCAGTCACGGTCAATTCTGTTACTGTTCTTGGAAACAGGATAAATGTTCGATTTGATGCCACACCGGCTCATGCTGCAGCACCCTTTATTTTGCCAGGGGATGTTGTTCGGGTTAGTTACTCGCAGGCAACTGGAAACACATTGACTGCAACAGCAGGAAATCCTGAAATCAATTCGTTTACTAATTTTCAATCGAAGAATAATTGGGTATTTAGTTGTTCATCCGACTTGATTTTTTTTCAACAAGGTTTAATTCCAGCGGCATCACGAGATATATGTGCTCCTGTTGTAATGAATTTTACTCAATATCAATATAAACTAAGCCTTCGTTTTAGAAATAGCAGCACGTTTGTACTTGCTAATATCTTTTATGGTATTGCATGGGGTGATGGGGTTAATCAAAACTTTACCCCATACGTTTCGGATGCCACCGGAACCGCAAACCCTACCTTTATTGAAAATGTTGGTTTTGATGGCACTAATCCTGGGATAATTCTTACTTCCCGTCCTGCTCACAATTACCCGGCAACAACAACACCCGCCCCAAATATTTGCAGTTGGGATCTGACACTTACACCGTTCGTAAATGGAGTGGCAAATTGTTTAACATTAACTCAGACAACAATTTTTCCTACCTATGATACTGATAATGCAAACTCAGGAACATTAAGTCTTCAACCTACTCCACTACCTACTTCAAACAGAGTCTGTCTGGGAACAAATGTCAATATGAGGTTTTCTGATCAGACTCAGTTGAACTGTAGGTTAGCTGCACCGGAAGCAGATGTGCCTAACCAACTCACCCGTTGGATCAGGATTGTCTATGGAAACCGTGATCATGGAACAGGAAACATAGCTGATATTAGGGTTGGGGGGGTACCGGTAACAGCCAATGCAGATGAAGGACCAAGATTGTTTCCCGCAGGATATTTTCCTACCGGTGCAGGTGGTATAGGAGTGCCAGATTTTAATGGAGTGATTGAATTGGCCACACCGGTATTAAATTCCACTGGCATTACCTTCATGCAAATGATAACTACTACAGCCACAACCTTTCATGAGGTTGGTGAGCGGTTTTATGTTCGTATGGATTATTGGGATGTTTGCAATCCATATAATCCAGCAAGCCCAGATGCGAACAGGGTTTCCGTAGAAAACTTCATCGAGATTGTGGCTAAACCAAATCCTGCTGTTGCATTAGACAAAGAATTTTGTAATAATGCAACGATCACAACAGCTGGGGGAGGATGCCCCGCAGCATGTACAAACTGTTTTGAAGTAACTGCAGCAAGTGTAGCCGGAAGTACAGAAATAAGGTGGTATACTTCTCTCGCTAATGCTAATGCTGATGTCAATATTGCAGCCCCAACTTATGGAACAAACTGTAGGTTCTTAAGACCCGAAAATATGGGGGGAATCCCTGCTGCAGCAGGGGTCTATACGGTTTATGCACGCTACCGTACCAGTGGAGCTCCTCCAAACAATTGCTTGAGTGATCCAATACCTGTAACAATTACACGAAGGTCCGCTTTAAGCACCCCGGGAACAATAACCCCATTAACTTCTGATGTTTGTAATGGATCTACTGATGTTCCGTATTCGCTAGGTGCCGCTTCTCCAGTGGTTCCATTTGGGGGCGCAACAGAATATTCATGGACATTTTCCGGAGGTGCAGGAGCTACTGTTGATGCACCAAATACTACACAAAATATTACAGCTGACTTTAATATCCCGGGCGCTTTTACAACCGCTACGCGAACGCTGGAGGTGATCACTCAATTCACCACAAACGCAACGGTAGGAGGACGATGCCCGACACCCGCCTCTACCCGCTTAGTTACAATTTATGGACCATCACTTGGCGGAACTTCATCTGGAGGGGCAGATTATTGTGAGGGCACAGATGCAAACGATATTTCCCTGGCAGGGCAAAGAGGCACTATTTTACGATGGGAAGTTAATTTTAACGGTGGAGGATTTGTGGATGCCGGAGTTGGTACAGGTGTGTCTTTTGACCCCGGAATTCTTGCTCCAGGGAATTATGTGTACAGGGCCGTAGTACAAAATGGACCATGCGCACCGCAGAATAGTACAACAACGACTATAAATGTTTCCGCAAACCCTGCCTTAGCTAATGCTGGCCCAGATCAGGCGCTCTGTACTTCAACAGATGGCTTCACTGCGACTCTTGCTGGCAATCCTCCAGGCGTTGGAACAGGGACATGGAGTTTTGTTTCAAGTATTCCACCCAGACCCGCTCCATCGTTTTCAAATGTTAATAGCCCAACTTCCACCGTAACAATTGCATTAGGTAATGAAGGTGCTTATACATTAAGATGGCAAGTTGTTAATGGGGCTTGTAATAGCAGTGATTTAATTGTTATAGATTTTGGCTCCAATCCAACAGATCCAAATGCTGGCCCTCCCCAACAAATATGCGGGGAATCAACAAATTTAGCAGCTAATGTAATCACTATAGGTGCCGGAACATGGTCTGTTGTTTCAGGACCAGGTCCTTGCGTTGGAGCTGCTTGTCCAATTACAATAGCTAATCCTAATTTAAATACATCCAATATAAGTCTGAATGGACCAGGTTTTATTTATGGTGCCTATACTTTGCGATGGACTTCTGCAAGTGGTACTTGCCCAATAGAAACAAGTGATGTTATTATAACATTTAGTCGTCCTGCGACCGCTGCGGTTCCCGGCAATTTTACTACTTGTGTAGATGGGGCTTTATTGACACCAATCCCTTTAACTGGATCTGTTGGTGCTGGTGCTGGGCCGGGTCAACAAGGTCGTTGGGAGATTGTGAGTGGTACAGGAACTTTTACGAGTAACAATGGGAATCCAGGATCATCAATTATTGGACCTACTATAAACGATCAATATCGACCTTCGGCAGTAGATTTTGCTACTGGATCAATTCAATTACGACTTGTAGCCCTTGACCCTGATGGTATTGGGCCTTGTTTAAGTGTCAATAGTCCAACTCTTACTATAACTTTTGATAGATTACCTTCCCCGGCTGCAGCCGGTCCTAACTTCCCAACTTGTGATGTTTCAGTAAATCTTGCTGCTACTGCTGTGAATAACTTTGGCACAGGAACATGGACAGTAGGCAGCGCACTCTATTATGAAACTTTTCCAACTTCTGATAACGGATTAGGAATTACTGGCCCTAACTTACCACCTCCCCCTACATCATTTACCCATCCAAATAATAACTGGACCGTAAGCACACCTGCGGGCCCAAATACACTGTTAGCTGCAAATGATTATATCCGTGTTGAGAATGGTATTATGACCGCACGTGATGTAAATGGTAATGAGGTAGTTTGGGAGTCAAGCGTTATTCCTATTGGTGGCAGCGTTTTCGTTTCTGCAGACATTACTGAAATTGGAAATAACGTAGCCACTGATTACATCCGTGTTTTTTATAAAATCAACGGTGGAGCAGAAGTAATGTTTGGTGAGATTGTTGGCAACCTTGCTGTTGATGGACAAATACAAACGGTTACTGCAACCACACCGCCCGGGGCCACTGTTCAAATTGTGATGAGGGCCAGAAATGACGGTGACCCTGATGAACATCGTCTGGATAATGTATTTGTTTCTCCAGCGGGGGTTGGCTTGCCAATCATTGCCGATGTTCATAGCCCCACATCTTCGGTAAGCAATCTTCAGGTTGGTGCGAACACATTTACATGGACTGCCAGAAGCGCACTTGGAGTGTGTAGTTCTTCCTCATCTTCGGTAACAATTACACGCAATGCTTTACCTGTAAACAATAACCCACTCCCATCACTTTGTGAAGATACACCAGGCTCAGGTGAGGCAACGGTAACATTGGCATTTTTAAATTCACTAAATGATGCCATCACCGGAATACCCGGATCTGTTGGCAGAACGGTTCAATACTTTATTGATGCGCCACGTACCATTCCTTTTGTCGGGCCGGAACTTGTTGCCAATACCGAGAACCTTTTTACCCGCGTTATCCGAACCGATGTTGCCCCGGCTTGTGTTCAGGATGGCTTGATAACGTTTACGGTAAATCCGAGCCCGGCTGTTGTAAACCAGAACCCTTCGTTTTGTGAAGAGACTATTGGCGGCAACGCAATCAATAACATTGACTTAACATTTTATAACAATCTGGTTACCGGTGGTGCCGCTAACCGGGCAGTAGCATGGTTTACTGATATAGCATTAACAACACCTGTTCCTACCCCCACAGATGTTGATAACGTTAATGATGGTGAAACATTTTTTGCGCGCGTTACCAACACAATAACCAACTGTCAGAATGTTGGATCTGTGGAATTCAGGATAAATCCTCGCCCTGGCATTAACCCGATAGTAGGGGGTACTAATGTATGTGTCGGACCTACAATTGTTCTTTACCAGATACAAACCATTAATCCCGGTGCAACGTATACCTGGAATTTACCTCCCGATAATCCTGGATTTTATACACGCTTTGCCGGTGGTGGCCCGGGTGATTTCTTTGTACTGCTACAATTCCCTGGACTTACTAATGCGCCTAATCCAGATGTTTATAACATAAGCGTAACTGAAATATCGGCCGATGGTTGCGTTGGTCTTCCACAACCTATCTCCATTACGGTAGAGTCAAGTCCTGCACCTAATGTTATTCTTGGACCTAACCCGGTTTGTAAGCAACAGACGGGCGTGGTTTATCAAACAGCATCACTCAACCCACTTTCAACATACTCATGGTCGATTATTGCTGGCGATGCTGCTATTGTTGGCGCTGCCAGTGGTGTTGGGCTGAACCAGGTCATTGTTGACTTTGGTACAGCTAACGCTTCTACGCTTCGCGTGCAGGAAGTTTCACCCACGGGTTGTTCCGGTGCTGCGGCAACGTTGGTCATCAATGCCAATGATCGTCCGGTAATGACTTCATTACCAACGGTTAGTCTGTGTAGTGGAACAGCAGTGCAGGATGCTTTAACACTAACGGCAAGCATTCCGGGTTCAACCTTTAACTGGATTGTAACCAGTGTTACGGGTTTGGTGAGTGGTTCAGCAGTTGGTAATAACGGTGTTGGTCAGATCAATCAAACACTTACTAACTTTTCTGGAGCTGTTGGCTCGGTAACATATCGTGTAGTTCCCACTTCGCCTGATGGTTGCGCGGGACCTTCACAAGATGTTGTAGTAACGGTTAATCCTGCTCCGGTAATTGCATCAGGTCAAACGCGTACAATTTGCAGCGGTCAGCCTGTAAACAAAGAAATTTTCTTATCCCCGCTTAACCTTCCTCCTGGAACTGTCTTTAACTGGCCCGCACCGGTGATGTCTGATGCATCGGTACAAGGCAGTGCCGGTAACAATGTGTTAGCAGGTGCTCCAAGTACTTTCCACATCACGGATGTTTTGGTTAATACATCACTGGCGCCAATAACAGCCACCTATACCATCACGCCTACCAGTGGTGCAGGGTGTGTTGGCGTGCCTCAAACCATTGTTGTTACCATAAACCCCGAACCGGTTTCAACCAATTCTGTTGCGCCAATTTTCTGTTCCGGTGTTGGTTTTAGCATTAACCCTCAGGCCAATATTACCAATGCGTTGCCAAGCTCATTTACATGGACTGCTGCTTATCCTTTCGGATTAACCGGTGGAGCAGCGAATGGTGTGGGCAATGTTTCCGGCACACTAACGAATCTTACAACTGCGCAATTAAGTGCTGTATATACTGTAACACCAACCTCTGCAGGGGGTTGCGCAGGCGCTACGTTCACCATTACTGTTCCGGTTAATCCTCAACCTGTAGGAAATAATACCATTGCTCCGGCAATCTGTTCGAATGTTGGTTTCAACATCAACCCACAAGCAAGCATTACCAATACAATTGTATCTACATTTACATGGACAGCTGTCTATCCTGCCGGATTAACCGGTGGTGCTGCCAACGGTGTGGGTAATGTGGCCGGTACCTTGGTTAACCTTACCAACATTCAACTTAGCGCAGTCTTTACGGTAACACCAACATCAACGCCTGAAGGATGCGTAGGTGCACCCTTCACGATAACAGTTCCTGTGAATCCGGAGCCAGTGGGACTCAGCACGGTTAAAGCTGTTGTATGTTCCGACAGCCCATTTAGTTTTGATCCGCAAGCTGAGATTACAAATGGTGTTGCCTCAACGTTTACATGGACAGCGTCTTATCCTCCAGGCTTAACCGGAGGTGCAGGAGCAGGAGTTGGTCAAATTGCTCAAACCTTAACCAACTTGACAGGCGGTGTGCTTAATGCAGTATTTACTGTAATTCCAACCTCTGCAAGTTCATGTGCGGGTACACCATTTACGATAACAGTTCCTGTCGACACAGAACCTGTTGGTGCTAATGTTACCAAAGCAGCTCAATGTTCTAATGTGGCCTTCAGTCTCAATCCACAGGATGACATCACCAATGGTGTGCCAAGTACCTTTACCTGGACAGCAGCATATGGCGCTGGCCTATCGGGTGGTGCAGGCAATGGAACGGGTAACATCACGGAAACGCTGGTGAACCTAACAGCAGCACCTATCAATGCTGTGTATACCGTTGTTCCTACTGCGCAAGGCGGGGGCTGTATCGGTAATCCGCCATTTATCATTACGGTGCCGGTTAATCCTCAACCGGTGGCGACTAACCAAACCAAGGCTGTTGTTTGTTCCAATGTTGCCTTCAGTTTTGATCCTCAAACTCAGATCACCAATGGTGTTATCAGTAACTTCACATGGACTGCTGTTTATCCAGCGGGATTAACAGGAGGAGCAGGGGCAGGAGCTGGATTGGTTGCTGAGACATTAGTTAATCTAACCGCAGGACAACTTAGTGCTGTGTATACCGTAACGCCAACTTCTGTTGGTGGTTGTTTGGGTGCCACATTCACTATTACTGTTCCGATTAATCCTCAGCCGGTTGGTACAAGTGTTACCAAAGCAGCAGCATGTTCAAATGTTGGTTTCAACTTCAATCCCCAAGTGGATATTACCAATGGTGTAGCTTCTAATTTTAGCTGGACTGCCGTTTACCAGGCTGGTTTAACAGGTGGTGTCACCAATGGAAATGGAAATATTTCTGAAACGCTGGTTAACGTAACCGGTGGAGTACTGAATGCTGTTTATACTGTTACACCGACTTCTGCCGCAGGTTGTGCCGGGGCACCTTTTGTTATTACTGTTCCGGTAAATCCTGAACCGGTCGGTGCAAATGACATTAAAGCTATTGTTTGTTCCGATGTTGCGTTCAACTTTAATCCTCAACTGGAAATTACGAATGCTGTAACAGCAACTTTTGCGTGGACAGCCGTTTATGGACCAGGTTTAACCGGAGGTGCCGGTGCAGGTATTGGAAATGTTGCCGAGACATTAACAAACCTTACCGGAGCATCGCTGAATGCCACCTACACCATTACACCAACGTCACTTAATGGTTGTGTTGGCAGCACCTTCACCATTACGGTACCCATAGCCTCTGAACCCGTTGGTGCTAACAGTACCAAAGCTGCGGTGTGTTCGGACACTCCGTTCAGTTTCGATCCTCAAGCCGAAATTATTAATGGAACAGTAGCGACTTTCGCATGGACAGCTGCATACCCTGCCGGTTTAACAGGCGGAGCGGCTAACGGTACTGGGGTGATCAATCAAACCCTGACAAACCAAACCGGTGGACAACTCAATGCAGTCTTTACCATTACACCAACCACTGCAGGTTCTTGTGTGGGAAGCAATTTTACCATTACTGTGCCGATCAACCCGGAACCTGTTGGATCGAATGCTGTACGTCCGGCAGTTTGTTCCGATGTAGCGTTTAACTTCAATCCACAAAGTGATATCATCAATGGTGTAACCAGCACGTTTGCATGGACGGCCGTGTACGATGTAGGGCTTACCGGTGGTAGTGGTGCCGGAAACGGATTGCTTTCAGAAACACTGACAAATTTAACCGGAGGTCCTCTAAATGCTATATACACGATTACGCCAACATCACTTAATGGGTGCGTAGGTTCAACGTATACCATTACGGTTCCGGTTAACCCTGAACCCGTTGGTGCAGATGCCTTGAAAACAGCAGTATGTTCGGATGTAGCGTTCAACTTCAATCCCCAACTCGAAATTACCAATGCCGTAACATCAACCTTTACGTGGACTGCCAGCTATGCTGCCGGTATCACCGGTGGTTCGGGTAATGGTAATGGCGCTGTGGCAGAAACGTTAGTCAATATTACTTCAGCTCAACTTAGTGTTGTGTATACGGTCACACCGACTTCAACCAACGGCTGTGCCGGAACACCATTTACCATTACTGTTCCGATTGAGCCTAAGCCTGTCGCTATTAATACCGTTAAGGCACCTGTATGTTCCGATGTAGCTTTCTCGTTTGATCCACAGGATAATGTGCAAAATTCAATTACGGCCACCTATACATGGACAGCAGTTTATGATCCTGGATTAACTGGTGGTGCAGCCAATGGTGTTGGATTAGTTACTGGAACATTAACAAACTTAACCGGTGGAACGCTGAACGCTGTGTTTACCGTTACACCAACATCAACGGTAACAAATTGTATTGGACCAAACTTTACCATTACGGTTCCGGTCCGTTCAGAACCTGTTGGAGCCAATGCAACAAAAGCAGCAGTGTGCTCGGATGTTCCTTTCAACATCAATCCCCAGTTGGATATCACCAATGGCATCGTTAGTACATTTGCATGGACGGCTGTTTATGATGCTGGATTACTGAATGGTTCAGGTGCAGGAGCAGGACCTCTCTCTGAAACATTGAACAATACAACAGGCGGTGTATTGAATGCCGTATACACCGTTACACCTACCTCGGGTAATGGTTGTGAAGGTGCGCCATTTATCATTACCATTCCGGTAAGTTCTGAACCATTAGGCGCTGATGCCACCAAAGCTCCGGTTTGCTCTAACACACCATTCTCTTTCGATCCTCAGTTGGATATTACCAATGGAATAGTATCAACCTTTACGTGGACAGCCAACTATGATTTTGGTTTGACTGGTGGCGCTGCCAATGGAATAGGTAATGTAACAGGGAACTTACAGAATTTAACCGGTGGTGTGCTGAATGCAGTGTTCACAGTAACACCTTCTTCAGGTAGTTCTTGCCCCGGAAGTACATTTACCATTACTGTACCGATTAATCCTCAACCTGTTGGTGCAAATGTAACTCGTCCTGCAGTTTGTTCCGATGTCCCTTTCAGTCTCAATCCTCAGGATAACATTACCAACCTGGTACCTTCAACCTTTACCTGGACAGCCACGTATGCTCCCGGTATTACAGGTGGGATAGGAGTGGGTGCTGGTCCTTTAGCAGAGACACTTCATAATGAAACCGGTGGTCCGTTAAATGCTGTCTATACTGTGATTCCAACATCAACGGATGGTTGTGTTGGTAATCCGTTCATCATAACACTACCGGTGAATGCCGAGCCAGTAATGAATCCTAATCTGGATGCTACGGTATGTAGTGATGCGATAACCAACATTGTATTATCAACCAATGGATTATCTATACCAGCGGCTGCCTTTAACATCACAAACATTACAGTTGCTGCGGGATTAACGCCAGCAGCAGGAAATTCCATCATTCAAAACGGTGTTAATGCCAACGCCATTCGCAACGACCGTTATAACAATGTAACCACCGGCAGTTTAGTGGTTTCGTATACCATAGTTCCGGTTAGTCCGCAAGGTTGTGTGGGCGATCCTGAAGTAATTACTGTAACCATTGATCCAGAACCTGTAATTGATCCGGCTTTAAGTCCGCTGCCGGCCTGTAGTGATGTTACTACGGGTGTATTGTTAGGTGTAGCGCCTGGTTCGGTGGCTGCAGCATCCTATAATATTACACAAATCAACTGGGATCTTGGTTTACAACCAGGGCCGGGTAATGCCTCTATTGGCGCAGCACAACCGGCAACAGCAATTCAAAATGATTTCTTTACGAACACAACGAACAGCCCGTTGCAAGCTCGCTACAGGGTAATTCCAGTTTCAGCAGCAGGATGTGCCGGAGATGAGGGGCTTGTAATATTTACGGTTAATCCATCGCCTGAAGTTGCCAGCAACCTGAATGCGATTGTGTGTAGCAATGAAGCGTCCAATATAATTCTCGGAACTTCACCTACCAGTGCTATTGCTGCAAGTTATGACATCATGTCGATTGTTGTAGATGCAGGACTAACACCGGTAACGTTTAATCCTGCCGCGCCTCGCAATACTGCAGATATTAATGAGATACGTAACGATGTCTTTGCGAACAATACCAATGGTGTGTTAACCGTAACGTATAATGTTGTGGCTATTACAGGTGCAGGGTGTCGCGGTCCGGTGAGGCCAATCGTGCTACGCATTGAACCAACTGTATTGGCAACACCTGTCAATAACACCACAGATATTTGTAGCAATACGCTAACCAATATTGTACTGAACTCACCAACCGTGCCGTCAGCGGGTATTATCACCTTTAACTATCAGGCATTTGCCAGTTCAGGTTTGGTTTCTGGTTTCTTTCCGATTCAAAGTAACCTGCCACAAGGCCATGTGATAACGGATAACCTGGTGAACAATGATGATACCCCTCAGTTCGTAACCTATAGAATTACACCGGTTGCCAATGGAGCAAAAACCGGTAATGGCTGTACGGGAAATTTTGTTGATGTTGTGGTTAATATAGAACCTAAACCTAAGGTAATTGTTACGCCAACACAGGTTACTGTTTGCGAGGGTATAGCTACAGGCTTTAGCTTAACATCCAATACGGTGCCTTCCACCGGATCGGTGGAGTTTGAATTGGTTAATGTTGTAGCTACTGGTGGCGTAACCGGATTCTCTGCCATAGGTTCCATCTTTACCAATGGCAGTATGCTGAATGATATCCTGGACAATCCGACTGCCGTTACCCAGACGGTTACGTATACCTTGCGTCCACAAACTCCGGCAGTAGGTTGCGTGGGTGACAATGTACAATTGGTTGTTACGGTTAATCCTCGCCCGGTGGTTACTCCGAGTTCAGTGTTTGAGCGGATTTGCAGCGGAAGCAATATTAATATTTCATTCACGTACGATGTTGTAAACACAATAGGCTTATGGACCCGTGTTGCTGATGCAAATGTTATCGGTTCTTCACCGGGTGCAGGTAGCCTGTTGTTCCAAACGCTTTTCAATAATAGCAATACACCTGGTAATGTTGCCTATACGGTTACACCAACCAGTCCAGCTGGCTGTCAGGGAACTCCGGTGGTAATTAATATTACCGTTGATCCGATACCAAGTGTTACAGGCCTGCCACCTTCCATAACGGTTTGTGATGATAACAGCATCAATGTGCCGCTAAGCAGCCCGGTAGCAGGAACTGTATTTAACTGGACGGCCACACCATCAAGTGTTAACATCACCGGGTTCACGTCTCCGAATAGCGGAAATGTGATTAATGAAACCCTTAGCAATGCTGATTTCTTCCCGGGTACACTTCTCTACCAGGTAACGCCTACCGGGCCTGCGCCAACTGCCTGTGTGGGTAATCCTGCGACCATGGTAGTAACTGTTGCGCCTACGGTTGGTGGTCGTTGGTTAACTTCAGATCTCGCGCTTTGTGTTGGTCAGACCCAATTCCTCGTGCTGCAGTTAGATGGACAGCCTCCGTTCACCGCAACGTACACCGCAACGGATGCGAATGGAACGACTTCGTTCCCGCTAACCGGTTTGGGTAACATCCGGGTGATACCGGTTTCACCTACGTTAACCACTACCTATCAGCTTACAGCCGTAAGTGATGTAAACGGTTGTCCGTTTGTTCCGGTCGGAGAGAGCGTAACGGTAACAGTAGGGCAAACCGATGCAACCTTTAGTGTGGTAGGACCTGCTACCGGCTGCTCACCTTATACGGGTACTTTCCAGTACAATCAGGTTGCTGGCGTAACCTATAACTGGCGCTGGTTTGATGGCACGGAAGATACTTTTACCGCTGCTGTCTCGAATCCAAATGCTACCATTACTCACGTATTCACCAACCCTTCACCCACGGGTACTATCAGTTATAAGGTAACATTGCAAACCACACTTGATCCGCCCTTGGATATCTGTCAGGATGTTCACTTCGAGACTGTGTCGGTGTTCCCTGAGATATTCGTAAATATCTTCCCGGATAAGGATGAAATCTGTAGCGGTGAAACTATTAATTTCTTCAACAGTTCTATTGGTGCAGCCACGCATCGTTGGTTCTACCGTGTGCAAGGAAATATCGGGCAGGAAATTGATGTGCGCACTACACAGCAGGTAAGTTATACCTTCACAAACACCAGTACGCAAAACCCGATTATTTATGAAGTAGTTTATGTGGCCAATAACGGTAACTGTCCATCACCAGAATTAATTATCCCGATTACAGTTTACCGGGCTGTAACCGCTGGTTTTGATGAAGGTGTGATTCCACCGTTCACCGGAGGATCTTCATTGGTTACGTTCACCAACACCTCCGTACCTGTGGATGCAGTTGACTTCGCTTATAATTGGGATTTTGGAATTGGCGCTGTACCCAATACACAATCGGGTGTAGGTCCATTTACGGTTGACTACACTTCACCCGGCTTACGCGATGTAAGGGTAACGGCAGTTAACCTTGCTGCACAGGCCAATGGATTGGATTGTAGCAGTACATTCTCGAAGAGCATCAATATCATTCTTCCGCCATTGGTTGCTGCTTTTGATTATACACCGGATGCAGCATGTTTCCCTGCGTCAATCGAAATAACTGTGAATAATGCAACCGGTGATATCTATGAATGGCAGGTTATCGATCAGAACGGAAGGATTACAGCGGTATCAACCGCTCCTTTACCAGTATTCTTTATTGCAAACCCTGGAGAGTATACCATATTCCTGAGGACAACGAACTCTATAACTGGTCAGGTTGCCTTTGCCGATAACTCTGGAACAGGTCCAAATGCCATGCCGGGTAAATCTCCAGTTCCTATTTATCCGAAACCTCAGGCAGCCTTCCAGGCAAGGCCAACAACGCTGTTTGTTCCTGATACGGAGTTGATAACCTTTAATTTCTCGCAGCCTTCCAATGTTCCATCCGATCAAGTAGCATTCTTGTGGAACTTTGGGGATACGAATGATATTGTTACACGGTTGTTAGGTGAGCCGGATCCTACGTACTTCTATCCGGTGGAAGGCCGTTACACAATTACTATGGTGATGCAGGAAACCCGTGGCACCGTGGTATGTACCGATACAGCACGAGCGGAAATCATTGCGCGTGAAGGTGGCCAGGTGCGTGTGCCCAATGCGTTTACACCCGATCCTTCCGGACCTAATGGTGGTATCTCCGGACCCGGTGGTGTAAACGATGTTTTCTTACCCTACATCAGAGGTATCAACATCAATGAGCCCAACTCATTCAATATGCAGATTTACGATCGTTGGGGTAACCTGATCTTTGAAAGTCGAAATGTTCCTGGTCAACCACTACGTGGATGGGATGGATATGATCGAAACGGAAATTTGTTGCCGGCTGGTGTTTATGTATACAAGCTTGTGTTGCGCCTGGTAGACGGACAACGTACTACCCAGATTGGAGATGTAACAATGATTCGATAACTTGAAAACTGAATGCACACTATGCGCTTAAGAATATCAGCAGTAGTAGTTGGGGTTATAAGTCTTGTGTCGGTTAACGCACAAGACATTCAGTTTTCCCAATATTATCAGGCACCCTTGTACCTTAATCCTGGCTTTGCAGGTATTACACCTCAGCAGCGTGTTGCCGTTAATCACCGTGTACAGTGGCCTAACCTGCCACAAGCTTTCGCTACGTATGCTGTATCGTATGATATTTTTGTAGATGAGTTGCGCAGCGGCTTTGGTTTTCTGGCAACAACAGATAAAATGGGCTCGGCCGGTTGGCGAACAACAACGGCAGGCCTCCTTTATTCCTACAAAGTGAAGTTGAATGATAACCTCGTGTTTTCACCTGGTTTATATTTTGGTTATGGTACCAATGGCATTGATCGAAGCAGAATCCGATTAGGGGATGGATTGGAATTTGAACGTGATGGTCAGTATTATTCCATTGATCCGGATCAGGATCGCATCGGGCGACAGAGTTATTTCGATTTTGGTTCCGGAGCTTTGCTCTACAGCCGGTTGTTCTGGATTGGAGCAGCCTTCCATCATATGAATCAGCCTAACTTATCCGTATTGGGTGATGTAAGCCGGTTGCCCATGAAGGGTACTGTTCATACCGGGTTACGGATTAATTTATCGGACGGAACCTTCCGTTCCAGTTCATACCGGATTTCATACCTGACACCTTCCATCATGTACCGTTGGCAGGGAAAATCCTTTTCTCAGTTTGACATGGGCTTGAACTACCACATTGATCCGATTTCTGTAGGTATTTGGTACAGGGGAAAGCCATGGGAGAAAAATGTAGTAAACTCCATATCCAGCGATGCATTAATTATTCAGTTGGGGCTTTATATGAAGAACCTGAACATTGGCTATAGTTATGATTTTACGGTTTCTGAACTCCAGACAACTTCCGGTGGGGCACATGAGGTTTCTCTTGTGTACCAGTTTTCAACGAAACCGGTGCAGCGAAGCGTAAAGCAAAAATACAGACTCATTCCTTGTCCGACCTTCAACAGTAAGGAAGGTTTTTGGAATTGATGTGGTCTTTCATCCTGTCATTTCGGTGATTGATTCTTCTATTTTTCCGTTGGTCGATTTGAAAAGCCTTTCGGACATACCGGAGGGTTTCTTTTTTTGTGCTCCAACGATTAATCCCCGATTGTTTATAGCATAGGGCTTTAATCGGTTTTTAAATCGATTAGAGATGGGATTGAGATCGGGATTAGTTTGTTTTCTTTTATTCGTTAGCGTATACCTTGCACAGGCTCAGTGTGGCGGGCAGATTATGGAGCCTGGCTTTGCCTTTCTCACCAGCAGCCGTGGTTGTGCCCCGTTTACTGTACGCATTGAAACACTGTATTTATCATCAACACCGGGTACGCAGTACTTCATTAATTGGGGCGATGGTACACCTGAAGAAGTTTATTCGCAGGTAAATGCTACCGGTGTTATCATTCAACATACTTACCCCAATTCACCAATTACCTGTGGATATGATGTAACCATTGATGCCTCCAATGCCTGTAATCCGCGCGGAAGTGTAGTGCCCATCCAAACGCAGGTCGTAGTCTGGACAAATGATGTTATTTCCATTGATCCGGTGGAGTTCAGGGTTTGTGCCGGCTTTGCTGCCAATTTACGTTTTACTGATAATAGCGACTGGAATTGCTATCCGCGTGCTACACGTGAAAACAATGAAGCCCGTTGGATTCAATGGCTATATGGAACCGGCCCGGCAGTAAATCAAATTGCAGGTGTGCAGGTTAATAGTGTTTTACCGGGTAGTTTTCCATACCTCAATCCAGCACCCAATACCAATCCTATTTATCCGGTGCTGGCCCCGGGACTTCAAAGTTTAATGATCAATGTTCCGGTAACAACACCCGCTGATGTGGGTCGTGAATTTCAGGTTACCCTAAAAAACTGGAATCAGTGCAATCCTTATGATAATGTACTCACCGATGGAAATCCCTTCAATCCGGTTAACGGGAATTTGGTTAATGGTGACAATATGCCTCAGGTTACCACGGGAAGGATTGTTATTGTTCCGGCACCTCAACCCGATTTTTTAACACGACTTGGTAATGCAACGGGTCCTGTTCAAACCGTTTTTTGCATTGGCGATGATATTTATTTTGACAATGAAACTCCCTTAATTGGTGGAGCAAATTTTGTTTACACCTGGCAGTTTTTTGATAACAATACCGGTACAGGTGCTCCATTGGCAACACGCACACAGCGCAATCCGGTGTACAACTATCCGACAGCCGGTCAGAAATTAATCCGGTTGAGGGTACGCGATTCAAATGCTGCAGGAAATTGTGAGGCGGTTTTCGATCGAATCATCACCATATCGCCATCCCTTATAGCGCGCATAGAAATCAGGGATTTAGGAAACAACGTAATCACACCAGATTTCTGTCAGGAAGCCAGCACGCCACTGACTTTATTCAATGCCCGTTTGGTCGATGCATCTGTGGGCTTGGTTACCCCTACAACCCAGTGGCGATGGGAGTTCTTTGATGAGAACAATGACCTGATCAGAAGAGAACCGGCAACCGGCTTTTCATCAACCCAGCTGGGTCCGTTTGATGAAGCGTTTATCAATCCTGGTATTTATCGTGCGCGATTGATCGTTCGGGATAATGTGACCTCATGCGAAAGCATGGATGAAGTTCTGATTCGGGTTTTAAATAAGCCCGCTCCCGAATTTACGGCCACACGTGTATGTGAGGGTGAACAAACACTCTTCGCAGATGCGTCAGCACTTGTTCCTATTGCCGGACAACAACTGGTGCAATGGGAGTGGGATATGAACTACGATGGTGTAACGTTCTCAAAGAACGCAGCACTGGACAATCAGCAGAGCTTTAGCTATAACCTTGGTGTAGCAGGAACTTACCTGGTAGCACTTCGTGTAACTACCGATTTGGGTGGATGCAGTTCTATGGTTATAAAAACTGTAACGGTTGATCCTTTACCAGCTTCTTCGTTTGTCCCTGATGTTACCTCAGGGTGCAGTGTGTTGAGGGTTACCTTTACCAATACCGCTATTGCCGGTCAGCCAGATGGTATCGATCGGTTTATCTGGGAGGTAGATGAAGGCTCAGGATTTCAGACAGACTCCGTTCAGCGCCCTGCTGATTCGGGGTTTACAAACTTTTTCGTGCGTGATTTCACCAACTTTAGTTCAGTGAATAAAAACTACGATGTACGTCTTCGGGTAGTAACCATAAATGGTTGTGAAAGAATTTCATCACCGGTTAGCATAACCGTTTTTCCTGGCCCGCAATCCGGATTTATCTCTACAAACTATTCTCCATTTGATTCCAATTGCTCACCACGGTCGGTAAACTTTACAGTAGATAACCAAACGCAGTTACTCAACCCAACAGAATACCGTTGGCAGATCAGTGATGCCAGTGGTGTGCTGGATGATATTAGTACCGGGACGGTTCCAGCATTTACTTACAATTTTATCAATACCAGTCAATTGATTCGGGATTATCGTGTTACGCTACGAACAACGTTAACTACCGGGTGCTATCGTGATTCCACGCGCATCATCAGGATTAATCCTGTTCCGGTTTCTGACTTCACCATCGACACGCTTGTTTTTGATTGTAACATGATGGGGCTGCGTTTTGAAGCGCAGCAAAAGGGATTGCCCGAATATTCATGGACAATCACGGTTAACGGTATACTTGTGTTAAGCACCACATCAGCAGAAGCAATAGTAAATTATAATGTTAACAGAACTGCAATACCGCAGAATGTGGATATTTCACTTCAAACCCGAAACTTTGCCGGATGCTTAAGTACGGTAACTACGCAGTCACTTGTGGTTCCTGCATTCGATAATATCACTGCGTCTTTTACAGCAACACCGTTGGTACAAACACTGCCGGGCTCAACGGTAGCAATAACCAACACAACAACGCCCGGTCCGTGGGAATATAACTGGAATTTTGGCGATGGATTTGTATCGACCGAAGTTCATCCAGGTTCACATACCTATGCAACCTACGGCACGTTTACCATTACACTCACAGTAAAAAACAATGTTTGCGTCCAGCAGCAAGCTTTAACCGTGAATATACTTCCCATACCACCTGTTTTGAATTTTGCTTTTGATCCGCCATCCGGCTGTGCTCCGCATACGGTTACGTTTACAAACCTCTCGCAATTTGCTGACCCATCTACTTATTTCTGGCAATTCGGAACGGGTGAAGGAACATCGCGCGATGTAAATCCGGTTTATACCTACCGAAGGCCTGGTGTTTATTCTGTCACACTTTCAGCCACCAATGTGTTGGGTGATACGGTGACACTTATCAAAGCAGGAATAATTGAGGTATTTGAAAGTCCGGTGGCTTCCTTTGCGGTTGCGCCAACGTTACTTTATATACCTGGTGATAAATTGTATACCAGCAACAGAAGTTTAGGGGCCAGCAGTTACTGGTGGGATTTTGGCGATGGCGGAACCTCTACGGAACGTGAACCCATTTATGTCTATAAGGAAGAGGGTAACTACACGATCAAATTAGTGGCATCCAGTCCTAATGGATGTGCGGATACAACAACCCTGGCATCCGTGGTACGGGTGCAAAAGGGCGCGCAACTTCTTATCCCCAATGCATTTTCGCCCGGCCTCGGTGGGAGCGGTAGTGGTGATGGTCGTAACGATTATTTTTTGCCGTTGATGCGTGGTGTCACCGAATTTCAAATGCTGGTGTTTAACCGGTGGGGCGAATTATTATTTGAAACGAAAAATGCTGAAGTGGGCTGGGATGGATATTACAAAGGGAGGTTGTGCCCCCAGGATGTCTATGTTTATAAAATCACAGCTAAGTATGAAAATGGTAATGTGATTACCAGGGTAGGGGACATTCATCTGATACGATAATGAGAAACAGGTTAACAATACTATTTTTTCTAACAACTGTTGTGACTTATGCACAGGATCCGGAGTTCTCACAGTACTATGCCGCGCCCTTATACCTTAATCCGGCATTCAGCGGCACCAGTACCGATCACCGGTTTATTGCCAATCACCGGAACCAATGGCCGAACATCACACAGGGCTATGTTACGTACGCATTTTCATACGATTACAGTCTTGATCATCTGAATAGTGGCATCGGTATTTTAGCTACAGTTGATAAAGCCGGTACCGCAGGGCTTCGCTCGACCCAGATTAATTTTCAGTATGCTTACAAAGTTCAGGTATCCGATAAATTTGTGCTGTCTTCCGGGCTGAATTTTGGAGTGGGTAACCGGAATATTGATTTTAATAAATTGATTTTTGGTGATCAACTTGAGTTTGATCGGGATGGAAACCTGCCGCCCAGTACCGATTATAACAACATTCAAAGCTCAACTTACTTTGATTTTGGTGCCGGGGCATTGATTTATAGCCGGATGCTGTGGTTAGGTTTTTCGGCTGCGCACTTGAACAGACCTAACCGATCATTAATCGATGAGGAGGCCATTATTCCCATAAAGACAACCGTTCATGGTGGTATTCGTATTCCGCTTTACAACGGTCTTGCCAGGCGAGAGCGATCCGCAGCCATCATGCCATCTTTTGTTTACAAGAACCAAGGTATGTTTGATCAGCTGGATATTGGTACCTACTTTTTATATGAGCCGGTGGTGCTGGGCATTTGGTACAGAGGCATACCGGTTCAGCAAAATGTAAAAGACAACATCAGTCAGGATGCTGTTGTTGTAGTGTTGGGCTTTCAAATGGAAAGGGTAGAGGTTAGCTACAGCTATGATCTTACTATTTCTGAATTAGGACCTATTGGTGGCGGTGCGCATGAGCTGGCTTTGATTTTCAGGTTGGCGGCAAACCCTAATACCAAAACGAAGAAGAAGGAGAAGTTGATTCCGTGCCCGACTTTTATCAGAAACTGAGTCAGTCCGTACAGATTACAATTTTAAACAAAGAATAACTTGGTGATTTATCTGTAAATTTGAGGTTTCAAGTTTACATGAACTACGCTTCTTCATTGTCTCATCCCATCTTTAAGCAAATAGGTGAAACGGCCGATCGTCTTAACCTCGAAACCTACGTAGTCGGTGGATTTGTCCGTGATGTAATCTTAAAACGACCCACCAACGATGTGGATTTTGTTTGTGTGGGCAGTGGCATCGACTTGGCTCAGGCTGTTGCGAAAACACTCGGCCCTGATATTGGTGTTCATGTTTATAAAAACTTCGGCACCGCCCATATTCCTTATCAGGATTTCAATCTTGAGTTTGTGGGTGCAAGGAAAGAGTCGTACCGGGGAGATTCCCGAAAACCCATTGTTGAAAACGGCACGCTTGAAGACGATCAACTTCGCAGAGATTTTACCATCAATGCATTGGCGATAAGCCTGAATACCAAAACTTTTGGTGATTTGATTGATCCGTTTGATGGTATTTCGGATATGAAAAAGAAGATCATCCGCACACCGGTTGATCCTGTTATTACTTTTTCGGATGATCCCTTACGGATGATGCGGGCTGCCAGGTTTGCCTCGCAATTAAACTATGACATTGAGCCCGACACGTTTTCGGCTATGATGAGCCAGGCCGAACGATTGAAGATTGTTTCGCAGGAACGCATCACCGATGAGCTTAACAAAATTATTCTGAGTCCGGTGCCATCGTATGGATTTAAAATGCTTTTTCATAGCGGCTTGCTTAAACTGTTTTTTCCCGAACTTATTTTATTGCACGGGGTAGAGTATGTAGGTAATCGCGCCCATAAAGATAATTTTTTTCATACCCTTCAGGTGCTGGACAATGTGGCTAAAGTATCGGACGATTTATGGTTACGGTGGGCAGCAATTCTTCATGATATAGCCAAGCCCCAAACCAAACGCTACGATAAGGAGGCAGGGTGGACATTTCATGGTCACGAGGATAAAGGCGCACGCATGGTTCCGGGAATTTTCAGAAGGTTGAAATTGCCGATGAATGAGAAGATGGTAAAAGTGCAAAACCTGGTTCGGTTGCACTTACGCCCGATACCCTTGGCTAAAGAGGTTACGGATTCAGCAATCCGTAGATTGCTTTTTGATGCAGGAGAAGATATTGATGACCTGATGAAACTCTGCCGGGCTGATATCACCTCAAAAAATATGATGAAGGTGGATAAGTTTTTAAAGAACTTCGACCTGGTAGAACAGAAGATGAAGGAAGTAGAGGAGAAGGATCACCTTCGTAATTTCCAACCTCCCGTTTCTGGTGATGAGATCATAAAATTCTTTAATCTTACACCAGGACCAGTGGTGGGTGAAATTAAAGACCGGATAAAGGAGGCTATACTGGAGGGTGAAATACCCAATAATCGCGAGGACGCACTGATTTTAATGCGCAAAATAGCCCATGAAAAAGGGTTAATTGCCATTGAATAAAGTTGCCTGCCAAGCAACCTTCTGAGACTTGAATTGTCTATTTTCATGGGAACCCATTTACGTTGAGCCAGGACGTCCTGAATATTCATCATGATCTTATTGAGCGTTGCCGGGCGGGCGACCAGCAGGCACATTACAGGCTTTACAAACTGTATGCTAAGGCGATGTATAATGTGGCTTACAGGATTGTGGGAGGGGAGGATGCGGCAGAGGACGTGCTTCAGGAAGCCTTTATTAACGCTTTTCGCAATCTTGATGCGTACCGGGGCGATGCCACTTTTGGTTCCTGGCTAAAGCGGATTGTGGTGAACAAGGCAATTAATGAGGTGAAGAAAAAGAAGATGGAGTTAATGCCTGAAAATGATGACTTTGATATAAAGGAAGAAGAAGAGGATGAAGTTTATCGGCCGGAATTAACGGTTGGTCGTGTGAAGCAGGCCATTGAATCCTTACCGGATGGATACCGGTCGGTGTTGTCGTTATATTTACTGGAGGGTTACGACCATCAGGAGATAGCAGAGATTATGGGAATATCAGAATCAACATCCAAGTCGCAATTAAACCGGTCGAAAAAGAAATTGAAGGAACTGTTAATGGAAAAGTTATGAAAGAGAAACTTGAAGAATTTATCCGTGCCAATCGTGGAGCGTTTGATGATCGTGAACCATCAGCAAGTGTTTGGAAGAATATAGAAACCCGGATGTTCGGAAACCGAACTTCAACTACCCTAATCTTCTGGCGTGCTGCGGCAGTATTTTTTATGGGACTCTCCGCTTTTCTACTGTATACAAAAGTAACCGAAACACGCGACAACCGGTTGGTGATGCGGGAGTTTAAAGATGTGGAGTCGTTTTATGTGAAGGAAATTTCTGACAAGGTAGATATGATTGAGGCTTCCCGCGGGAGCGAGGCAGGGCTCAATGGCTTTACTAAGGATTTTAAGCAACTTGAAGCCATGTATGAAGTGCTTAAGGATGAGATGAGAGTAAGACCAAGCAAGAAAGTGAAAGAAGCGCTGGTGTTAAATTTGCTGGTGCGGATTGATCTTCTGAACCAGCAATTGCATAAAATCGATCAGGGAGAGGAAGGAACTGTTGATAAATCTGACGGAAGTCGGATTTCGATTTAATCAATATTCTATTGTCAATTCAAATGGCTCTTTAGCCGAATCGATTACCTTTCCATCTTCACACTTCAGTATCCGGCATGGAAATTTTTTTATTAAGCCATAGTCGTGGGTGGCCATCAACACGGCAGTTCCGCTTTTATTGATTTCCTGAAAAACCTTCAAGATACCATACGATACTTCCGGATCAAGATTTCCTGTGGGCTCATCAGCAATCAGAATGGCAGGTTCATTGATTAGGGCTCGGGCAATCACCACCCGTTGCTGTTCACCACCCGAAAGTTGGTGAGGCATCTTTTTTTCCACAGAACCAAGTCCAACCTTCATCAGTACTTCCTGTAACCGTGTTTTAATTTTACTGGAATCACTCCAGCCTGTTGCGCGCATCACAAACATCAGATTTTCGCCCACCGTGCGGTCGGGGAAGAGTTGAAAATCCTGAAAGATGATGCCAAGCTTTCTTCGGAGCAAGGGCACTTCTGAACTCTTTATACCACGAATGTTATACCCTGCAATTTCAATATCACCTAACCGCAGGGGCAGGTCTGCATAAAGCGTTTTAAGCAACGATGATTTACCTGAGCCGGTTCTGCCCACTACAAATACAAACTCTCCCTTTTCAATTTCAAAGTTGATATTGCCCAGCACGGTGTTATGTTCCTGGAAAATATTGGCTTCTTTAACGCGTACGACAGGATCGGTTGAGAACATGCTTTCAAGGGTATGCTAACGACTAACCATTCACTTTTTTATGATCCGCCAAAAATTTGGCTAAACCAATATCGGTTAGCGGATGATTTAGTAAACCGGTAATAACATTGAGCGGGCAGGTGACTACATCGGCACCAATTTCGGCACATTTAATCAGGTGCATGGTGTGGCGGATGGATGCAGCCAACACTTCAGTTTCATATCCGTAGTTGTCATAAATATGTCTGATTTGTGCAATTAGGTCCAACCCATCTTGCGAAACATCATCGAGCCGACCGATAAAAGGGGAGAGATAACTGGCGCCAGCCTTGGCGGCCAGCAGCGCCTGACCTGCAGAGAAAACCAGTGTGCAATTGGTGCGTATGCCTTCACTTGCGAAATACTTGATGGCTTTTACACCATCTTTAATCATGGGTACCTTCACCACAATCTTATCATCAATTTTGGCCAGTTCTTTTCCTTCTTTAATAATGTTTTCATAATCGGTGGCAATTACTTCAGCGCTCACATTGTTATCGACAATACCACAAATGGCTTTATAGTGTGCTTTAATATTATCATGCCCTTTAATTCCTTCTTTAGCCATAAGTGAGGGGTTGGTGGTTACACCATCCAAAACGCCAAGATCATAGGCTTCTTTAATTTCATTAAGATTAGCGGTATCAATAAAAAACTTCATGTTTGGTAGTGGTTTAGAGCTTAAAAATACAGAAACAAGTCGGAGGGGTAAAATGAAAGGCCATCAAATCGTGTATCGTTTTAGGGGTTAAAAACCCGACACTAAACCCGTTCGGGTAAAAAAAATGGCAAACCGAACATCGCACCGCTACAACCGCCTACCCTTGCTACCTTCCGGTCCTGGGGGAGTTCAGCAGGAGCTGGTCGTGCCGGCTTGCCGGGGGCAAATATACTGGATTAGGCATTCAAGATTCAAGGATTAAGGATGATAATTGAGGTATCAGGCCAAGCCAGACAAGTACAGATTAAATTCCAGTGGATTGCAGTGGTCAAACCCATCGGCCTTTAGGTCGTCAAAAATTTGCTCATCGAACGTCAGGTCGCGAACCTGCATATCACCTGATGCTCCGATGGATATTTCTGTTCCGGTAAATGCTATCGGGTTAACCTTCACAAAAATTCTCAGCCCGTCATCAAGCTGCTTTTTAAAATATTGATGTACGATGTTTTGACCTTTCGCCATGAAATTGCCTAAGTTTAGCACGATGCAACGGTTATCCATACCCTCAACGCTGGAAACTCCCCGGCTGATCCTGCAGCGCCTAAGGTACGAAGACGCAGAAGAAATGTTTTATACCTACGCGAGTAAAGAAGAGGCTACCCGGTTTGTATCATGGCCAACGCATCAATCGGTTAAAGATACCCGGGCTTTTTTGAACTATGCAGTAGCGGCCTGGTCGAAGGGTTCAGATTATTCTTTTTCCATCCGCCTGAAAGATTCGTTTCGGCTGGTTGGCAGTTTCGGTATTATTAATGAAAGCGGGAAAATTCAATTTGGCTATATTATCAGCCCCACCCAATGGGGAAAAGGATATGCTACCGAAGCTTGCCTGAAGGTCTTACAACTAATTCGGGTACTGCCCGAAGTTTACCGTATAGGTACGTTTGTCGATGCAGAAAATATTGCTTCCATGCGGGTACTTCAAAAGTGCGGTCTCGTTGAAGAAGCCCGATTGCCCAATTGGTTCAGGTTTGTGAATCAGGGAAATCAACCTAAAGATTGTATCCTTTTTAAACTTCCGCTTTAGCGGGTTCCTTCAGTTCGGGTAGTTTAATGTTAAGGAGCAGTTCCTGTTCAAGTAAATCTGCCCAGGCCATCATGTAGGCTACCACATCCTTTTTAACGTTGTGTTTAAGATCGCGCTGACCTAACGGGAAGGATCTGAGGATAGCAGGATCCGATAATTTCTCCAGGTGCTTCAAGTCGTGCGCATCAAACCCAAAGGCAATCATTTCGGAAATTACCTCGTCTAGCGGAAGCCCGCTGGTCGGGCAATAGTCATTTAACTGTTCAGTCCAGTCTCCATACCGCTCCATCGCTCTTGCATGAATTTCATCCTTACGGAGTTTCGTTACCTGTTGGGCAAGAAAACCACAATTACAAGAGCCCATATGCCCCCATTGGTACTCCTTACTTTGATCAAGGTTTTTAGCGGCTTTACGAATTGCGTCAATCAGCGGAAGTGAAGCTTTGGCCATAACAGTCATTTATAATTTTTAACAAATTAGCTGACATTAAGTTATGCTATTTCGGGGGGAAAATGATTTGTTACCATTGAATTTTGTAAATCAAATGTCCTTTGCTATACTTGCTCCACAAATTTCAGCTATGGGAAAAGGCGATAAGAAATCGAAAAAAGGAAAACGCTGGAAAGGCTCTTACGGGGTTTCCAGAAATAAAAAGGCATTAAAGACACGTTTAAAACGAGTGGCTTCCAAAAAAGTAGGCAAGCCTAAGGACGAAACAAAGACTGCAAAACCTAAAAAGACAGCACGTAAAAAGGCAGAATAGGATATGATAAAATTGAACACAACAGCATGGTGGTGGCACGGGTTCAGGTTGAATCGGTGGACGATTATGCTTTAGTGTTAGTGATATAGCTAGCGAGAGGCCCGCCCCGATTCATCGGAGCGGGCCTTTTTCTTTTTTAACAGATTACGTTTAACCATGGAGTACCACCTCAAGATTTATTCAAAAAAACTACTGGCCGATACGCTGACTCCAGTAAACATTTACCTGAAACTTCGCGATGTTTTTGCCGGAAGCATACTATTGGAAAGTTCGGATTATCACGGTCATGAAAACAGCTTGTCAATGATTTGCTGCGACCCCATGGCCGGTTTTGTGGTTGAAGGTGAACGGATAAAGGTTCACTATCCGGATGGGGAGCATCGTGTGGAAATCATTACAGACCGTCACCAGGTGATTGATGCGCTGGAGGACTTTCGCTCCGCATTTCGTATTAATCAAACGGAGGGCTTGGGTGCACCGGGCACGGGCCTGTTCGGATACATGGCCTATGATGCAGTGCGCTTTTTTGAGGAGGTTGAAATTACAAAAAGGGAATCCAGCATGCCGGACATTATTTATAATCTTTACCGGTATGTAATTGTGGTTGATCATTTTTCCAATGAACTCACCCTGGTTGAGCATGCTTTGCAGGAGGAGGCGCAGACCTCAACACTCGGACGAATTGAAAAACTAATCTTCAGCAACCGGTTCTCCACGTATTCATTTAAGCTAATAAATGGTGAAACCTCCAACCTGAATGATGATGCCTTTATGGATTCGGTAAAAAAAGGCATTGCACATTGTAACCGTGGTGATGTCTTTCAATTGGTATTATCGCGCAGGTTTACTTCTTCATTTAAAGGCGATGAATTTAATGTGTACCGTTCGTTGCGCTCCATTAATCCATCGCCCTACCTTTTTTATTTTGATTATGGAAATTTTAAGTTGTTCGGTTCTTCTCCTGAGGCTCAACTCCGCATCAGCAAAAATGAAGCAAGTATTTTTCCCATAGCGGGTACGTTTCGCAGAACCGGGGATGATCTGAAGGATGCTGAACTCGCGAGCGCATTAACCAAAGATGAAAAGGAAAATGCTGAGCATATCATGCTGGTCGACCTGGCCCGTAACGATATGAGTCGCCATGCGCATAATGTTAACGTTTCAGTATTTAAGGAGATACAATATTATTCGCATGTTATTCACCTCGTTTCTGAAGTAAACGGAAAACTTGACAACCAATCGGAAACAGTAAAAATGGCTTCCGCAACTTTTCCTGCCGGAACACTATCAGGAGCACCGAAACATAAAGCCTTAACCTTAATTGATAAGTACGAGAATGTTAATCGCGGCTTTTATGGCGGGGCAATTGGTTTCCTTGGTTTTAATGGTGATTTTAATCATGCCATTATGATCCGCACTTTTTTAAGCAAGGATAATCAATTGACCTATCAGGCAGGAGCGGGTATCGTTTCAAAGTCAGATCCTCAAAGTGAATTACAGGAAGTTAACAATAAGCTGGCCGCGCTGCGCAAAGCTGTAGTGATGGCCGAAACATTATAGTCTATGAAAATTCTTATTCTCGATAATTACGATTCGTTTACCTACAACCTGGTGCACATCATCCGGGCATTAAAGTATAATTATGATGTGTTCCGTAATGATAAAATTGAAGTGGAAGAAGTTAAGCAGTATGATAAGATTTTATTATCGCCTGGTCCGGGTATTCCCGATGAGGCAGGAATAATGAAATCCATTATTCATGAATATGCTTCTTCAAAAAGTATTTTGGGTATTTGTTTAGGTCACCAGGGAATAGCCGAGGTATTTGGGGCAAAACTGTATAACATTCCTAAAGTGTTGCATGGTGTAACATCCATTGCTTCGGTGGTTGATGAACATGAAATACTATTTGAAGAACTCCCTAAGATATTCCAGGTTTGCCACTACCATAGTTGGGCGGTTCACCCGGAATCTGTTTCGGCTGATCTGAAGATTACCGCTACCAATGAGGAGGGCATGGTTATGGGATTGCGTCATGTAAAGTATGATGTAAAAGGGCTACAATTTCATCCGGAATCTATCATGACGCCCGAAGGGCCCAAGATGATGGAGAACTGGTTAAAAAGTTAATCATTTCTTAATCAATATGAATTCGAATAAAATTTTATGAAGCATGTTTTAAATGAGTTAATCGACCATCAATCCTTAAGCAAAAAGGAAGCGCGGGCGGTATTGATTGAACTGGCATCAGGCAAGTACAACCCCAGTCAGATGAGTTCATTCATGACAGTGTATATGATGCGCAATATTACTGTGCAAGAATTGGAAGGCTTTCGCGATGCGATGCTGGAGTTGTGTATTCCGGTGAAGGTAGATGCCCCGGTGATGGATGTTTGCGGTACGGGTGGGGATGGAAAGAATACATTCAACATTTCAACATTATCATCTTTTGTGGTGGCGGGGGCCGGGCAGCCTGTGGCGAAGCATGGAAATTACGGTGTTTCCTCTGCGTGTGGTTCATCTAATGTGCTGGAGTATTTCGGTTATCAGTTTACCAATGATATTGATGAATTAAAGCGAAGCCTTGATCGGGCCAACATCTGTTTTATGCATGCTCCCTTATTTCATCCGGCCATGAAAAACGTGGCCCCGATACGCAAAGAGCTTGGTGTAAAAACATTCTTTAATATGCTGGGCCCGATGGTTAACCCGGCTTTTCCTAAACGTCAGTTGGTAGGTGTGTTTAGCCTGGAACTGGCGCGGCAATATGGGTATCTTTATCAGGATTCAGATAAGGATTTCATCATCCTTCATGCATTGGACGGATACGATGAAGTTTCCCTAACAGGGCCATTTAAATTTTTCTCCAATGCAGGCGAGCGGATGGCTTCACCTGATGATCTTGGGTTGCCTCAACTTTCCTATGCCGACATACGGGGTGGGGAGACGGTAGAGGAATCGGCTTCCATTTTCCTCAATATTCTGGAAGGTAACGGAACCGGGCAACAAAATACTGCAGTTATAGCCAACGCGGCCATGGCGTTGTATTGTGTCAATCAATCGAAAGGTTTTTTACCGGCTGTGGAACTGGCGCGTGAATCGTTGCTATCAGGGAAGGCTTATGGTGTTTTTAAAAAACTTGTGAACAAGTAAACCCATGAATATCCTGGATAAAATTATTGCCGATAAACGGATTGAAGTAAGTCGATTAAAAGAACATCAACCGGTTAAGGTGTTAGAGCAATCAACATATTTTAACCGGGCTTGTGTTTCCATAAAAGAGCGATTACTCCATCCTGGTGCTTCCGGCATAATTGCCGAGATTAAGCGTCAATCTCCCTCGCAGGGAATTATTCATAACAATATTGATGTAGTCAGTCTCGCATCAGGATATGTCCGTGCCGGTGCAACAGCATTGTCTGTCTTAACAGATTACAAGTACTTTGGAGGAACGAACGAAGATTTGTTAAACGCTCGTTTGGTTACTGACTGCCCCATTCTTCGAAAGGATTTTGTCATTGATGAATATCAACTCCTGGAAGCGAAATCGATTGGTGCTGATGTTATTTTGTTGATTGCTGCAGTGCTTAAACCAACCCAGATCAAGCAGTTGACAAAATTTGCGCATTCCCTGGGGCTGGAGGTTTTACTGGAAGTGCATGATGAAGTTGAACTGGAAAATAACCTGGACAACGAAACCGATCTGATGGGCGTGAATAACCGTAATCTCAAAACATTTGAAGTTTCAGTAGACACTTCATTGCGGTTGTTGCCAATGATACCAGCTTCTGCACTTAAAATTTCGGAGAGCGGTATTGACTCCCCGGAGGCTTTGCTTAGGTTGAAGCAGGCCGGATATCAGGGTTTTTTGATGGGACAGAATTTTATGAAGCATCAACATCCCGATCAGGCTTGTGGTGACTTTATAAAAAGTATAACAGTATAGGTATGAAAGAAGGGATAAAGCTGAAGGTCTGCGGCATGAAGTATCATGATAATATTGGTGAGGTGGCCAGGCTGCAACCCGACTATATGGGATTTATCTTCTATGAACCATCGCCCCGGTATGTGGGGAAGAATTTTATACTACCTGAAAACTTCCCATCCGGAGTCAAGAAGGTGGGGGTATTTGTTGATCAAACTGAAGCAGACATCCTGCAAAAGGTACAACGATATGGATTAATGCACATCCAACTTCATGGTCGTGAGTCCCCAACCTTATGCGCCTCGCTGAAAAGTAATAACCTGAAGGTAATTAAGGTATTTTCAATAGGAAATTCATTCGACTTCCAGTTACTGCAACCATACATCAGCGTTGTTGATTATTTTCTATTTGATACAAAGGGATTGCAACCCGGTGGAAATGGAACAGCATTTGATTGGAAGATAGTATTTGGTTATCAATATGACGTTCCGTTTTTTTTAAGTGGCGGATTAAATCCTGAAAACATTTCAGGATTGGAAGCATTAACCTTTAAGAACCTTTACGGACTTGATATTAACAGTGGGGTAGAAATCAATCCGGGCTTAAAAGATAAAGATAAAATCAGTGCGATGATGATACATTTACAAGCCACGAACAACTAACAACCAACCAACAACACTATGATCTACACCATTGACGAACGCGGCTACTACGGAAACTTTGGCGGTGCCTATATTCCGGAAATGCTTTATCCTAATATTGAAGAACTTCGTTCTCGATACCTGGATATTATGGGGGAAGGTGATTTTCAAAATCAGTTCAATCAATTGTTACGCAACTATGTTGGTCGGCCTACACCGCTTTTTTATGCCCATCGATTGTCGGAACGATACCAGGCAAAGATTTATCTGAAGCGCGAAGATTTATGTCATACCGGTGCCCATAAAATCAATAATACCATTGGCCAGATTTTATTGGCAAAGAGGCTAGGCAAACAAAAGATCATTGCTGAAACCGGTGCAGGTCAGCACGGAGTAGCTACTGCAACGGTATGTGCGCTGATGGGCATGGACTGTATCGTGTACATGGGACAGCTTGATATGGAGCGCCAGCGGCCAAATGTAGAACGCATGCGTATACTGGGTACAACCGTGGTTCCGGCAACATCCGGCAACATGACGCTAAAAGATGCCACCAACGAGGCCATGCGTCACTGGATCAATAATCCAACAGATACGCATTATATCATTGGTTCTGTAGTAGGGCCACATCCATATCCCGATATGGTAGCACGGTTTCAATCCGTAATCAGCGAAGAGATCAGAAACCAGCTTTCCGAACAGGAAGGAAATCCTTATCCGGATTATGTGATTGCTTGTGTTGGCGGTGGCAGCAACGCAGCAGGCGCTTTTTATCATTTTGTAAATGATGAACATGTCCAATTAATTGGCGTAGAAGCAGCAGGGTTAGGAATTGATTCGGGTGAATCGGCTGCTACAACTGTACTTGGAAAGCCCGGTGTGCTGCATGGCAGTAAGACCTTGCTGATGCAAACGGAAGACGGCCAGGTGGTTGAGCCTTATTCTATTTCAGCCGGGTTGGATTATCCGGGTATCGGCCCGTGGCATGCGCATTTATTTGAAACCGGACGGGTAAAATTTTTAAATGCTACCGATGATGAAGCTATGCAAGCCGGTATTGAATTGAGTCGAACAGAAGGAATAATCCCCGCTATTGAAACAGCACACGCGGTAGCGGTTTTAAAGAAGATGGAATTCGACCCCGATGATGTGGTGGTTATCAATGTTTCCGGCAGGGGAGACAAAGATCTGGAAACGTATATCCGGTGGGGGAAGTATTAGGATTTAAGATTGTTGATTTAAGATTTCAGATTTATGAAGAATGTTCTTAGGCTCTGTATTCTTTTGTTCATAACAATTGCAGGATGCAATTTTAAAGAAAAGCCAGCGCGTGATTTGAATGAGGAAGCCTATTTCAAAGAAATTGAAGAATGGCAGCAAAAGCGGAATGCCTATCAGGTAAGCGAGCAGGGTTGGGTAAACCTGGCGGGGTTGTTTTGGTTGAAAGAGGGCATCAATACGTTTGGTAGCGGTAAGGAAAATGATCTTGTGTTCCCGGAAGGAAAGATCGCTGAACGAGGTGGATTTATGTTGCTGAAGCAAGGTATTGTAACACTCGAGTCAGCGCCAGGTGTTTCGATTGGTCTTAATGATCAGGCCTCTTCATCAGGTGTGCTGTATCATCCGGATTCATCAAAAATAATTGCTGCACACGGATCACTCCGCTGGTTTGTGATCAAACGCGATGACAAATATGGCGTGCGCCTACGCGATTTTGAAAATCCGCTGTTGAAATCGTTTACACACATTGAATGTTTTTCCATTGATCCGAAATGGCGCCTGGAAGGTCGTGTGGAGTGGGCCGACTCATCACGCACGATTGACATCACGAATGTATTGGGGCAAACCGGCCCGCAGCGTTCCGTGGGTACACTTGTATTTGCGTATGGGGGAAGCGAATACCGACTGGATGTGTTGGACGAAGGCGGGGATGAATTCTTCATCATCTTCGGTGACGAAACCAATGCGCGTGAAACGTATGGAGCAGGCCGGTACATGTATGTTCCCGTTCCTGAAAAAGGCGATCAGGTGATCATCGATTTCAATAAAGCCTATAATCCGCCTTGCGCTTTCACAGAATTTGCAACCTGTCCGTTGCCACCGAAGCAAAACATATTACCCTTTGCTGTGCCAGTAGGGGAGAAGAATTATGGAGACCATTAATGTTATGAATCGTATCGACAAACTTTTTCAGCAAAAGAAGGAAAATATACTTTCTGTATTTTTTACAGCGGGCTTTCCCACCCTTCACGATACCGTTGAGATTGCAAAGCAACTTCAGTCGGCAGGTGTTGATATGATTGAAATCGGAATACCATTTTCTGATCCTATAGCTGATGGCCCGGTGATTCAGCAAAGCAGCAAACAGGCTATTGATAATGGAATGACCGTAACGTTGCTGTTGGAGCAGGTTAAAGAAATACGTAAGACAGTTTCTGTTCCCATTATCCTTATGGGGTATTTGAATCCGGTAATGCAATATGGTATGGATCGTTTCTTTTCGGATGCCGTTGCGGCCGGTGTGGACGGGTTAATCTTACCTGACATGCCCTTTGAGGAATTTGAATCACACTACAAGCAGGAGATGGATCGATTAGATTTACGAAACATCTTTTTGATTTCACCAACCACGTCAGATGATCGCATTGAACGCATTGATCAGGCCAGTCGTGGTTTTATCTATGCGGTTTCATCATCCAGCACCACGGGCTCGAAAAATGAGTTTGATGAAAATCAAATAAGGTACTTTAAGCGCTTAAAGGATAAGCAACTTAAAAATCCATTTCTGATTGGTTTCGGTATATCCAACAAAGAAACATTTTCCGCAGCGTGCCAAAATGGAGCTGGTGCCATTGTAGGAAGTGCATTTATAAAAGTGCTTTCTGCATCAAAAAGCATCCCCAACGATATCCTTACTTTTATCAAAACATTAAATAGTGGTATAAAGTAAACCCCGAAAAAGCCGATTGCACTTTTACTTATGCTGTTTTTTCTTGCTCCAGAGTTTTTGGATCTCAACCGTTGTAAGTACGGCCTTAAATCCTTTAGTTTTAAGGCCGTTTTTTAATTCGACATCTCCGGTCCAAAGTTTTCCTTTTAAGAATTTTAACGCGATAAAGTCAGTGTCATCTAAGTCGATATCCTGGGTTATTTGTTCAGACTCCTCCCATATCTTTTGCGGAATTATAGCTTCGTTAATGAAAATGATTTTTGTAAGTAATGAATCATAGGATTCCTGAAGTTGTTCGTCAGTCAGTTTACTAATTCTCTTGAGTCGATCCCAATGTTTTCTTATTTCAGCCCGTAAGTGGTGTGGACAATAAAACTCAAAAACCTTATGTGAGTTGAAGATGATATGTCCAAACGTTGTTTGTGTTTTCAGTAAAGCACTGAAAATTATATTGGTGTCAATTATGATTTTCACTTAATAAATCGCTTCCTGTTTTTACTCCACCAACCTTTTTTAAGGTCTTTGGCAAGTTTGTCTACATCCGATTGCTTTGCTTGCGATTTCTCAGTTGCTTCCCTATAAGTTAAATAATTAATTAAATCCTGAAGCCCATCAGTGTCAATAGAGGATGGTAGTCTTATAATAATCTCATTTTTTGTTCTTTCAATTACCATTTTCTTTCTTTATTCCTCCTAAAATCGTGCTTTATTCTGTGAATTGCAAAGTTGCAAGCTGCAAGGTTATTCACCCGGACTACTGGCAGGAACATTTAAAACTGGTCCAAAAAACAATGCATTCAAAAACATTTTATTTGTTCCGTACCATGTGCCTCTGAAGTTCGGATTATCAGAAAACATAATTACCCTTCCCTGACCCTCACCACTGAGCAATACGGCAGCGGAGTTAGCCACCTTTGGTGCACTGGTTTTGTGCAGGTAGCCACCGATTAACGGCTTGGCGGTGTACTTTGCAACAGTGGTATAAGGGTTTTTACTGGGCTGAAGAAACGTTGAGCCATTGCGGTACACTGAAATGGTGCGATCGGTATACCCGAATCCAATTGGATTGGTAATATCAAGGTCTACCTGGAAGATTGATCCTCCGATACTTCTTGCGCCTTCCGTATTGGCCGCATCTTCGTAGTTTGTTCGTGGTTTGGTTTTGGTGGTATCGGTGGGTATTATTTTTTCTTTGGTCAGACCTTGCTTGATGGCCCATTCGGTAGCCGTTTTAAGTGTGATCAGTGTTCCACCAGCCTGTATCCAGCTTTTGATTTTATCTGCTGTTGATTTGTCGAAGTTATAGGTGCCGCTAACCATTACCAACACGTTGTATCTATCCCAACTCACACGGCTAAAGTTGCTCACGTCTACTTTAGTTATCGGCATACCAATGCGTTGATCGAGTAGGTGCCACACTTCTCCGGCCTCATACCCGGACACACCGTTACCGATAACCATTAATGCTTTTGGTTGCTTTAGCGGAACCGCAAAGCCTGAACCCAGGTCAATACCTTTGAGGTTGTACCCGGTTTCAATTGAATAAAAATCTACGAGGCAGGAAGCACTTACTTTTTTCAGGCTTTCAAAGAGTTTATCGCCATCTATTGTTTGCTGACTAACCGGTATGATAATCGTTCCGTGGCGGAAGTTCTTCTCTTTCCCGTTAATCAAAACACTGAAGGATCGGAAAGCAACCTTAGCAATGACACCATCCGATTGCAGTTGGTGAATTGCTTTATGTGCAGCGTAGTCAGTAAGTTCCATCAGGTACGCGTAATTACTGCGTGTAACCGGTGCTACGGTTTTAATCAGGTCTTTTGTAATGCGGTCGCCTTTGCTGATCGGTCCGCGTATTTCGGCATGTGGCAAATTAAATGCATGTACGAGCGACCAGGTTGAGGCATCGTAGAAGATGCTATCCGTGTAGGTTATTTCCTTTTCGAATGCTGACCGTACCATGATGTAATTCATTTGTTCCGTAGGCACAATGAAGGCTTTTCCTTTCTCATAGGTTTTTCCGCTTACAGTCATATCCCTGGCCAGATCATAAACTTCTATTTCGTGCATGCGCAACAGGTTAACGAATGCGTTCGTGCGGCTCACATCATTACCATCGCCAAAAACGTATCCTTTCACCGGATTGGCTTTTGCCTGGTTGGCTGCAGTACGGAAGAAATTCAAGCGCAGGTTAACGAGCATGTCACGTTCATTGTGTGATGCGCTAAGGGTTGCTAGTGATGTGGTGAACTGGTTGCGAATGGTAAAGGCAAAGGTGAGGGGAATAGTGGTAGTTTCCTGTAAATGGCCGCGGGAACTTGCCTGCTCGAAAAGAAAACCGGCACCTCCGTAAAAATTTCCATAGCTTGATCCGTAGCCCGGATACAACTTGTCAAAAGCTTCTTTTGTGAAATACTGTGAGCCTATACCATCCATGGCTTTGGCAAAGTATTCTCCGAATTTCGGATAGAGTACATCGTAGAGTTGTGCAGGCACAACCGGGTTGTTGCTGCTGTATTTTCCCGGATCGAAATAAAACGTTGAGTTGGTACCCATTTCATGATGGTCGGTCATCACATACGGGCGCCATTCATGGAATAGCTTCACCCGATTTCTGCTTTCAGGATGAACACCCAAAAACCAGTCGCGATTAAGGTCGAACCAATAATGATTGGTGCGTCCGCCAGGCCATACTTCGTTGTGTTCGCGGTCAAGCGGATCGGCTACAAGAGGTGAAGCCTTGTGCATGTTGGCCCAATGGCTGTGGCGATCGCGACCATCGGGGTTATACACCGGGTCGAGCAGGATAACCATGTTTTTTAACCACGTTTGTGTTTCTTCATCTTCATTGGCAATGAGGTAATAAGCCGTGAGCATCGCAGCTTCTGTACTGGAAGGTTCGTTGCCGTGAACGTTGTACCCCAAAAGAATTACGAGTGGTACGTTGTTGAATTGGGTTGAGGTATTCCGTTGCAAATGTTTGCTGCGGATGTCCTCCAGATTTTTATGGTTTTCAGAGGTGGTGATGATAGCAGTAATCTGTGGACGGTGTTCATACGTTTTACCTATCTCCAGCAACGTCATCCGGTCGGAAAGCCTGTCCAACGTTTTGAAGTATTCCACCACGCGGTCGTGGCGTGTATGGTGCGTTCCGATGGGGTACCCGAGAAATTCTTCAGGTGTTGGAATTCCGGTAGTAAATGTTGTCGCTTTGGGATAGAAGTAGTCGCGTTGGGCTTGTACTGACAGGACAATACTGGTAACAAGGAACAGGGTAAATATCGTTTTCATAGGTAGGTTGTTCTTCCTGCTCAAAATAGCCAGATTTAAGGACGGTACATTGGATGTGATAAACTTTTATTTGTACGGTAAACACAGAAAAACGTTCAGAGCTTGGAAATCGTTACTTTTAGTTTCCTAAAAACTTTCTATGAAACGCTACCTGTTATTTGTTTTACTGTCCGCTATGGCATGTAGGCCTGCTGAAAAGGATAAGGTTCAGCCCGATGGTGAAAAGCTCGCTCAACTGTTCGATGAAATCGATAAATTTTCTGGTTCTTCTGAAGATAGTTTGTACCGGGGCTTTCACCCGAAAGGAACCTGGCGATCGGCTTTACCGGAAGCTCGTCTGCAGCGTATCGACAGTCTTCAGAAATTTTTGGATGAAGTCCTTTCTATCGATGATGTCAATCTTTCTGAACAGGAAAAAATCAGCAAGCAGGTAATGATAATAAGCTTGCGCGACAGAATTGATCAGTTTCGTTACAAGATGTATTACATTCCTTTTAATGCCGAAGGTGGTTTCTATAACAACATGGAGCGCACCTTGCAGCGCCTGCCGTTTACAACCGCACAGCACTACTACGATTATCTTCATTGGCTACCGAACTACATTACTGTTTTGAAAGAAAACAGAATCTTGATGCAGAAGGGAATGGAAGAAGGTATTGTTGCACCTAAGGTGATTGTGCGAAATACGTTGGAGTTACTAAAACCGTGGGTTGTGCAGGATTACCACGTTTCAATTTTCTACAAACCTTTTCATGTATTGCCGGCTGATATTCAGGAAACAGATCGTAAAACTATTTTAGCGCAAGCCGATCGAGTAGTGGGTGAGTTGGTGAATGAATACCAATCGTTAAAAACTTTTGTGGCGGATGAGTATATGGCTGCAGCCAAGGAAGTGCCCGGCATAAGTCAGGTGCCGGGAGGTAAGGAATATTACGAGAACCGCGTTCAGCATTATGCCACGCTTCCGCTTACACCTGATTCGGTGCATAACCTGGGGTTACAGGAAGTAGCCCGCATCCGGGCGGCCATGCAAGCGATAATCGAGGAAGTGAAGTTTAGAGGCTCCTTTTCTGATTTCTTAAAATTCCTTCGCACCGATCCACAGTTCTACGCCAAATCCCCACAGGAATTATTGAACTATGCTGCATGGTTAAGCAAGCGCGCTGAGGCGCAGCTTCCGAAATTATTCAACAAACTCTATACATTACCTTTCACCGTTGAACCTGTACCCGATAACATTGCCCCAACCTATACGGGCGGTCGCTATGTGGGCGGATCGTGGGAAAGCAAACGTGCCGGGATTTACTGGGTGAATACTTACAACTTGAAAAGTCGTACACTGTATACGCTACCTGCACTCACCTTACATGAGGCGGTGCCGGGGCATCACCTGCAAATTTCGTTGGCGGCCGAATTGAAAGACATACCGCGCTTTAGAAATCAGTATTACATCAGTGCCTTCGGTGAAGGCTGGGGTTTGTACAGCGAGTTTCTGGGCGAAGAGATGGGTATGTATACTACGCCTTATGATTGGTTTGGCCGGTACACCTACGAAATGTGGCGGGCATGCCGGTTGGTGGTGGATACAGGAATTCATTATAAAGGCTGGACACGCGAACAGGCATTGACATACTTATCGGAAAATACAGCGTTATCTATTCACGAAGTAACTACAGAAATAGATCGTTACATCGGTTGGCCGGGGCAGGCGTTGAGTTACAAGATTGGAGAGATCAAAATCAAGGCCTTGCGGAAAAAAGCAGAGGAAGCCTTGGGGGATAAATTTAACATTGGTGAGTTCCATGAAGCCATTCTTCAGAATGGTTCTGTGCCGTTAACCGTTCTGGAAATGCAGGTGGATGCCTATATTGACCAAACGTTAAAATCTGAAATCTAAAATTAAGAATCTTAAATCTTAAATCTGCATGACAGTCTACGGTATAAAAAACTGCAACACGGTAAAGTCAGCGCTTGATTGGCTGAAAAAGAACAGAATTGAACTCGACTTTCACGACTATAAATCCAAAGGCATTACCGAAGCCAAACTCAAAGCCTGGAGCAAGCAAGTGGGGTGGGAGAGCCTCGTAAACAAACGCGGTACCACCTGGCGGCAATTGGGTGAAGCGACACAAAAGAAAATAACCACTGAAAAAGCTGCTATTGCTTTAATGCTGGAGAAGACCAGCGTAATCAAGCGACCGTTGATCGAAGAAGATGGTAAAGTGCTTGCTCTGGGGTTTGATAAGGAGGAGTATGGGAATAAATTTTAGGTGACTTTATTTCTTGTATAAAGCTGACCCCAGGCTTCTATTTATATAAATCGAAACTCCTGTACCCTTCCTCTGCCCGCATCTTTCCCCGGTTAACATAAAATTGTCTGTCAGCCGGGGCGCTGGTTCCAAGTCCGTCTACGTAACGGTTACAAAGGCTAAAAAATGCGGCAATCAAAACCGTGTCATGAATTTCTTTATCCGTAGCACCATTTGCTTTTGCACGATCAACCTGTTGAGGCGTAACAGCTTTACCGCTTTTCTGAACACTTCCGGCTATACTGAGTAATGCTTTCATTTTTTCGGAGACAGGCCCCGATTCAATGTCTTCTTTTATTTTGTCCAATGTCTCTATATCACAATTCAGGTAGTGCTGGGCAATTGCACCATGCGCATTCTGACAAAAGAAGCAATCGTTAAGGTAGGAAACATAGGTGGCAATCAGTTCACGTTCACCACGCGAAAGGCTGTTTTCATCACGGAGCAGTATTTCTGCCAGTTCGTTTATATGCTGAGCGGTTTCCGGGCGAAACGCCATGAGGCCACGGATGCCGGGTAGATTTTCAGGAATATTAATGTACGCCATAGTCTGTCTGGTTAAGTCTGTTCTTTTCGCGTGCAAACAATGTTGCGATTAATCCGATAAGAAATATAAATGAAAAAATGAATAATGTATTTCCATATCCGCCAAGCGTATTTACAAGCCAGCCTACAAAAAATACAGCGGCAGCGGTGAATATCCGGCCAACGTTAAAACAGAACCCGGTAGCCGATGACCGGATGGCGGTAGGAAATAATTCGGGTATGTAAACATTTAATATGCCCTGGCTCATGCCGAAAAATACGGCAATGCCTGCCATGTTGAAATAACTGAACAGGTTGAGCGCATGGTTAAGTTTGAATAACATGAAGCTAAATGCAAAAACAGCCGCAAAGCAAACGATAAGCGATCGTTTAATGCCCACCCGGTTAGCGACCCAACCGGAAATAAAGCCACCCAGCAAGCCGCCAATCGCAAACAGTATCATGCTGAGACCGCGCTCCTTTTGCCCGTCTGAATTTTGAACCATAGTTTGAACCCATGTAGGAAGCCAGAGAAAAATGGCCCACAAGCCTATGAGCATGCTTCCGTAGATTACGCAACCGATGACTAAGTCGTACAGGATGTCTGAATTAAAAATGGAAGTTCTTGTTTCAGAATTTTTTTGAGGTTCACTTTTTTTCCATTGATGCGATTCAAGGATGGCCACCTGGGTTAACCCGGCCAATAACAAGGGTAAAATACCTACCAAAAAACCTGTACGCCAACTCTCGATGGTATAGGTAATAAACCCTGCAGCAAAAATTCCCACGGGTATAGTAATCGATAATATGCCGAGCATAATATTTCGTGAGCGTTCGGGCCATTCTTCAGCAATTAAAATGGTTGAGCTTACCAGTACCCCGCCAACGCCAGCACCGGAAAGAAAACGGAATACGGCAAGAATTTGCCAGCCTTCCGCGAATGAGGTGAGCATGGTAAAAAGCCCTATCAAGAGGGTTGATATAATCAGTGCAGGCTTCCTGCCCAGCCGGTCGCTGACAAAGCCGAGCAGCAAGCCCCCGGTAAGCATGCCGAATAAGTATACTGAGTTAATAACAGCGCTTACAACTTCTAAACTTTCCGCACCGATTTTTAAATCAAGTAATACAACCGGAAGGTAAGAAGACATCAGCGTAGCGGTTACGCCACCAAACGCGCTGCATATAAAACTTATGGTATACAAAAGGAATAGGTAAAAATCAGTACGAAGTGGCGTGTTGGTGTTAGCGACTGGCGACATGGTATTATTTTTTCAGGTGATCGTAACCCTGGGCAGGCCGGTGATAACCATTTTCCTTCAGCCGTTTGGCCATGGCTTCATAATAATTTTCATCAGTAGGTGCTATGGTAGCAAGGCCATCAACGTAACGATTGTACAGACAAAAAAGAGCTGCTATCAAAACAGTATCGTGAATTTCAAGATCGGTAGCGCCAGCCTGCTTGGCCTGATCAACAGCAACTTGTGTTACGCTTTTTCCACTCTCCTGAACTTGCGAAGCAATGGTAAGCAACGCTTTCATTTTTTCACTGATGGGAGCCGTGGCGTAATCGCTTCGTATCGTTTGCGTGGTATGGTGCTCACCCAGAAAGGCATCGGCAGCTGCGGCATGCGAAGTGGCGCAATACACACATTTGTTTTTGTGCGACACCAGGGTTGCTATCCATTCTCGCTCCGCTTCGGTTAAGGTGGAAGGGCCACGGAGCAGAAGTTGTGTGAGTTCGCGCAGTGGCTCAGATGTTTTACGGCTGAACTCAAGCAGGCCGGTTACTCCGGGAAGATGATCTTCAAGTTTAATGTAAGGCATGATACAAATTGGTGAATTATTTTCTGAATTTTTTATACTTTCATAGATAAATAAATTTGAGCTTTCATGAAATTCATTCTGATAATTTTGCTTGCTATTCCGGCTTTATCTTTCAGTCAGCCGTTCAAATTAATTGAACCTGATGCCAGAAATTTAAATGAGGAATTAAAGAGGTTGGGTTATTCTGGGGATGTTATTTATCTCTATCTAATCCATAATTACGACTCAGTATCCGGAAAATCAAAAGTGGTGCGTTATGATTACCCTGATTATAGTATTTGTGCATTTGATCAGGAATTTTCTGGTGGAATACATTATTCAATGGAACAATGTATGGAAGCAGGTGGTGTAACTGTTTCGCTTACGCTTCCGAAATCAGATCGGAAAAGTGTAATCAAATGGATTGAATTGATATTTGAAAGTGCACCACTAGATATTGAACACGGTTGGAATAAAGAGAAGACTAAATTTCAACCACTTGATAATGGCGTTGGTTGTTATTTTGAGATAAAGGAAACAAAGAATAATACAATTATTGAGAATTACTGTGGTTGCTAGGCAAAGGACATACTTTTAGTTCGCAAACCGCATTACCGTAACCACATGGCAGGCTGTGCCGCCCAGCACAAACAGGTGCCAGATGAAGTGTGTATAGGGTACCTTTTTCATCAGGTAAAAGATGACGCCAACCGTATAGGAAACTCCTCCGGCCAACAGCCAGTACAACCCTTCACGCTCCATGTTTGCCATCAGAGGTTTTATCATCAGTATGCCCATCCAACCCATGGCTACGTATAGAATAGTGGAGAGTATATTCTTGCGCGTGCCGGCAATGGATTTGAATACAATACCGGCAGCGGCTAGCGTCCACATAACCGATAGCATTACCCAGCCCCAAAAGCCTTGCAAAATACCCAATGCAAAAGGCGTATAGGTTCCTGCGATCAACACATAAATAGCACTATGGTCAAAAATCTGGAATAGCTTTTTTGTACGGCTAACCGGAAACGCATGGTACAACGTTGAACTCAGGTACATGATAATGATGGCCGCACCAAATATAGCTGCTCCCACTATGGCGCCTGCTCCGTAGGGTAGAGCATTGATAATCAGAAAGGGTATGATTACAATTCCACCAATAGCCCCTAAGCCGTGACTTATGCTGTTGGCAATTTCTTCCCCAAGCGATTGATCTGTTTTAAATGGCCCCTTCATTCTTTGCCAATAGGCGGTGGTCCATCGGGTACCAGGCCTTTGTATACGTGATCACCCTTTCGTTGTCTGAATTCTGCTTTTACTGATTCAACCTTTTTAGGGTCTTCAAATAAATCAACCATGGTAAGTGCCAATGTTTTGGAAGCATGCAACATGCCCTTATGCCCGATAGACATACCGCCACACGCCACCACAGCCCACGAGTGCCATGGGGTGCCAACGGGTGCTGTGGCTGCACTCAGGCGGATCACAGGTACTACCCAGCTTACATCGCCTACATCGGTTGATCCGCCCCCGGCATTTTCCAGGGTTTCTTCCAAAGGTTCAACCTTGCTATGCAGGCCAACCTGGGGTTTACCGGTAGCTTCCTGTATCTTTTTTGCAAAAGTTGTTTCTTCGGCAGTGTAGGTAACTGGTCCCAGGTACTCCAGGTTTTTTTGAAGGTAACCGGCTCCGGTGCGGTTTACCAATACTTCATAAATACCTGAAACCAGGGAGACTTTGTAATCTACATTTGCCATAATCGCTGCACCTTCGGCCATTTTTTTTACGCGTTCGTACACTTCGTTCATGCCCTCACGTTTTACATCGCGTACACGCACCCATAGGCGTGAGTAGTCGGGCACTACGTTAACTACCTGGCCACCATCTTGTACGTGGTAATGGATACGTACGGTAGGTTTAATATGTTCGCGGTAATAGTTAATACCCGTGGTATATAATTCCAGGGCATCTGCTGCGCTCCTTCCATTCCACGGATCGGCCGAAGCGTGGGCGGCCTGTCCTTTGAATTCTACAATAAAGTCAACAAGTGCGAGTCCTGTTTGCACGGCTGCTTTGGTTTCTGCGCCCGGGTGCCAGTCCATTACCACATCTACATCGTTGAAAAGCCCTGCGCGTATCATCCACAGTTTACCAAAAAACTTTTCTTCAGCCGGAGTTCCAAAAAATTTGATGGTGCCTTTAAGCTTGCCCTGTTCAATCAGTTCTTTAATGGCAATGGCCGCTCCAAGACTTGCTGTACCAAAAAGGTTGTGCCCGCATCCGTGACCGGGTTTTCCTTCGGTTAGCGGGTCTTTTTGCGGAACTGCCTTTTGCGACAACCCGGGCAGGGCATCGAACTCACCTAAAATGCCTATCACCGGACTGCCGCTTCCAAAGGTGGCTAAAAATGCCGTGGGAATTTCGGCCACACCACGTTCCACTTTAAAACCGTTAGCCTCTGCCAGGTCGGCCAGTAATTTGTACGATTCGGTTTCCTGAAAAGCAATTTCGGCATGCGCCCATATCTTATCACTGGTTTCAATCAGTTTAGCCGAATGTCTTTCAACCGATTGCAAAACAGATTTCTTGTTGGGTGAAATTTTTTGTGACTGTGCAAACGATAAGGTCACATTTAGCAGAAAGAAGAAAGTAATAGATCGAAGCATAGGTAATTTTTTCTACAACCTACCCATTTACGGGTAAGCTTCAAAATTACTTCATGTTAAGCGGATAGATGCTTTGTTAAACATTTGATTTTTTGCATCAGAAAGTGAACACTGCCGTAACATTATTTGTTTGACAACGACATATGACCGTATGAAAATCAATTCTATAGTTTTAATGCTCATCCTGCTGACATCAGTTTCATTTGCTCAGGATAAGGCCACGTTAAGCGGATATCTTAAGGACGCTGCTGATGGCGAGGTGCTAATCGGTGCCACCATCTATATCCCTTCATTGAAAACCGGGGCCACAACAAATGTGTATGGATTTTATTCCATTACCCTGGCCAGGGGAACCTATGAAATTGAGTTTTCCTATATCGGGTATGGCAAAGAAACGCGTACCATTTCGCTAGACCAGAATGTGCGGTTGGATATAGAGCTAACCTCACAAAGCAGGCAGTTGCAGGAAGTGGTTATCACCGGCTCAACCGAAAAGTCGATGGTACAATCGGTGGAGATGAGTGTAAATAAAATTGACATCAAAACCATTAGTAAAATTCCGGCTTTTTTGGGTGAAGTTGATGTGATCAAAAGCCTGCAACAATTGCCGGGTGTAACAACAGTAGGTGAGGGAGCCTCTGGCTTTAATGTGCGTGGGGGCAGTGTAGGGCAAAACCTGATCTTATTGGATGAAGCTTCGGTTTATAATTCATCACACCTGTTGGGCTTCTTTTCTGTTTTTAATCCGGATGCCGTAAAAGATGTTAAGTTGTACAAAGGCGCAGTACCTGCACAATTTGGTGGGCGCATTTCATCGTTGCTGGATGTGCGCATGAAGGAAGGCAACAGCAAGGATTTTGAAGTAAACGGTGGCATTGGAACAATATTCAGCAGGTTGGCCGTGGAAGGCCCCGTATTAAAGAATAAGGGTTCGTTTATTGTTGCCGGCAGACGATCGTACATTGATATACTGGCACGACCCTTCGTGGATGTATTACAGGATGGCGCTCGTCTTAATTTTTACGACCTTACCGGAAAGGGAAATTATAATATTAATGAGCGCAACCGGCTATACTTATCCGGATACACGGGTCGCGATATATTTTTCTTTGATAAGCAACAAGGATTTTCCTGGGGAAACAATACAGCCACCTTACGCTGGAATTCGATAATTAACGACAGACTCTTTGTCAATTTCTCAGGCATTTACAGCAAATATGATTACTCCCTTCAGTTTGGCGAGGATGACCGCGATTACTTCAAATGGAAATCATCCATTACCAATTACACCTTTAAACCTGCTTTTAGTTATTTCATCAATAGCGAGAATGAGGTTTCTTTTGGTGCGGAAGGAAACTACTACAGCTTCAATCCGGCCACAGCCTCGGGAGCTTCCAGTGGTGATGTGGTTGATATTAGTCTGCCACGAAAGTATAATCTTGAAGCGGCTGTATACATCAGTAACAACCAACGGATCAATGAAACTTTTTCAGTTGAATATGGTCTGCGCTACTCTTACTTCTGGGGCTTTGGCCCGGGAAATCAGATTGTCTATAATGATACTACTGCCGGTGTGCGAAGAACTCCGGTTGAGATAACCCCTTATGAAAGAGGTGAAGTGATGAGTGAGTACGGAAATTTTGAACCACGTTTGTCCGTAAAGGCACAACTTAATGCAAACAGTTCAGTTAAAGCCAGCTATATACGGATGGCCCAATACCTTCACCTGATCTCCAACACCACAGCATCAAACCCGTTAGATGTATGGACACCCAGTTCAAACAACATAAAGCCTGAGCTTGGTGACCAGTATACCCTTGGTTATTTCAGGGATTTTGGAAAGGAGAAAGATTATGAATTTTCAGTAGAAGCTTACTATCGCAATACAAAAAATCAAATCGATTATATTGATGGCGCTGATTTGTTAATCAATGAATTTCTGGAAGGTGATTTGTTAAATGGTATTGGAAGAGCTTACGGATTGGAGTTTTACCTGCAAAAGAAAACGGGCAAGTTCAACGGTTGGGTGGCTTATACGTTAGGTCGCACAGAACTTCAGGTGGAAGGGATTAATCGGGGCAACTGGTATCCTACTCGTTTTGATCAGACACACAATCTTAAACTTACCGGTTTTTACGATGTTTCAGAAAGAGTATCACTTTCAGCAAATTTTACCTTGCTTTCCGGAACGCCCACCACATTTCCAACATCACGTTACATTATGCAGGGGATACTTATTCCTTACAATGAAACTGAGTCAAGGAACAATGTTCGCATACCCGCCTTTCACCGGTTAGATATTTCAGCCAGGCTGGAAGGTAAAACCGTAAAGAAAAACGGGAAGGTGAGGAAGAATACCGATTACTGGGTGTTTGGATTGTATAATGTGTACGGTAGGAAAAATCCATTCTCTATTTATTTTTCGCAAGCCGATGAACGCGTACCGGCTGGCCAGCCAATTGATAGTCAGGCTACACAGCTTTCAATCATTGGCTCTGTAGTGCCTGCAGTATCCTATAATTTTCATTTCTGAGTTATGCCTATGAAAACCTTATTGAAAATAGTTATTCTGATCAGTGCAGTAGCGTTGTTGGCTTGTGAAACAGTGATTGATCCAACCCTTCAACCGGCTACACCAGTTCTAGTGGTGGATGCCTGGATTACCAATAAACAGGAGCCCCAGGTAATCAAGCTTATGAAAACGCAATCGTATTTTGATAATACGCTGCCTCCAGGCGTATCGGGGGCAACCGTACGTGTTGAAGACAGCAACGGAAAAATCTATACGTTTTCAGAAAGCGACACCGAACCAGGAGCCTACATCTGGACGCCCGCTCCTGATGAAGTTTTTGGTGAAACAGGGCTTACCTACACATTAAGGATCTCGGCAGAAGGTGAGACGTATACTTCACTAACACGGATGGGCAGAGTGCCGCCCATCGATAGCATTACCTTTCAGTTGCAGGAGGGTAATCAGTTTGTCACGGATTTATACCTGGCCGAATTCTGGGCTACCGATCCGCTGGAACCGGGCGATACGTATTGGATTAAAACCTATAAAAATTCAAAGCTTTTGAATAAGCCTTCCGAAATCAGTTTGGCGTATGATGCGGGTTTTTCGCGCGGTAGTAATTTTTCCGGAATAGTATTTATTGCCCCTATCCGTACGTCAGTTAATCCATTTGATCAGGATAAGGATAATAATTTATTATCTCCATATGTAGTGGGAGATTCCTTATATGTTGAACTTCATTCGTTATCAGATGCATCATTCGATTTCCTAACACAGGTTGTGGTGCAAACGGATCGGCCTGGTGGTTTTTCAGAGCTGTTCTCAACCCCGTTGGCGAATGTTTCAACCAACATTAAAAATGTAAATCCAAACGGTAAAAAAGCTGTTGGATTTTTCAACGTAGCGGCTGTGTCGGGTTTGGGAAGAAAATTCGCCAGCCTTGATGATGTGACCAAGAAGAATTAGGATTAACCTAAAAAAGTCATTAGACTTTTTTGCACAAGGTGCTGACGATTGAAAATGAAGCAGTTGCAAGTTGCTTCTAAAAGTTGTACTAACCCCCTATAAGACTGGACAAGAATCTGAAAACAGATTTGTAACAGT